>LWDU01040520.1_pt1 | contig 19765 bp, 16 predicted proteins | sample 727161 | NCBI WGS metagenome assembly LWDU01 (sample SAMN04566230, study PRJNA314399) | hydrothermal vent metagenome | isolation source: deep sea hydrothermal plume seawater | place: Mexico: Gulf of California, Guaymas Basin | collected 2004-07-11
CAACCGAGATTGATGTGTCGATCGAGGCTCATCGCCTTGTACTGAGTCAAAACCAGCATCTTGCGGATGCCACTGTTGAGACAGTTGGAGAGTGAAAAATCGACAATTCGATAACTGCCGCAAAAAGGAACCGCCGGTTTTGCCCGGTCGCGTGTCAACGGTTCAAGGCGAGATCCTTTACCACCCGCGAGGACGACCGCGAGCGTATCGCTCATATCCAACATCCGATGTTCTCCAGCATTGCTGCTCGTGCGATGACTAGGTCGTATTCTAACGCTTTCCACGGTGCCGCCAACTCCACGTAAAGGCAAAATGACCGCCGTAAGGTCCGGCTTGCGGTAACTCGGCATTCCACTGTCAGGTTCTTCGGAATCGTCGTCCACTGTCGTTAGCAGAAAGTACCGAGTCTCCGCGACTGTCACAATCATCAGATGTGATTTCGGATAATCCGCTACATCCAGCGCTGTCGCCACAGCTCAAACATCAATAGTGCCCAGAGTCGATAGGCGTAATCAGCGCGGCCAGCGCGATGGTCTTCTAGCATCGTCTCGACGACAGATGGACGGAAAAAGCCAAGTTGTCGCGCGGAATCACTAAGAAGTAGATCTCGGGCCATGTCGTACAATTCGTGGCGGAACCAATGATCGATTGGAACGCCAAATCCCATTTTTCGCCGCGTCCAGATATTGGCTGGCAATAAGTCACCAAAGGCGTCTCGCAAGATGCGTTTCCCAACTCCCCGTCGCAACTTCCAGTGAATCGGCAGCGAGGCGGCCCACTCGACTAGGCGGAAATCCAGAAACGGTTGACGACACTCGAGGCTGTGTGCCATGGACGCGATGTCGACCTTGGTCATTAGGTCACACGGCAAATACGACTGTAGGTCCACCAATCCAACCGATGTCACCGGGTCACGTTTTTGGGAATGCTGAGCGATTCGCTGCAGGAAGTGGTAAGGATCCGAATCGTTGAGTTGCCGAACAAAATCGTCTGTGTACAGTTCACTGCGTCGCTGTTCGTTGAAGATCGTGACCCAATCCAGATATCGACGTAGGGGTTCCATGCCCATCGCGGCGGCGAATCGTTTGATTCGGCGCGACAGGCCTCGCCGCTGCATCGATCCCGGTAGTCTTTGCCATAATGGTGAAGCCGCCAACGGTCGTAGCCCGAGGCGATCAATCCATGTCGCGGCCGCCATTGCCTTATAGCGGGGATAGCCGGCAAACAGCTCATCGCCACCATCTCCGCTCAGCGCGACCGTTACATGTTCACGAGTGTGTTGCGAGACATACCAAGTCGGAAGTGCAGAGCTATCGGCAAACGGTTCGTCATAATGCCAAGCCAATTGTGGCAAGATCTCGGTTGCGTCTGGTTCCACCTTGAATTCGTGATGTTCAGTACCCAAATACTCAGCGACTTGTCTCGCATATTTCGTCTCATCGTACTCGTCAATTGAAAAGCCAATTGAAAACGTCTTGACTGGTTGATCGAGATGTTTGACCATCAGCGCCACGAGTAGCGACGAGTCGATTCCCCCAGAGAGAAACGCGCCCAAGGGCACATCGCTGCGCAATCGGATCTTCACCGCATCATCCAATAACTCGCGGGTTCGCTCGACTGCCTCGTTAAAGTTGACGGGTGTTTGCACATTCCAGTCGGGTTCCCAATAGGGCCGCACAGTAACGTGATCGTCTTCGTAAACGGCCATGTGTCCGGGAGGCAGTTTTTGGAACTCGCGGTAAATCGTATTGGGGTGAGGGACATATTGGTACGTCAAATACTCATCGACCGCGTTCGGATCGATCGAGAACTGAATCCCCGGGATCTCACGGAGGCTTTTCAGTTCGCTGGCAAAAGCAAGTCGGCCCGGTTGGTGGTGGTAACAGAGTGGTTTTTGTCCTAGACGATCTCTGGCTAAGACGAGGCGACGCCTCGTGCTATCCCAGATTGCGATCGAAAACATGCCGTTCAGGTGTTGGAAACAATCGAGGCCCTCGTCTTCGTAGAGGTGGATGATGGTTTCGCTGTCGCCCTGACTGCGGAGGGTGTGACCATTTCCTTCGAGCCGCCGCCGCAGATCGCGATAGTTGTAGATCTCGCCGTTGAAGACCAACCACATGGTTCCATCTTCATTGGCGAGCGGTTGGCGTCCGGTAACGAGATCGATCACGGCAAGTCGACGAAATCCTAGGGCCACACCCGGCATGACTCCCTGTGGCGATTCGTGTCGCCAATCGGATTCGAACGTGCCATGATCGTCGGGACCACGGTGACGGAGCGCGTCCGTCATGCTGTTCAAGACATCGGGACCGATAGCATAATTTTGGTCTGTCCAAATGGCGCCCGTTATCCCACACATCGATGGATCAACCCTGACATCTGTCGTTTCTTGTTCGTGTTTATTCTTGTATTTTGACTGGACAGGCCAGACTAGCCTTCGATGGTGCAGCGGTACAATTGGACGTACCGGTCGACCATCTTTCGGACGCTAAACTCGTCAACCATTCGAGCGTTTGCCGAGTGTCCCAATCGCTTTGCCAACTCGCCGTCTTCGAACAATCGGTGCGTGCAGCGTGCCAACTCTGCCCGATCTCCCAATGGGAAGAGCAATCCGTGCACTTCGTGAGCGATTAGATCGCGATTTCCGGGTATGTCGCTTGCCACGACTGGCAAGCCGGCCAGCATTGCCTCCATCAGTGCATTGGATTGCCCTTCATACGCGCTGCCGATCCAAAAATAATTAAAATGCGGCAGCAGTTGAGCCACATCGTCACGGTGACCGAGAAAATGGACGTTATCTTGCAGCTCTAACTCGTCGCGACAGCTTGTGAGCTGATCGTGTTGTGGACCGTCTCCCACAATACAAAGGTTTACATCATCGTGGGTCGCCTTGAGCAACTCGATGGCGCAAATAAGATCTTTGTAACACTTTTGCGGCCACAGCCGCCCCACTGCGACCACTCGACGGCAACCAGCGGGCAGCCCGGTTCGCTCGAAAAACTGCTCCTCGCTGATCGGTTCGACCGAGGTTGGCGGAATGCCGTTGGGGACGATGACGAATTTGTCGTCGGAGATGCCGTGTTTGACGTAAAAATCGCGGACACCGCTGCTGTTTGTGGCGATCCAAGACGTGCGTTTGGCGAGTCGACGATCGATGGCCAATTCGTGCCAGCGTTTCCAGCGATCCACGCACCGCTCACCGGCAATCAAGTGCGGAACGCCGGCAGCCAGGGCCGCTTGTCGGCCGTAAACGTTGGCAGCGAAAATCCAGGTGTGCACTAGGTCTGGTTGCAGTTTCTTGAGCTGTCTCTTCAACGAGAAATAGGCCGACGGATCGATCTTGAACCGCTTGTCGATGAAGTGCATCGGCACACCGGCCCGCTTTAGTGTTTCTTCCAGCGGACCCGTCCTCGTCAGCACAATCACGTGCACGTCGATGCCACGCTGAGCCATCTCGCAGGCCAGAAGTGTCATCTGCTTTTCAGCACCGCCACGATCGAGCGTTGGTAGGATCTGTACGACTCGCAAGCCGACCTCATGATGAAACGAATAGTGGAAATGGGGTTCTGCGTCTCTAAACTCCTTGGTGTCTTTGTGTCTTCGTGCGAGACGATGAGGAGTTCACACGAAGACACAAAGACACCAGGTCAGTTCGCTGACCCACAGCAAAGGTCTCGTTGTTTTGAAGTCATTTCGCGTACTTCATTTTCTACTTTTCACCTGGCAACAAGCAGTCTCTCGTATTCCATGACCATACCATCTATCGTATTGCGTTGTTGGACACGGTTCCTGGCAAAAACGCCCATTTCGTTCGCCTGGCGTCGATCGGCGAAGACTTGCTCGAATGCGTCGACCAAATCCTGTTCGTTGTTTCCACAGAGAATGCTCCCCAATCCGTCCCGTCCGAAGAGTTCGCGATTCAATGCACCATCGACGGCAATAACTGGCAACCCAACGCCCATCGCTTCAAGTGGACGACAACAGTGGCTGTCGTCCCCGGCGGCCACGTAAACATCTGCGGCGGCCAAGACTTCATCGACCTCTTCGAATGTTCCCGGCATCAAAACGTGCCACTGGAGATCGAGGTCTTTTTTAAGCTGCGACAATCGCTCGCGATCCTCTCCGTCACCGATGATCCACAGCCGAGCGTCTTCATATCGCCGCACGATTTTCTGCCAGGCTCGGACCAACATCTCCAGGCCGCTGGCTCGGTGCATTGGACCGATAGTCACAGCCAATCTTCCCTGGATTGGCAAGGCGAGGTCAGAGTTCACCGCGCGAAGGTCGCGACGAGCCGCATCGCGGCTGGCGTTGGTCACAAGCGAACACGGCGGAATTCCTATCGGAACCATATGAACCTTCGCCGGTCTAAACCCGGCGTTCAACAGCATCTGCCTTCCATGCGCCGAATTCGCGACGATCGACTTTGCCGTTTCCATGCGCATTTTGATGCGGGGGGCGAGCGGGTTCTGACGTAGCCAATTGAGCTCTCGATCCGTTTCGGCGACTGCTGACACCACCGACGGTATGCTGCGGCCGTCACCGTTAATTGCACCCAACGCCGCATAGGCAGAATAGCCGATACGCGAAATGATGATTCCGTCCATTTCATCTCGATGCTGGCGAATCCAGCGAGCGATGCGAGTCATGAACCGCCACGTGCCCCACACCGATCTTCGCTGCTGCGGAATGCGGACAACCGTCACCCGCCCGTCCTCGATATTGACTGGCCAACTGGCGGACCACTGGGCGGTCAGAATCGTCACCTGATGGCCGCGTTCGGTCAACGACTTGGCCAGAGAGGACATCATGGCCTCTTGGCCTCCAACCAGTGGCCAGTATCGACGCGTGACGATTACCAGAGAAGCCATTATCCGTGTTCCGCAAGGTCCTTTGACTCTAAGACGGCCACAAACGGCAAGTCACGATAGGCATCGTTGTAGTCCAGTCCATACCCGACAACAAACTCGTCCGGTATGTCGAAGGCGGCGAAATCTGGATCCATGTCGACCTCTTTGCGTCCCGTTTTTTTCAGTAGAACGGCCGAACGCACAGAGGCTGGTTGAAACTTGCCCAGCAGACTCACCACTTCCGTGAGCGTGTGCCCGGTATCAAAGATATCGTCCACGATCAGTACATGTCGGTCCCGGATATCCAACATCAGCTCGGAATTGACCCGCAGTTTCCCCCGACTTGTTCCCTCGTAACTGCTCGTCTGGATAACCCCGACACGTAATGGCATATCCAATTTTCGAATCAAGTCGGCCAACAGCACCACGCTTCCGGTCAGCACACCAATGATCGTAACGGGAGTGTCACCGTAGCAATCGCGGATTTCCGCCGACATGGAAGCCACGCCGGCAAGAATCGTCTCCTCGTCTAACAATACTCTCACAGAATTCCTCGTCGACTCACTTGAAACCCAGAATGCGAACCGACGATGTCGGTCCGACGTTTCACGAAGACCCATTCTAAGCTAGGCTCCGAAACGGAATAAGACGGGGTCCGTTGGCTGGATAAACCACCGCAACCGCTGCACCAGTCCAACGTGTCGAATGTCGGACAACCCTGTTTGCCCTGCCAGTTCACTCGACGGATCACGCGTTCACCTCATCTCGGCCAGACCTACAAAGAGATTGTCGCCAGCACTTGCCCCGTGGCGACTTGGTCACCAATGGCAACGGAAACTGACAAAACGGTACCGGAAACGGGCGAAGCGACGGCGATCTCCATTTTCATCGCCTCCAATACCAGGATCGATTGGCCTTTGTTGATCACATCGCCAGCACTGACGAGCACGTTGTGAACCAAACCCGGCATTTGCGCTTTCACTTCCGTCGTCTCACTGGCCTCGACCGATGGGCTCTTCCCGCCCCCCGTTGATTGTTCCTGGCGAATTCCCACACGATAGACTTTGCCATCGACAGTTGCCATGTTGCCTTCCAAGGCCATGAAGTACTCTCTGCCGTTGACCGTAACCGTGTACTCGGCCGGCTCTGCTCCTTTGTTCGAGGGTGGTGCTGAGGTCAGTTGGGTTTTGTCGATTTTGCGAACCCCGACTTCGGCCTCGCCCTTCAGGAAACGGATCCCTTTCTCCTTGCAGGTTGCCACGATAAACAAGTTCTCGTCGCTTGTGTCGATTCCTGCAGACTCGAGCAGTTTCCTGGCCGCCTCGACGCCTTTGCTGGAGTCGGCGTCATTGAGTTCCAACACGGGTACGGTTGTCGGTTCTTTTCCCAATTGCTCCGCGGCCAGTTTCACGATCTCCGGGTCTGGTGCAGCAGGTGTCCGGCCAAAGTAGCCAAGAACCATTTCACCATACGGCTCGGCAATCTTCTCCCAAGGCCCAAACATGACGTTGTTAAATGCTTGTTGAAAATAGAATTGGGAGACTGGCGTCACCGAGGTTCCGTACCCGCCCTTGCGAACCACATCACCCATCGCCTTGATGATCTCGGGATATTTCTCCATGATGCCGTTGTCGCGTAGCATCTGAGTGTTGGCTGTTAGTGCTCCGCCTGGCATCGGACTCCAGGGTATAAGCGGTTCGACCGCCGTGGCTTCCGGCGGAAGAAAGTAGTCGCTCATGCAATCCTTGAAGACCTCCTCGGCTTCGCGGACCTTCTCGATGTTGACGTCCAACACGAAATCGGATCCTCGCAACGCGTGCCACATGACCAGAATATCGGGCTGACACGTGCCACCTGAACACGGAGCCATCGACAGGTCGATGGCATCGGCACCCGCATCGAGAGCAGCGCGGTTGGCCAACACGCTGACTCCCGCCGTTTCGTGAGTGTGAAAGTGAATGAACGTGTCGGCGGGGAGGATTTTCCGAGCTTGGACGATCGTATCGTAGACTTTCGAAGGGACTGCCGTGCCGGAGGCATCTTTGAAACAGATCGCGTCAAAGGGAATTTCTGCGTCGAGGATCTTCTGTAGGGTGGCGGTGTAGAATTCGGCATCGTGCGAACCGGAACAACCCGGCGGCAGCTCCATTAATGTGACACACACTTGGTGCTTTAACCCGGCTTCAACGATGCAATTTCCGCTGTAAATCAAGTTATTTACATCATTGAGTGCATCGAAATTCCGAATGGTCGAGATGCCGTGTTTCTTGAACAGCTTCGCATGGAGTTGAATAATGTCGCTTGGTTGGGATTCCAGGCCAACAACATTGACGCCGCGTGCCAACGTCTGCAAATCGGCATCGGCACCGGCCGTTGCGCGAAACGCGTCCATCATGTCGAACGCGTCTTCGTTGCAGTAGAAGTAGAGCGATTGAAATCGCGCTCCACCGCCAGCCTCAAACCAGCGAATTCCTGCATCGCGGGCGGCCTCAACGGCGGGGAGGAAGTCGGTTGTAAAAACACGCGCCCCGTAGACCGACTGAAAGCCGTCCCGAAACGCCGTGCACATGAATGAGATATTTTTCTTCGCCACGATTATCTTTCCATGGATCGCTCGGTTGTGTCGCGCACCGTGAGCGCTTTTAAGTCAAAACGGACCAGAGAATGCCTGCTGCGATTGCCGATCCAATGACTCCAGCAACATTTGGCGCCATCGCATGCATTAGTAGGAAATTGTGAGGGTCTTCCTGCTGACCGACCATCTGAACCACGCGGGCGGAGTCGGGAACGGTCCTTGAGGAACAGGTTCATGAACTTAGCAAACAGCAAACCACCTGCCGTGGCCACGGCGAAAGATGCCGCCCCCAGGGCAAAAATGAGCATCGATTCCGGTTGCAGGAATGTCGCAGCCTGCGTGCTGGCGCCGACGGAAAAACCGAGCAGGATCGTCACGATGTCGATCATCGCTGTCCGGGCCGTATTAGCTAGCCTCTCTGTGACCAGGCTCTCCTTCAGCAGGTTTCCGAAGAACAGCATACCCAGCAGTACGATGGCTCCAGGAGCAATCATTGCGCAGATGAGAAAAGCGGCCACGGGGAAGATCATTTTTTCACGTTGAGAAACTCTGCGAGGCGGTGCCATGCGGATCAATCGCTCTTGCCGTGTGGTCAACAGTCGCATGATTGGCGGTTGGATGACGGGTACCAACGCCATGTACGAGTAGGCTGCGATAGCGATCGGGCCAAGCAGCTCCTTCGCCAACTTGGCGGCTAGAAAAATCGCTGTCGGCCCGTCGGCGCCCCCGATGATGCCGATGGCGCCCGCTTCCTTATACGAAAAGCCGAGGCTGAGCGCGCCCAGAAATGTCAGGAAGACACCAATTTGTGCTGCAGCTCCCAAGAGTATCAATTTAGGGTTGGAGAGCATCGTCGAAAAATCGGTCATGGCGCCGATGCCAAGAAAGATCAGTGGCGGGTAGATGCCGTGACTGACGCCAAAATAGAGGTAACTCAGCACGCTCCCCGCGTCGTAAACACTTAGAGCCATTCCCTCGATGAGCGGTATGTTACCGACAATGGCACCCATGCCGATCGGTACCAACAACAGCGGTTCATAATCTTTTCTAATGGCCAACGTGATGAACAGGATGCCGATCAAAATCATGATCGCATTTCCCCACGTCATCGACGCAAAGCCAGTCGTTTTCAAAAACTCAGAGAAGATATCCATCAATTTCCTTCAGGATTGCCATCCGCTAGCCAACGCTCTCTTGATTCGTCATCGCTTGTTTTTGCATTTCCGTATGCAGCACAAAGCCGATCGCCGCCAGCACCGCATCATCTTCGGGAATTAGGCTGTCTGTGTGGCCATCTTGAGCGCGGGGTTCATCGGCCACTGGAAAGACGCGAGCCACCACGGACAAGACCCTTGGAAGCGCCTCGATAAAGACGCTGATCAGGGCCAAGGCGACAAATACGATGGTCATGCCGGTCAAAGCGATGGACACTCCACGTGTGTTGAGCCCTGGGGCATCGTCATTCTCGGCCGGTGCAGCGGCAACCGGGTTGTCGGCAGCCTGCACCACATTCGGCACGCCGAATTCGATCGCTGTCACCAACAGGAGAGAGGTCGTTATAAGAAGCCAATTGACGTTGCAAAACCGGCAAGACCTCGGCACACAACGCGGCTGAGCCGAGGGCGACGCATCGACACAAAGTTCGTAAAGCGAGTTGGACTGACCGTTGTTCATCGTAATGGGGCCATGCTAAATGCGTGAGTCAACCCTGCATCGAACCCGATCGTTCGTCCCACTCGGTATGCCAGTTGCCGAAAAGACCCGCCCAAAACATCTCACTTATGGCTGATCATCGGTGCTTTCTGACCCCGTCATCGCGGGAACGCTGCAGAGGAGGAAAACGATGAAACTAACCTTTTTGAGCCGCAAAATCCAGACGCCCAAGCCGGTATCAACCAGCGGATCTGGATCATTTTCGCCGACAGATCCTGCCCTGAGATCGATTCGTGTGCCGGCGAGAATTCGAACGGGCCTCTGAAAAGCGTTGGTAGGATCCGCTCGAGACGGTAGTCGCAATCAGAAAAACCTCGAAATTCAAACTTAGAAAGAGCGCTGGATGGGTGTCCGCTTTCGATTCATCGGATTAGGATGCGGCACGGGAGCCTGTCTTTCGTGTCTCGCGGGATGGGAAAAACCATCCGTAGTCAACGAGAGTGGCTTACTGTGTCGAACGCCTTTCGCTTTTTGCTGTTGCAAGTTCGTAATGCTGACGACCCAATGCGGAACCAGGAAGTCGGCTGTTTTTCTCGCGCTTTTGATTGTCGCGAAGACCAGATTGAGGTCTTCGATTTGTTGCAACGCGCCCCGACTGTTGATGATCTTCAACCATTTGACATTGTTCTACTCGGAGGAAGTGGCGATTACTCGGTCGCCGAGGGCGGATCATGGCTGAACGCAGCTTTGTTTGCCATGCGTGAGCTGTACGATCTTGGAATGCCGACGTTCGCGTCATGTTGGGGGTTTCAAGCGATGGCGAGGGCGATGGGCGGTAAGGTTGTCACCGATCCGTCCCGCGCAGAACTGGGATCTCAGACGATTCAAATAACCGCCAAAGGTCAAGTTGATCCCCTGTTCAGCGGATTGGGAACACATTTTGCGGCACAGATGGGCCATCAGGACATTGTCGAGCAGTTGCCAACGGGAGCCCGCCTGCTGGCGTCGACCGACAAAGTCCAGAATCAGGCGTTTTGTTTTCCCGGTAAACTCATTTACTGTACCCAGTTCCATCCAGAGCTTGATCGCCAAGGACTGGAGACTCGGCTTCGCGCTTATCCCCAGTACGTTGAACGGATCGCCAAATTGAGTCTTCTGGAGTTTTTCGATCGACACTGCCGAGATACTCCAGAGGCCAACAGCTTGCTTCCACGATTTCTTAAGTTGGTAGCACAAAAGGTCAAACGCTAGGAAGAGTTTTCGCCTGGGCGGATTGGCTTCAAGCAATAGTCAACAGCCCGTTAGGGCGACGAGGATAAAAGAGCAATGTGGACAGAAGAGACCGTGGCGGGGCACTCATGCGACGTTTTTGAACCGCAAACTCCACATGCGGACAATTTGTTGGTGATCTACTTGCACGGTGTCCACATGGAGCGGTTAACCGACAAGCCATCATTCATCGACGCTTTTCAAAGGCACGGATTGCGAGTCGTTGCACCAATGACGAAGCGGAGTTGGTGGACTGACCGTGTCTGCACGGAGTTTGATGCTGAGTTGACAGCCGAGACTCACTTGCTCGGGAACATTCTTCCTTGGGTGGCCGCTCGATGGGATGTCGAACCACCGACTGTCGGTCTGTTGGGTACCAGCATGGGCGGCCAGGGCGGGTTGCGATTTTCCTATAAATACCCGCAGACGTTTCCTGTCGTGGCGGCGATTTCTCCAGCGATTGACTATCAGTCACGATATGCCGAGGGAGATGAATCGATACGGCGGATGTACAGCAGTGAGGAAGAAACAAGGCAGGACACGGCGTTGCTTCACATTCATGCGCTGAATTGGCCGCGACATCAGTTCTTTTGTTGCGACCCAGCGGACGAGCGATGGTGGGAAAGCGTCGATCGACTCGCGATGAAACTCACGTCACTCGGCATTCCTCATGAATCTGACTTGGAAACGACCGGCGGTGGTCATGGATTTCAGTACTACGACATGATGGCCGAGAAGGCAATCGAGTTCTTGGTATCAAGATTGGAACAGGAACGCAGACGACTGCCGATTGTAAAGCCATTGGAAGAGTAATACTAACGATCCCTACCGGCCTTGTGCCGGTGGATTTGAGGCACAGCAACTACCTGGCCTACGGGCTGCGGCGTCCGAACCCACCAAGTTCGACGCGTTGCACGCCTTCCCAATCGACATGCTTTCGCTTCGGCCAAACGTGCAATTCACGTCCTTCAGCCTCATTCGGTACGCCCTGGAAAACCGACTCGATCCGCGCTAACCTCCCCGGACCGATTCCCTTGAGGATGAGTAGGTCCTTCGAATCATTGTAAGAGAGGCGATCGGCGAATGCCGAGAACTGGCTGTTGTGAACGATGACATTTCCGTCGGCAATCATTTCCATATAGGACTCGTCTCGACCGACTTGGAATTCGACGCCACGAAGAGTCTTGCTGAATATTTCTACGCCGTCCTTGCCGAGTCCGTTCGGCGCGTGCGGGTTCAGGCGTTGCTGCCAATGTTCGATGGGCCCAGCGATGGTATGCACGTCTCCATGAAAACTGATGTCACGCTCTTCGAGGTTGCCTTTCACGGATTGGGAGAAATTGACTTCGATATGCATCAACTGGTTCTTCGCGCCATCGCGAGTGGGTTTCATGGAACTGCTATAGCGAAGCGTCTTCACCCATCCCGGTCCGGCCTTCAGGTCGCCGGATTGCGGCCAGAATTCCAGATCGCGAGTGTCAAGTTCGTCGATCGATAGCTGCACACCGAACGGGTCCCGGGTAATACTGGTCGCGTTTGTCGGGCCATCGAACCGGATCGATTTGGCCGCGATTTTCTCGGCTTCTTCGCGACTGGGCGGGTCGAGGAAAACAATACGACGATCCAGAGTTAACCGGATCTGGGGCGCACCAGCGGAAAAAGTGGCAACATCGCCGGTTTTCTCTAACCACCGCCGACCGTTGACGCGGACGTCATCGCGGATCGTTGCTACTTCGCCGTCGAATCGCAGCCCATTCTTCCAGGTGACATGGACCATCTCACCGTCGCGCAATGGCCGCTCGGGCGTGCTGCGTCGCGATGGAGCGAACAATTCTCCCGCACCGTAAATCCAAACGTCGTTTTGTAGTCCGGAAACGAAGATACGAGCACCGCGAATATCAATACCGTCCGCTTTGACTTGAGCTGGACGGCCGTTGACACGGACCTGTGGATCGTTGGTTTGGATCTGACTCAGCTGGAGCGTATCACCATGAACCTCGAACGGTTGCCGCTTCGGCCCCAATTGGCTCGTCAGGTGGACGTCACCCAACACCGTTACATCATCGATTCTGGGTCGACGCCCTTGCAACACCTGGGCGTGGATTCGCTGCCCGACAACGCGAATCGGTGGACCGTCAAAATCGTCGATCGTCAACTTTTTCGGCCCGTCTTTTGTGGCATCGCCGTCGCTGCTATTCGTCTCCAGTGGATCGGTGATTGAACCGCTCAACGGTTTTGGAAGAACATCTTCATCTGGCACGAACCAAAGACGGATTTCGTTGGTGTTTCCAGTCAGGCGAGGCGAGGCGAAAGCGACTTGGCCAGCAGCGTACAGTTGATCCGGTGTCAACCGGAACCGATTCGGCGCGTCTTCTCGTGGAACCTCGCGTACAAACAAGTGCAGTTCACGTGCATCAAACTCGCCGGTTTCTTTCAGTTGGATCTTGGCGCGGCCAAAAACGCTGATGACACGAAGCCCTTCGTCTTCAGCCGGTCGAACCTGCACAGAATTCATCCAGCTGATGATTATCGGCAGGGCTTCTCCATTCTGCTCGATCATTGCCCGCATTACGCCCGCGCCCTTGCCGTCAAAATCTCCCAACTTCCGAGGGTTCGTGGGGTGGAGGAAATAGTCGAGCACAGGGATTTCGATCTCGGTTTCCCGATGTCGAAACCAAGCTCCATCACGATCTTCGAACAATACCCGTCGCTGATCATGGTAACAGGTCAACTTGTGACCTCGACCCGCAATGTCCTGTGACGGCACGTCAATTAGCACGGGCGCATTCGGTAAGCCCTCAGCGATCAATTTGCTAATTGACATTTTGTTGTCATCGTCTGTCGGTCGATTGAACAATATCGTCAAGCGATGGCAGCCCAGTGTATCTACGGTGGCGTCTTCTGTGCGAGATACCCGCACGTCGCCGATCAGCGTCGCCCGCCATGACGCCATGTTGAAGTTGAATGAACCGGAACTGCGGATTTCGATCGGTATCTTCTTGTCGTTCGTCGCTTCTGATTTTGATGCGTTGTCCGCGGCAACGCCGGACGCGCGCCGCAACAATCCGCCATCGGACACGAGCAACACGTGATCTAGTCGATGGAGGGTCATGCTCCGAATCTTTCCAAGCGAGTTCTTGTCCCTCTTCTCGCGTTTGGAGGTCTTGATCAGATCGATCTCGAGGTCTTCTCCGTGGCCGTGATGAGGTCCAAGTCGAAATTCGACCTCATGTGGAGTGATAATCTGAGTTTCGGTGATCTTTAGATGGCTTGTCACCATCCATAGTGAGTCGTCTTCTTCATCTGCCGTGGCTGTGTTCGGTCGGTGAATCGTTATCTCGCCAAGTAGTCGGCCACTGACGAGTTTGCCAAACTCCAAACGTGCGAGGTTGATTGGACGGTCCGTTTCCAGAATGCCGCCTTCGGGAGCCTGAATAAAGATGGGCACCATGGAATCGTCCAATGCAGACTCTTCATTTGGTGGCTCGATGTCACCCGATTCGGCGTCTTTGTTTGCTTGACGGGCTGCGTAGTAGACAAGCGTCAACGGCCGCAGTTTCATCGACCCGTTGGGCATGGTCTCTTGCTCAAGAAAAATCAGCGCTCCTTGAGTCGTCTCGAGTACACTTGCATCGTCACTCAACTCCCAGGCGTCTTCCGGTAGAAACTCGCGAAAGTTCGTCCATTCCTCCGTGGCGAGATCAATGACGCTGATCTTGGAGTCAGCCGCCGCATCTCCAGGGCGGTGCTCAGGTTCTATCCAGGGAACCAAGACCGCGGCGTACACACGGTAGCTCAGTAGCAAGATGCAGAAACCGATGATCGAGTTTCGCAGGCGTCGCATGCTGGATTCCTTCCTCGCGACTAAAGATCGAGCAACAAAGCCCGATCGCTTAGGCTTCTGTATATGGTCGGACGATGTCGTCCCAACGCTGTTGAGCACGCAGCAACATCTCTACAACTTCTCGCACTGCGCCTTTTCCACCTTTGCACGATGTCACGTAGTCCGCCACTTCTCGTACTTCCGGCGATGCGTCCGCCACCGCCACTCCCATGCCGACCTCGCGAATCAACGGTAGATCGGGAAGGTCGTCACCAATGAAACAAACCTCACGTGGTTCCAAGTTCAACTCGGCAATGACCTCACGCCCCTTGGCGAGTTTGTCCTCGAATCCTTGACAAACGATGTGGATACCCAACTCGGCCGTACGCACCTGTACGATGTGCGATGTTCGCGCCGTCAGGATGCCGAAGATATGGCCCGCCCGTTGCCAGAGATTGATTCCAAGCCCGTCACGGACATGGAATCGTTTCTGCTCCACGCCTTCGTTGTCATAAACGATTCCGCCGTCGGTCAACACACCGTCAACATCGCTTAAGATCAACCGAATCGACTCTCCGCTGGCCTCGTTCTTCATTTCTACGTCGTCCTCGGCGCATTGGTTTGTTCCGGATACCGAATTTTCAAGTTGGGTTGGTCGCGGTCTCTCGATGATGATGACGACCAGGGAGCCTCGACTCGACCGATTAAGTCGGTAATGTCGATCAGCCCAATGACTTCACCTTCACCATTCAATACGGGAAGTTCGCTGATCCGGTGTGCGTCGAGTACTTTGATCGCCTCGACCGCTGTTTGATCTCCACTCACAGTTTTTGGAGTCGGAGTCATGACTTCATGGACCGATCGATCGAGGTCACATTTTGGATCGCCGATCAGACGCCGCAGGTCGCTGTCGGTGAAGATTCCAAACAGTCGCTGATGCTCATCAACTAACATTACAGCGCCCGTTCCTCGGCCAGGTACGTGCTGAACGACGACTTCGCGGACACTCCACGTCGGTGACGCCAGTCGGCAGGCCGACAGCGGTCGCATCACATCCCTTACCTTGGCTAATTGCCGACCGAGGCTACCACCTGGATGGTGTCGCGCAAAATCCTCCTGGCGAAAGCCACGTAGCCGGCTGGCAGTCAACGCCAGTGCATCGCCGATTCCCAACATGACGGTCGTACTTGTGCTGGGCGCCAGTCCGAGCGCGCAGGCTTCATCCGTTTCGCCCGACTCAAGAACGACCTGCGACGCGTTGCCGAGAGTACTGTCTGGGTTTTCTGTGATCGAGATGATCGGGATCGCCGCCACCGCAAGCGATGGCAAGATCTTGCGGATTTCTTCCGTCTCACCGCTCCGCGACAGAATGATCACGACATCCGTTTCGTGAAATCGGCCAAGGTCTCCATGGAACGCTTCGCCGGGGTGCACAAAATGGGAGCAGGTTCCGGTTGATGCCAGGGTGGCGGTTAGCTTCTCCCCAATTATCCCAGCCTTCCCCATTCCGGTGACAATGACCCGTCCGTTGCAGCCCAAAATCAAGTCCAAGGCTGCAATAAATGCTGGTCCAGAAAGGCTTTCCGACTGCTTGACGAGCGCCTGTCCCTCTCGCAGTAGGACTCGCCTCCCAAACGACTCGGCATCAAATAAATCGGCCTTCCTGGCGGTAGAAGTGGTCATTGCGTCTTCCTTGACGGCATAGCGAAAGAGGGTCGATGATTGTACTCTTCGAGACGGAATGGGACCATGGCAATCAGCCTTGGGCGCAACTCGCTGATCTCGGCAGTTTGCCCAGTTTCTAAATCCAGAATTCGAAAGGCCCGATCCGTGAGCGTTCGCAACAACGACTGCTGGATAGTTGATTGCTGGCCTGGTCTCTAGGAGCTTGTCGTGAAAAGTAGACGCCGAATCTTGATCGTTGTCGGTCTGCTCGCATTGACGAGTGTTTTGGCGCGTCCACTGATCCACCTACTCAATACGGCGGTCCGCGATGTCGACGAGCTGACAGAATTACCGCCCGGATATGTCGACGATGCAAGTCGCTTGAACCAGACGAAAGTTGCCGACATTTGGACGATACCGGTCGATAGCGATGATCCAGAACGTCAAATCGCGCAGCTGTTGTCTCGAGCCAGACTGGAACGAAGACGGGTGACGATCGCCGGAGCACGCCACAGCATGGGAGGCCATACGATCTACCCAGGTGGGATTGTTATCGATACCCTGCCGTTTAATCAGATGGAACTGGATGAGCATCTCGGCATTCTCACCGTGCAGTCTGGGGCGATCTGGAAGGATGTGCTCGCTTTTCTCGACCGCCGAGGTTGGTCGGTCGAAGTCATGCAGTCGAACAACTCATTCTCGGTTGGCGGTTCGATTAGCGTTAATTGTCATGGGTGGCAGTACGATCGGCCACCGATCGCGTCCACGGTTGAGTCGTTTCGTCTAATGAAGGCGGACGGGGCGATTGTCCGCTGCGGCCGAACGGAGAATACTGAGCTTTTTTCGCTCGCGCTAGGTGGATACGGTCTGTTTGGCATTATCCTCGATGTTCAACTCCGCGTGATGGCAAACGAACGGTACCGATTGGAACAATTCGTTGTCCCCGCGGCATGGGCCCTGGCTACATTTGACGAAAGAGTTCGGGACCGGCCGGACTTGCGAATGGTCTATGCACGAATGAACGTGGCGGCCGAGACCTTCTTGGAGAATGTAATCATCAATGCCTTTTTTCTGGATCCCGATGGCGAGATTCCACCACTCTCCGACGCTGCGATGGACTCATTGCGGCGGGCCGTGTTTCGAGGATCGGCCGAAAGCGAATACGGGAAGGTATTTCGTTGGAATGCCGAAACCAACTTGCAACCGATGTTGGCGGGCAAGATCTTCTCGCGAAATCAACTCATGAACGAGGGTGTTGAGGTCTTCCAAAATCGATCGGCGGACTCGACAGACATCCTTCACGAGTACTTTTGCGGCGATGCGAAAGATCATTCCAAGACACGAAGGCAATCTACTGAATGTCACCATCCGCGCCGTCAACGAAGACACCGATACGTTCCTGAGGTACGCGGACGGTCCGTTAGTCGCCTACGTCATGTTGTTTGTTCAAGAGCGAAACAAGAACGGCGAGAGGCGTATGCAGGCGATGACACAAGAGCTTATCGATGCGGCATTAGAACATGAGGGAAGGTACTATTTGCCTTATCGGCTCCATGCGACCCGAGAACAGTTCACGGCGGCGTATCCGCAGTCCAAGGCGTTCTTCGAGCGAAAACTCCAATACGACCCCGATGAACTTTTTCAGAATCAGTTCTACATCAAGTACGGTCCGTCGCCGCGCTGACACAACGGGATCCCCACGAGTTCTCCGTGGGCTCGTGTTGGGGGTTGGCTGGAAGCCAACCAGTCCACCGGCCAACATCGTGCCACGCAAATGTGAGATTCTTCATTGTCCATCCGGCTTCAAATCTGCGAAAGTTCAGATGTTCGATGTTCGATATGTTCGCCGACACGCCTAACCGTCGATGTCCAAACTTCGCCACAGGTACCAGCAGGCCATGCTGGCGTAGGGTCGCCACGATTCACCAATCGTGTCGCACTTCTTACGGTTGGGTAATTCGCTCAGTTCATAGGCTCTTTGTATGGCCTGGCGAATGCCCAAGTCATCGCCGGCTAACACATCCTGGCGACCGAGAGAAAACATCAGGAACATCTGAGCGGTCCACTCCCCGATGCCGTGCACTTGTGTTAGCTGTTCGATAATCTCCCGGTCCGACAATCGACGATGACGGTCGAAGCGGACTACGCCGTCTCGTGTCTTGGCAGCCAAGTCGAGAATGTAGGAGGTTTTTTGCCTCGAGAGGCCGACTTCTCGCAGGCTATCCGGGTCCATCGCCAGCAGTGATTCGGCCGTCACTCGCTTCGGCAACAAACGATCTTCAAGGCGCTGGCGGATTGTCTTGGCTGCGGCCGTAGAGATCTGCTGTGAAATGATGGACCGAACGAGCGTTTGAAATCGGTTGCGATGCAGCTTCAATCCGAATGGGCCGACGCGACGGATTATCCTGCGCATGGTCGGGTCGGCGGCTGTTAGGTGACGGCGCGCCGCAGCGGTCGATTTTTTGTCCCAAGTCATTTATTGTTGTCAGAACTCGCAGTCACTTACCAACACCACGACCAGGACTCCTGCAACGACCAGCCGCACAAGTTGCCCCACCCGGACCAATAAGCCCAACTTCGCTCGCACCATGTCCGCGTTTCGACCTGTTGTCGAGTTTCGATTCGGAGGCGATTGGGATCATTGTAGAGTCTGGCAACCTTCGCTACCACTTCATCGGGACTCATCGCGTAGTTCTGCTTGAACTGGGCACGTCCAGTCCGTTCGACGGCTCGTGAAACCAATTCAGCGCAGTGGATCCCTTTCGCTTGTTTCTTGCGGACATACCCTTTGACTGAGTATCGCCGACCAAGCTGCGCCGATACGTAGCTCAACATGCGTTTCACTTGCGAGGACGAATACGCCTTTGTCGGCGCCAAGGCGAACAGCTGCATCGGTCGGTCACGACCCTTATTCAGGTCACTAAGCTCGTGGTGATATTCGGAGAGGGCGACACGGCGGACACGCGCTGGTGTGGCTTCGTAGACCCATCGTCGCTTCTTCGAGTCACTGAGCAGGAGTGCCACATGCGAAATATTCGAGTCCGTGACCAAGTGCACCGCCTTGCTGCTGTTTGTCAGGTAGAGGATGGTGCCATCCGGCAAATTCGCGCCGGGAGAAAGGGCCATCAACACAGTGCTCATCAGTAATGGAATCATGGGGCCACCTACCAGTGCTGGGTTGCATTCGGAGTGAGACCTGCATTTTGCTCCTTATTCTAGAGACCCTGCCCGAAAAAGGCCTTTTGGAATAATCAATAACGCCTATCAGCGTAAGAATTTGCGTCCAGTTCTTCCGAATGTGCCGACTTGGACACTCCTTTCGGTTCTGGGGCGATTTTACAACCGTGTTACAGCTTTCCCCGTTTAAAAAAACTATCATTCTCTTAGATTCGTCTAGTTCTAGACGGCCCGTGCGACACGGCTGTAAGTCCCGTTCGCACCACATATTTAGGAAACGCAGTCTCGCGACGGACTTTGATGAGGACGAGGTAATGATCCACGCAGTCACGGTACGCGCTCTTCGACCTGTTTGGTTGACCAGCGTCCTTCTAATTGCTCTGAATGCCCTGGCATTTGCCCAGGAGGTGCCCGATGGCACCGACGCCAACAAAAATGAATTTCGGGAACAGACCATTTACGTTCCCTACGACCGTCTCGACCAAGTCTTCGAGAAGAAGGGTCGCGGCGTTTTTATTCCCTACGAGAAGTTTCAAGAGTTGTGGGAGGCGGCTAGGAGCAAAAAACGTCAGACTCCAGATAAGGCTCCTCCCCTGCCAGCGATCATCACGGAAATCGACAGCGTGGCCGTTGCTGGAAAAGACGTGATGGAAGTCACGGCGAAACTTCAGATCGAACTTTTGACAGATGGTTGGCAACGTGTCCCTCTGCGTCTGAAAGACGCGGCCGTTCGCTCGGCGTTGATCGGCGGTG
>LWDU01043676.1_pt1 | contig 19759 bp, 15 predicted proteins | sample 727161 | NCBI WGS metagenome assembly LWDU01 (sample SAMN04566230, study PRJNA314399) | hydrothermal vent metagenome | isolation source: deep sea hydrothermal plume seawater | place: Mexico: Gulf of California, Guaymas Basin | collected 2004-07-11
TACGGGAGGCAGCAGTGAGGAATATTGCGCAATGGACGAAAGTCTGACGCAGCCATGCCGCGTGAAGGATGACGGCGCTACGCGTTGTAAAGTTCTTTGACTTGATGCAGCAGCCCAAATCCTATCTCTTGGTTGAGATAGGTACACTATGTAAGTTTACTTACTGGTGTTTTTAACATCTCTCTTCGGAGATGATGTTCCAACGTTAATTTTTATGAGAGTCAATTATGGATTATAACTTACAATGGAGAGTTTGATCCTGGCTCAGGATGAACGCTAGCGGCAGGCTTAACACATGCAAGTCGAGGGGTAACAGGGAAAAGCTTGCTTTTCCGCTGACGACCGGCGCACGGGTGCGTAACACGTATGCAACCTACCTCTTACTGAAGGATAGCCCAGAGAAATTTGGATTAATACTTCATAACACCACAAGATCGCATGATCTAATGGTTAAAGGTTACGGTAAGAGATGGGCATGCGTCCTATTAGTTTGTTGGTGAGGTAATGGCTCACCAAGACTACGATAGGTAGGGGGTCTGAGAGGATTATCCCCCACACTGGTACTGAGACACGGACCAGACTCCTACGGGAGGCAGCAGTGAGGAATATTGCGCAATGGACGAAAGTCTGACGCAGCCATGCCGCGTGAAGGATGACGGCGCTACGCGTTGTAAACTTCGGACGTGTCCGAAGCTGACGGTAGTATATGAATAAGCACCGGCTAACTCCGTGCCAGCAGCCGCGGTAATACGGAGGGTGCAAGCGTTATCCGGATTTATTGGGTTTAAAGGGTCCGTAGGCGGATCATTAAGTCAGTGGTGAAAGCCGACAGCTCAACTGTCGAACTGCCATTGATACTGGTGATCTTGAGTACGGTTGAAGTAGGCGGAATATGACATGTAGCGGTGAAATGCTTAGATATGTCATAGAACACCGATTGCGAAGGCAGCCTACTAAGCCGTTACTGACGCTGAGGGACGAAAGTGTGGGGAGCGAACAGGATTAGATACCCTGGTAGTCCACACCGTAAACGATGATTACTCGGTATTGGCTTTATTGTCAGTGCCCAAGCGAAAGTGATAAGTAATCCACCTGGGGAGTACGGCCGCAAGGTTGAAACTCAAAGGAATTGACGGGGGCCCGCACAAGCGGTGGAGCATGTGGTTTAATTCGATGATACGCGAGGAACCTTACCAGGTGGAAACACCCCCTTTTTCGAACGGTCTACAAGGTGCTGCATGGTTGTCGTCAGCTCGTGCTGTGAAGTGTCGGGTTAAGTCCCATAACGAGCGCAACCCCTATTTCTAGTTGCCAGCGGTTCGGCCGGGGACTCTAGAGAAACTGCCAGCGTAAGCTGTGAGGAAGGTGGGGACGACGTCAAATCATCACGGCCCTTACGTCCTGGGCCACACACGTGCTACAATGGTGGGGACAACGAGTTGCCAACCCGCAAGGGTGAGCTAATCTCTCAAACCCCATCTCAGTTCGGATCGGAGTCTGCAACTCGACTCCGTGAAGTTGGAATCGCTAGTAATCGCGCATCAGCCATGGCGCGGTGAATACGTTCCCGGGCCTTGTACACACCGCCCGTCAAGCCATGGAATCTGGGGGCGCCTGAAGTCAGTAACCGCAAGGAGCTGCCTAGGGCGAATCTGGTAACTAGGGCTAAGTCGTAACAAGGTAGCCGTACCGGAAGGTGCGGCTGGATTAACTCCTTTTTAGAGAAAAACGACTCTCTTATAATATTCGTTGGTTTATTGGGCTGCTGCATCATTCTTTTTTTTTCCGTCCTTATCTAGTCCTGTAGCTCAGTTGGTTAGAGCACTACACTGATAATGTAGGGGTCAGCAGTTCAAATCTGCTCAGGACTACGGTAAAGATGGGGGATTAGCTCAGCTGGCTAGAGCGCCTGCCTTGCACGCAGGAGGTCATCGGTTCGACTCCGATATTCTCCACTAAAAAGAAGTTCTTTGACGTACTGGTAGAAGATAGAGTAAATCATAAGCAACAAAGGGCAGTTGGCGGATGCCTAGGCTCTCAATAGCGATGAAGGACGTGATAAGCTGCGATAAGCCATACTGAGATGCAAATAATCGTTTAAGTATGGATTTCCGAATGGGGTAACCCGGCATGTTGAAGACATGTCACCGAAAGGTGCTAACCCGGTGAACTGAAACATCTAAGTAACCGGAGGAATAGAAAACAATTAGTGATTCCCCTAGTAGCGGCGAGCGAACGGGGAACAGCCCAAACCAACCTTGTTTCGGCATGGTTGGGGTTGTAGGACAGAAATAAATCTAACAAAGATCTGCAGAATATACCTGGAAAGGTGAGCAGTATAGGGTGATAGCCCCGTATGTAGGTTGGAGTGTGACGTTCTGTATCCTGAGTAGCGCGGGACATGTGAAATCCTGTGTGAATCCACCAGAACCATCTGGTAAGGCTAAATATATTGAGAGACCGATAGCGAACAAGTACCGTGAGGGAAAGGTGAAAAGTACCCTGAACAAGGGAGTGAAATAGTACCTGAAACCAGCTGTCTACAAGCGGTCGAAGCCTTCGGGCGACGGCGTGCCTTTTGCATAATGATCCTACGAGTTACTCCTCTCTAGCAAGGTTAAGGACTTCAGGTCCGGAGCCGAAGCGAAAGCAAGTCTTAAATAGGCGTATAGTTAGGGGGGGTAGACGCGAAACCTGGTGATCTACCCATGGTCAGGTTGAAGCTTCGGTAATACGAAGTGGAGGACCGAACCCTCAGATGTTGAAAAATCTTGGGATGAACTGTGGGTAGGGGTGAAAGGCCAATCAAACCAGGAAATAGCTCGTTCTCCCCGAAATGCATTTAGGTGCAGCGTCGGAATCGAGTGTCATAGAGGTAGAGCTACTGATTGGGCTAGGGGGCTTCACCGCCTGCCAAACCCTAATAAACTCCGAATGCTATGACATATATCCGGCAGTGAGGGCATGGGTGCTAAGGTCCATGTCCGAGAGGGAAAGAACCCAGACTATCTGCTAAGGTCCCCAAATCGGGGCTAAGTTCATCTAACGTGGTGCGGCTGCATTGACAGCTAGGATGTTGGCTTGGAAGCAGCCATTCATTTAACGAGTGCGTAACAGCTCACTAGTCGAGCGGCCGTGCGTGGATAATAATCGGGGATAAGCCCCGTACCGAAGCAGTAGATAGAAATATGGTAGGGGAGCATTCATGCGACACTGAAGGTGTACCGTAAGGTATGCTGGAGTCTCATGAAAAGAAAATGTAGGAATGAGTAACGATAAAGTGGGCGAGAAACCCACTCACCGTAAGACTAAGGTTTCCTGATCAACGCTAATCGGATCAGGGTTAGTCGGGACCTAAGGCGAACCCGAAAGGGGTAGTCGATGGAAAACAGATTAATATTTCTGTACCTGCTACACATTAAAAGTGACGGAGATACGTAGTTGTTACGTGCTGACGGAATAGCACGTTGAGCCTAGCCTTCTGGGCGAAGCGAAACAATGAAATAGCTTCCAAGAAAAGCAAGTGTAGCGGCCCGTACCGCAAACCGACACAGGTAGTCGAGGAGAATATCCTAAGGTGCTCGAGTGAATCATGGTTAAGGAACTAGGCAAATTAGTCTCGTAACTTCGGGAGAAGAGACGCTCTTTTATTAGAGCCGCAGTGAATAGGCCCAAGCGACTGTTTATCAAAAACACATGGCTTTGCTAAATCGAAAGATGACGTATAAGGCCTGACACCTGCCCGGTGCTGGAAGGTTAAGAGGAGGAGTTAGTTTCGACGAAGCTCTGAATTGAAGCCCCAGTAAACGGCGGCCGTAACTATAACGGTCCTAAGGTAGCGAAATTCCTTGTCGGGTAAGTTCCGACCTGCATCTCAACCATGAGCTCGGTGAAATTGTAGTATCGGTGAAGATGCCGATTACCCGCAACGGGACGAAAAGACCCCGTGAACCTTTACTATAGCTTTGCATTGTTGTTGATTATTTGATGTGTAGGATAGGTGGGAGACTTTGAAGCTGTGTCGCTAGGCATGGTGGAGTCGTCCTTGAAATACCACCCTTTAAATAGTTGTCATCTAACCCTTACGGGGACAGTGCATGGTGGGTAGTTTGACTGGGGTGGTCGCCTCCAAAAGAGTAACGGAGGCTTCTAAAGGTACCCTCAGTATGGTTGGTAATCATACGAAGAGTGTAATGGCATAAGGGTGCTTGACTGTGAGACTTACAAGTCGAGCAGGTACGAAAGTAGAGCATAGTGATCCGGTGGTTCCGCATGGAAGGGCCATCGCTCAAAGGATAAAAGGTACTCCGGGGATAACAGGCTGATCACTCCCAAGTCGATGTCGGCTCGTCACATCCTGGGGCTGTAGAAGGTCCCAAGGGTTGGGCTGTTCGCCCATTAAAGTGGCACGCGAGCTGGGTTCAGAACGTCGTGAGACAGTTCGGTCTCTATCTGTTGTGGGCGTTTGAAACTTGAGAGAACCTGATCCTAGTACGAGAGGACCGGATTGGACATACCTCTGGTGTATCTGTTGTGGCGCCAGCTGCATCGCAGAGTAGCTACGTATGGATGAGATAAGCACTGAAAGCATCTAAGTGCGAAACTCATCTCGAGATGAAGTTTCATTGAGGGTCGTTGAAGACGACAACGTTGATAGGTCGCAGGTGTAAAGACAGTGATGTCAAAGCCGAGCGATACTAATTACCCGAAAGTTTATGAGTTCCCAATCTTCTACCAGTATGTCATCCCATTAGTGGATGATTTAAATGAAAAGCATTTGATATTATCTATTTGAACGATAGGTGTCTATTGCGGTGAGGTCCACCTCTTCCCATTCCGAACAGAGAAGTTAAGCTCATCAGCGCAGATGGTACTGCTAAGGCGGGAGAGTATGTCGACGCCAACCTTGGGGGCAACATGCACAATTTAGTTACCATAGTAGGTCGACCTAATGTCGGCAAGTCCACTTTGTTTAATCGACTAACAGAGTCTAGAGACGCAATTACAGATCCCACAAGTGGGACAACACGTGATAGGAAGTACGGTAAGTCAGTTTGGACTGACCGTCAATTTACTGTGATTGATACTGGAGGTTGGATTACTAAAAGTGATGACACTTTTGAAGCTGCAATTAGAGCACAAGTTGAGATTTCTATCGAAGAAGCTGATTTGATTCTATTTATGGTTGACGTTGGAGTTGGGGTTACAGATCTTGATCTTGATATTGCTAATCTTTTACGTAAGTCAGGAAAACCTGTAATGGTTGCCTGTAATAAAGTTGATACATCAGCTCATGATATTGGCAGCTCTGAATTTTATTCTTTGGGGTTATCTGACCAAGTCTTTTCAATTTCTGCAAATAATGGTTTTGGTACGGGTGAGTTATTAGACGAATTAGTAAGCAGGTTGCCTGTGGAGCCAGAAGAGAATGATGATAGATTACCCCGACTTGCTGTTGTCGGTAGACCTAACGTAGGGAAGTCAACACTAATTAACACCCTGGTAGGAACGGAACGTAATATTGTTACTGATATAGCTGGAACTACTAGAGATAGTGTGCATACGAGGTACAATATGTTTGGCTTTGACTTTGAAATAATAGATACAGCGGGTCTTAGGAAACGTAAGCAAATTGAAGATAGTCTAGAATTCTATTCTACTGTAAGAACTGTAAAGGCGATTGATCAAAGCGATGTGTGTCTCCTTCTTTTGGATGCAGAAGATGGAATGGAGAAGCAGGATCTACATATTTTTTGGCAGATTGTAGAGAGTTATAGAGGAGTGGTGATTGTTGTAAATAAGTGGGATAAGATCAATAAGGATCACAATACCATGGGTGAGTTTGAGGAGAAGATTCGTGAAAGAATTGCTCCATTTAGTGATGTGCCAATAATTTTCACATCTAATCTGAAAAAACAAAGAATTTTTAAGGCTCTTGAGTTAGCTCTTGAAGTGAACGTTAATAGAGGTAGAAAGATTACGACAAGTAAGCTAAATGATTTCTTACTCCCGATAATGGATAGGCTACCGCCTCCAACGTATAAAGGAAAGTATGTTAGAATTAAGTATGTGACCCAATTGCCTTCTCAAACTCCTACGTTTGCTTTTTACTGTAACCTACCACAATATATTAAGGATCCATACAAAAGATTCATTGAAAACCAAATCAGGCAAGAATTTGATTTGTCAGGTGTAGCAGTGAGATTGTTTTTTAGAAAGAAGTAATATAATTATACCTAATCTAATGATTGTATGAAAATGAGTTTAGTTATTTTTGACTACAATATATTTTTATAACTATGAGTCATTTTTTTACTTCTGAATCTGTTTCTGAGGGGCACCCAGATAAAATTGCTGATGCGATTTCCGATGCTTTAATCGATCATTTTTTAGCATTTGACTCTAACAGTAAAGTAGCGTGCGAAACGTTAGTTACTTCTGGACAAGTCATTCTAGCAGGAGAAGTCAACTCAAATGCATACATTGATGTTCAAAAGATAGCTCGTGATACTATTAGAAAAATCGGATACACGAAAAGTGAATATAAATTTGATGCTGAGTCTTGTGGTGTGCTTAGTGCTATTCATGAACAATCTGCGGATATCAATCAAGGTGTTGTTAGAAATCATCCAGAAGATCAAGGCGCGGGTGATCAGGGGATGATGTTTGGTTATGCATGTAGAGAAACAGATAATTACATGCCTTTGCCTTTAGATTTAGCTCATAGACTTCTTTTTGAACTTGCTCAAATAAGAAAGTCAGGTGAAGTAATGACATATTTGAGACCAGATTCAAAAAGTCAAGTCACGATTCAATATTCAGATGATGGAACACCTGAAAGAATAGAAGCGATTGTGATATCAACACAACACGATGACGGTTTTGAGTCTACAGATGATTTGATTCTTATGAAAATAAAGAAAGATGTGTCTGAGATATTAATCCCAAGAGTTAAAGCTCAAATGAGTCAACGTGTTCAAGATTTATTTCAGGGTGATTATAAATTACACGTTAATCCTACAGGTAAATTTGTAATTGGTGGCCCTCATGGTGACTCAGGTTTAACGGGACGGAAAATTATTGTTGATACTTATGGCGGTAAAGGAGCCCATGGAGGTGGTGCATTTAGTGGCAAGGATCCTTCCAAGGTGGATAGATCTGCAGCTTATGCAACTAGACATATTGCTAAAAACTTAGTTGCTGCAGGTGTCTGTGATGAAGTTTTAGTTCAAGTAGCGTATGCAATTGGTGTGGCTGAGCCTGTAGGATTGTATGTTGATACTTATGGTACTTCTAAGTTAAAGTTCACTGACGGCGAAATAGCTTCTAAAATTGTAGATGTTTTTCCGATGAAACCTTATCAAATTGAACAAAGATTTAATCTAAGGAGTCCCATTTATTCTGAAACATCTTCTTACGGTCATATGGGAAGAATACCACAAGTAGTTACTAAATCATTTGAAGCTTTTAGAGGAGGAGATAAAGTTGAACTAGAAGTTGAACTGTTTCCTTGGGAGAAGTTAGATAGAGTTAATGAGGTAAAAAAAGAGTTTGGATTGTGAATGTTGAAAACCAAGTCAATTGATTGTTAAAAAACGATTCTTATATGATGTCTGCTGACGCTTAACTTGCGCTTTGAAATAATGAAAGTATCTCCATCTCCTAACTCAATGTCTAAAACTACTGATCGCCTATCGACTCAAAACAGACTATCATCTACAGAACAAACTGTTGGGCGAGTGATACCTCAAGCTATTGATTTGGAGGAAGCTGTTTTAGGTGCGATGATGCTCGAGCAATCTGCTGTTAATGCTGTGATTGATGTTTTAAGGCCTGATAGTTTTTACAAGCCAGCTCACAGTAAAATTTTTAATATTATTCAGAATTTATTTAACGATTCTGAACCGATAGACTTATTGACTGTAACCGAGGCGTTAAGGAAATCAGGTGATCTAGAAATAGTTGGAGGTGCTTTTAATATTGCTAATTTGACTACCAGAATAGCAAGTACTGCGAACGTGGAATTTCACGCACGGATAATTTCTCAAAAACATATTCAAAGAGAACTAATAAGAGTTTCAAGTAATATTATCGAAAAAGCTTTCGATGAGAAGACGGATGTCTTTGATTTACTTGATGAAGCAGAGTCTGCACTTTTTGAAGTTGCTGAAGGAAATATCAGAAAGAGTTATGAATCAATGAGCTCTGTTGTTAAGAAGGCAATAGAAAACATTGATAAAGCAAGATCACAGGATGGAGGTGTTAGTGGTGTCCCTTCTGGATTTACCGATTTAGATAAACTGACTGGCGGTTGGCAGAGATCAGACATGATTGTACTAGCTTCAAGGCCTGGTATGGGTAAGACTGCTTTTGTATTGACTATGGCAAGGAATGTTGCAGTAGATCATGACATTCCTGTTGCGGTTTTTAGTTTAGAAATGTCATCAGTTCAATTGGTACAAAGGCTTATTGCGGCAGAGACAGGTATCAGTTCAGATAAGTTTAGAAAGGGTACACTTGAAGATCATGAATATCAGCAACTTCATGATAGAATAGGTAAGCTATCCAAGGCTCCCTTATTTATTGACGATACTCCAGGTTTAAATGTTTTTGAATTAAGAGCAAAGTGTAGAAGACTTAAATCTACTCACGGAATCGATTTAGTAGTTATAGATTATTTGCAATTAATGACTTCTAATTCAAGTGGAAAGGGAGGCAACAGAGAACAGGAAATTTCATCTATTTCAAGATCTATTAAATCTATTGCAAAAGAATTAGATATTCCTGTAATTGCACTTTCTCAGCTAAGTCGTATGGTTGAGACAAGAGGAGGAGATAAACGTCCTATGTTATCGGATTTAAGAGAATCAGGAGCCATTGAGCAAGATGCTGACATTGTTTCATTTATTTATAGACCAGAATACTACGGATTCACAGATCATGAAGAAGGTCTTGATACAAATGGTTTAGCTGAGTTTATTTTAGCTAAACATAGACATGGTGGATTAGGGAAAGTTCATATGAAGTTTGTTAAAAGACTTGCAAAGTTTGAAGATTACAACGCCTTCTCGGACCATGGTTTTTCTTCAGATTCAATTCCTGCCAACACGGCATTTTCGGAGTCGGGAACAATAACTATTGGGTCTAAGATGAATAAAGATATAGAAGGCGAATCACCATTTTAGTTATATGAAAAGATTTTTATTTCTTGGGTGTATAATGCTCATTTCTTTTCAAGGATTCTCCTCTAAGATTCTTATACCTATGGATGATAGCCAGTCTAATCATTTAAAGGCTTATGGAGTAACATTTTGGGTGTTGGGAAATGGTGTTGAAGCACAATGGTTGTTGAATTATAGAGGAGGGAGTTTTCTGCTCCCTAATATTAATAGTATTGCTGAAGAATGTGTGATTAGAGGGGTTTCATTTAAAATTATTGCGGATGTACAAGCAGATCAGATTTTAAATGAAATTTCTGAAACTGAAGTTAATATGGAGAGTGTTAAGTTAGAAAAGTCTCCTAAAATTGCTGTTTATAGTCCTGCGGGAAAACTACCTTGGGACGATGCAGTCACTCTGGTGCTTACATATGCAGAAATACCTTACGAAATAGTTTACGATGAAGAGGTTTTGTCTGGTGTTTTGCCGAAGTATGATTGGCTACATCTTCATCATGAGGATTTCACAGGGCAGTTTGGTAAATTTTATAAAGCATACAGAACAGCTACTTGGTATCAAGATGAGGTAGATTCACAAAATGCTTCTGCTAATTTTATGGGATTCCAAAAGGTTAGTGAAATGAAAAGAGAGGTTAGTTTAACCTTAAGGAATTTTGTTTTAGGAGGAGGTTTTTTGTTTACGATGTGTTCTGGAACGGATTCATTTGATATTGCTTTAGCAGCTCAAGATGTAGATATCTGTGATCCAATGTTTGATGGTGACCCTGCTGATTCCCAAGCTAATTCAAAACTTATTTTTTCTGAAGGTCTAGCTTTTCAGGATTACAATTTAGAAATGAATCCTCTGATTTATGAATTTTCAAATATTGATGGAACTAAGGATCATAGGGATATTAAACAAATCAATGATTTCTTTACATTGTTCGATTTCTCAGCAAAATGGGATATTGTTCCCACAATGTTGACTCAGAGTCACAAAAGGGTAATCACTGGTTTTATGGGTCAAACAACATCTTTTCGTAAGGAATTTATTAGGCCTGATGTTACTGTGATGGGAGATAATCGAAATTTATCTACTGCAAAATATATCCATGGTGAATTAGGGAGAGGGCAATGGACGTACTATGGAGGTCATGACCCAGAGGATTATAAGCATATGGTTAATGATCCTCCTACCGATCTAAATCTCCATCCCAATTCTCCGGGATACAGATTAATATTAAATAACATACTATTCCCCGCCGCTAAAAAGAAGGAAAGAAAAACTTAAATGTTTATTTTATCGTTTAACTGTCACAGTTAAATAAAATAAAAGTAAATCGTTGTTGTCTTGTTTAATTAGTTCATATTCCAGAGGGCCAGCACTTTTTTGAGCCATACTCAAAAGACCTAGTCCAACTCGTTGTGAATTATGGGACTCACCTTCACAAAGTGTATCAACATACCTTTTGCGTAATTGTGATAAATTCAATCCGTTTACTTCGTTTAGTTTAAGCTTAAGAGTTGAGGCCATTTCTAGGTCAACAATGTTTCTGCAATGTATTTGATATCCAAAAGGATTGTGTTCTATTGTTAGACTTAAAAACGTTTCACCCAATTCATCAATCCAGCCATGTTTACTTACATTTTGAAAGCATTCTATCAAGATTTTACAAACTTTTTTCATCTCTGACATTGAACCTCCAGTGTATAATATAGATTTTTCTGCCAGTTGTAAAATAGAATCTCCAGAGGTAGTGTCTAAAGTACCTGAGTATGATATTATTACTCCACCATATTTTTGATTGGATTCTGAAACACTACCCAAACGAGTTTGTAGTTCTCGATTTAGAGTGTTTTCAGTATTTGTTTCAATCCTTGTCATAGGTAATAACATCTATGAGTCTGAAATAAATAACGATGAGTTGTTAAATACTCACGACCAAGAGCATTTTCGCAATATAGAATTTCTTTTTCCAAAACAAAAATTATTTCCCTATTTCTTTTTGAAGTGCAGTCCTCTAATCGAACGTTCAACTAATAATGGGGATCCTTCAGGAGTTCTAATCATTAAATAAAATGAAGGATGCATAAAATTTACAGTCCTATCAAATGCTCGATTGAAAAAATAACACTTCCAAACTTCAAGTGCAATTCTTTTAGTTGTACTCCAGGCGTATGGGCTAAATCCTTTTGGACGTGGGAAAGTGCTTACCCAGAGTCTAGCGTCAGACAAGTTCGTGATTGATGTGCTTACTTTGTGAGAGTATGTGTTAAGAGGAATAGACATTGCGAGTGTTTTTTAAGGTGATTATTAATCTCTACACTACAAAGCAATTAATCCACTACTCAATCTATTTACGTTGTACTCATATTAAGTGCTTTATTTAATCTTTTTGATAAAATTTCTTTTAAACTCTGTGGAGAGCATACCTTAACTTCAGCTGAATACCCCATTATCCACTGAATCAGTTCATAAGTTATTATTACTTTTAGTGATATTGTATAAACATCTCCTTGGTTAGTTATTTTTTGAGACCGATGAAGTGGTTGTGATGTGAGGTATCGTGCGAGAATAGGGTCGCATTCTAATGTGACTTGTACAGGAGGTGAATTGTCAATTACTGTTATTCCTACTGTGTGAGAAAAATACTTATCTGAATCAAACTCTGATGAAGTAGTAAACTTGGTGTTTTCATCGGTATTAATTGATTTAATTCTGTCACAGCCAAACGTTCGAATAAATTCCAATTTAGGATCCCAAGCTAATAAATACCACCTGTTTCTATATTCTTTTAATAAGTATGGATGAACTGAATATTTCTTTTCGGTTTCGTCAGAAAACTTTCTATAACTAAGAATAATAGGATGTTTGTTGCGCGCAGCATGCAAAAGTGGGGATAGATATTTAGAGCCACGTGCAGATGGGGTAGATTCAAATTGCATGTATTGATCAACGCCTGTTGTATCTAGGTTTGGCGCAACAGATAGTCTATCAGCTATCTTTCCTATAGCCTGATCAAATTGTTGGAAAATAGGTAGGTCTCTAAATTGAATAAGTGTGTTAGCTGCGAATCTTATGGCATCAAGGTCTTCTTCATTTAATTGGACTTCATTTATACTGTATCCTTCTTCCTCGTAGAAATATCCGTTGTGGTCTCTATGATATGAAATAGGAGCGTAGTATCCCAATTCTGATTCATTTCTCATAGACCAAATATCTTTTTCTATGGTACTTACGCTTATGTGTTCACCGTCACTTCCATACAATGCTTCTTCACATGCAGTGCGCAGATTTTCTTTGGAAGGATATGGATTTCCATTATTGTTAATACATCGATCAATTATGCGATATCGGAGTAGGGCGAATTTATTTGCTGGCATAGACTATCGTTGTAAGGTTAATTATTTCTAGTACTAAAACGCTTTAATCCTGAAAGACCTTTCTGTACATATTGCGGGTCGTGTGTTGTAGGTTGGTCTGTACTTGGGTAAGGTCTGCCAGTATTGTGAAGGTGGAAACAGTCTTTGTATTCGGCTTTTCTGAGCCGATTGCCGTATGTGAGGTTAATCCATTGTGCCCCGTAATGAACTCCGTTGGGGCCTCTTATATCACGAATCTTTACATCAAGTAAAATGCATTTGTACCCCATTAATTGAAAGGGCCCCCAAGATGTAGCGAGATTCCTTATTGCTTCGTCTGAAGCATCATATAGGTGAGAAGCTGTTACATTTTCGTAATTCTTCAGTGAGCCACTTTGAACTTTTATTAATTGCTTGTAAACGTGTGGTTCAAACCTTTCGCCGGCAGGTTTAAGGCCAGAGCATTCTAATTGAATTAGAGACATGAGATATTCATATGGTATGTTAAACTCTAAAGAAGATTTGAAGACGTCGTCAGAATAATTCTCGATTACTGATTGAGAGCTTGTGTTTTTATTTAAATCTAGGGTGGCTTTGATAAAATATTTGTAAGTAAAAAACAGTAGGCAAAGAATTAGCATGGCACTTAAGCCATGAATGAGTTTTGAATGAATTTTTGTAGAAATCCTCTTATTAAATCCCAAACCCATTTATCGATAGTTTTATTAAGCTGTGAAGTAAGTTAATAATAGGTAGAATTACTAATGTCGGGAGTAGGTCTATGATGTTAAACTTTTTTATGTTGCTTAGGTCTAGACCTAGAGCAAGAAGAAGTATACCGCCTGTTGCTGTTAAGTCTATTATTAAATCTGCAGGTATGCTGGATCCGATGCTGAAAAATAAAAATGAAAGTGAGCCTTGAAAAATGAGCACGCCTAAGGCTGAGAATAAAACTCCACGCCCCAGCGCTGCTGCTAGGAAGACTGAGCTAATGAGGTCCATAATGCCTTTAATATATAGTAGTCTGTAATTTGAGCTAAGACCTTCTTCCATACACCCGATAATTGTAAGACCACCAACACAAAATAAAACTGACGCTTTAATGAATCCTGTACCTATGTTAAGCTTCGAGGTAAATGCAGAAAGCCTAGAGTGAAGTGAAAGGGTTTGGCCAAGGACCGAGCCAATTATTAGAGCTATAAAAACATCAATGGGAGAAGCCATCTTACTCATCATATCGATGCTTAAGGCTATAGTGAATAGCCCGAAAACAGTGAGTATTTGAGTTTGGTTTGCCGAAGTGATGTGTCTTCTAAATAAAAGTCCTATGGTGGAGCCCAGCGCAACGGCTACAGTGTTGAAAAGTGTTCCTAGCATTACTTTTGTGAGATTGTCTTCATTATGAATGTCCCAAGTTACATTTGCGGAACGGTATTCAAAGCGAGTGTCGAATAAACTTGAAAGAAAAAAGGGTGAAATTTACCTTAGAAGCGTGTGATCCAGGGTCTAGTGCAAGAGCGGGACTTTTAGTTACTGATCATGGGGAAATTGAGACTCCTATTTTTATGCCAGTAGGAACTGTAGGTACAGTGAAGGCGGTGCCTCAAATAGAGTTGAAAGAGGAGGTTAAGGCTCAAATAATTTTAGGGAACACATATCATTTGTTCTTGAGGCCTGGAATAGAGACCCTTGAAATGGCAGGCGGGCTTCATAAATATATGAGTTGGGATGGGCCAATATTAACGGATAGTGGTGGATTTCAAGTTTATAGCTTAGCCCATAATAGGAAATTGACGGAAGAGGGGGCTCAGTTTAGGAATCACATTAATGGTGATTTAATAAACTTCACGCCGGAAAATGTTGTAGATATTCAGAGAACTATAGGTGCGGATATTATTATGGCTTTCGATGAATGCCCCCCTTACCCAAGTACTCATAATTATACAAAAAAGTCTATGGAGAGAACCCATCGTTGGCTTGAAAGATGTTTTACTAGATTTTCTGAAACTGAACCTAAATATGGATATAATCAAGAACTTTTCCCAATTTTACAAGGGGGCGGTTTTAGCGATTTAAGGAAACAATCCGCTGAATATATTTCATCTATTGATGCAGCTGGTTATGCTATAGGTGGGTTAAGTGTAGGTGAGCCGATAGAAGAGATGTATAAAACCAGTGAGTTGGTCTGTGGGATTCTTCCAAAGGATAAGCCGAGATACTTGATGGGTGTTGGTACTCCATCGAATATTCTAGAGAACATTGCTTTAGGTGTGGATATGTTTGATTGTGTAATGCCCACAAGAAATGCTAGGACAGGTACGTTGTTTACCTGGAATGGTATTATAAATATCAAGAATAAAAAGTGGGAGCACGATTTCTCACCTTTAGATCCTGCCGGATCAGCTGAAGTGGATAAAATGTATAGCAAATCATATGTCAGGCATTTAATAAGGGCAGATGAGTTACTTGCTATGTATATAACAAGTGTACATAACCTTGCGTTTTATATTGACTTAGTTAAAGAGGCGAGGAAGCACATCAAAGCAGGTGATTTTGTAGAATGGAAAAATAAAATGGTAAAGCAAGTGTCTCAAAAGATTTGATAAGCAGTGACAAGATTAGATAAATATATTATTGGAAAATTCCTCACAACCTTCTTCTTTATGTTGGGAGTGTTTTGTGTTGTTGCCGTAATATTTGATTTAGTAGAAAATATTGGACGTTTGCTGGAAAATGAGGCTCCGTTATGGCAAACGGTCAAGTACTACTTTTCATTTATATTTTTCTTCGCTAATTTGTTGAGCGGGTTTATTGTTTTCCTTACTATAGTTTGGTTTACGAGCAAGTTAGCCCAAAAAACAGAAATTATTGCGATGCTCAGTGGAGGTATGGCTTTCCGTAGATTTTTAAGACCTTATTTCATCGCAGCCTCTTTGCTGGTGGCGATTTCGTTAATATTAACTCACTTTATTGTTCCTGCTGCAAATAAAAGTAAGGTCGAGTTTGAAGTGGAGTGGATTCATGTTAATTTCCATGTTAAAGACCAAAATCTTTATCGTGAAATCACCCCTGGCACCATCGCGTATTTCAGAAGTATTACATACAGTAGGGCTACTGGATATAGATTCCAACTTGAGAGATGGGATGAAGGGGAGAACCGACTCGAGCAGAGAATAGTCGCAGCAAAAGGAACCTGGATGTCTNNNGCAGATGTTTGTTCACTTGAGCTTACCCGCCACTCCAGAACATCAACGCCTTTTGCCATTTTTGTCCTGACTTTTTTAGGTGTAGGAATAGCTTCTAGAAAACAGCGTGGGGGAGTTGGGATACATTTATTACTAGCAGTTCTCGTTGGTTTTACATTTGTATTTACCTCACGAATGATTTCTGTATTTGCAGCAACCGCAACTTCTCCGGAATTTTTACCAATTAGCGTAAGTGGAATTCAGTTTATAGCGGCCTGGCTCCCAAATATTCTATTTACCGCACTTGGCTTTTGGATTTATTATAAGGCTCCGAAATAGGTTGTAAACCCTAATTTTTCAGCTTTTTTTATTGCTGTATTGATAAAATCCTCATCGTGATTTTCCGTTTGATATAATCCAAACACAGATGAACCGCTCCCCGTCATTTGAACATACTCAGCATTAGAGTCTTCAATAATGTTTATAGCATTAGAGATTTCAGCATGCTTGCTGACTACTGGAATTTGTAAATCGTTATGTAGTACTTCTTTCCATTGATTAAGTGGGAGTGAGGGGAGTTTCAGAAATTGTAGTTTTTTATTACTCAATTCTTGATTCAGTAATGTGAAAGCTACTCCAGTATTAACATGTACTCCTGGGTGTATAAGTAAAATACTAAGCTTATTTATGTTGAGTTCTTCTATACTAAAAGGTAGGGGGTATATTATTTCACCTCTTCCTGCAACTATGCTTGGTATGTTGTCTATAAAGAATGGACAGTCACTTCCAAGTTCAGAAGCAAGAGATTTCAATTCTTTATTTGATACCCCGAGATTACACAACTCATTTATTGCTTTAAGCATAAAAGAACCGTCAGAACTACCACCTCCTAAACCAGCTCCAATGGGTATAATTTTAAGCAGTTGAGCATCTATCTCAGGGAGATTGAAGTTTTTACTCAACAATTTATGTGCTCTAACTACCGTGTTAGATGAGTTGTCTTCAGGAATTTTAATACCAGAGCAGGTGAAATTTAGTTTGCCCCATTCTCCATTTTCAACAACTATAACCTCAAGTACATCACACCAATTTATAGGTAGGAACAAGCTTTGAATTTCGTGAAACCCATCCTCTCTAATGCCTAGAATTTTAAGGCCTAGGTTAATTTTAGCGGGAGGGAAGTAAATCACAACTTTTTATTAAGTTTATGGAGATTAATCGAAATAGCCGAAGCGTTTAAGTTTGCCTTCGTCGTTACGCCAATCCTTATCTACTCTTACGTACAAATCGAGAAACACCTTCTTACCTAAAAACGATTCGAGCTCTATGCGGGAGTCTGTCCCTACTCTTTTAATCATTCTTCCTCCGGCTCCCACAACGATATACTTCTGCGACTCGCGAGCGACACGAATTTCTGCTCTAATTTTAAATATAGTAGGCTCGTCTATGAACTCTTCAACTACAACTTCGCAGCTATATGGTATTTCTTGCTTGTAATGAGTGAGAATTTTCTCCCTAACTATTTCAGAGACGAAAAAGCGCATTGGCTTATCAGTGAGTTCATCTTTAGGAAAGAAAGGTGGTGCTACAGGAAGCTTCTCTACGATACTCTCAAGTAGAGTGTCTACATTAAAATTGTGCAGAGCGCTGATAGGCGCAACGTGAGCATTAGGCATACGCTTTTTCCAATATTCCGCTCTCTCCATAGCTACATCTTGACCTTCTAAATCGACTTTATTGATTAGAATAAAAACGGGAATTTCCATTTTTGCTATCTTCTCAAAAGTGGCTTCATGTGCCATACTATTTTCATAAACATCGGTCACTAGAATTAATACGTCTGCATCTTGTAGAGCAGTTTTCACAAATTTCATCATGCCTTCCTGCAATTTGTATGCAGGGTCAAGAACTCCGGGTGTATCACTATAAACTATTTGCCAATCTGTTTGATTAACGATCCCCATAATGCGGTGACGAGTTGTTTGGGCTTTCTTGTTTATAATACTAATATTTTCACCCACGAGTTTATTCATGAGAGTGCTCTTCCCAACGTTGGGTGAACCTACGATATTCACAAACCCAGCCTTATGCCCCTCTGGATAATCTATAGCTGTCGAAGCCTCATTACTCATATTCGCTGATAGCGGCATGGGAGGTAGATTTGGCATTTCGGGTAAGCCCGAAGACGCCTTATCAGTTTCTTTCTCTTTTTCTTTCATTCTAATGCAAAGGTACACTTTCCGAGCGTACTAGGTCTTTGCCTTCTCAGTAAAATTCAATTGTTTAAGTACTTGATTTACATAGTGTTTTTTTAGATTGTCACAATTTAAAATAAGTTATTAAAACATCTGTTTTAAAGTAGACTATGCCATTAAATTTGCTATTTAATCGCACTAGCCTATACCTTTAATAGTTGAACAAACAGAAATATAATTGATTACTTTTCATCCATATATCAAATTTAACAGAGATGATTTTTACAATTTAAATATATCTTGGCTTAAAGAATTATTTCTATTAGAACCATATGACGAATTTGTTTTGTCAAACCCCAAGAGTGCTATTTTAGACAAAGGAGGTTATATTTTTATGGGTAAATTTAAAGGAAAGATAGTGGCAACCTTTGCCTTAACCCCCAGCAATGATGGCATTTACGAACTTAACAAGATGGCAGTCCACGAATCATTTAGAGGAAAAGGTTTCGGCAATAAAATCATGAAATTTTTAATACAATTCGGTCTTGAAAAGAACATTAATGTTATTGAATTATATTCAAATAAAAAACTTGAGAATGCAATACATCTTTATTTAAAATACGGTTTTGTTGAGGTTGATATAACGGAGGATAATCCGTATCAACGGTGCGACATTAAAATGTCGCTGACTATTAATGGACTATCACTAGATTAGTTGTTTGGAGTTAAAAAAAGATTACTCCCTTTATTTTACCAATCATTTTCGGACATGGCTGCCCTAATACTTGTTTCCGATTGTTGAGACAGATCTTTTCTACTCCAGTTGTTTTTGCTAATTTCTTCTGGGGTGATCTCTCTAAGAACCCTAACACTAAGCTTCTTTCTTCTTAACCCTAAGATACTTATGACATGTTTAACTACAGAGCCGTCAGTCACGAAGTAAGTAAAGAACTGCAATTGTGCCTGGGATAACTTATTCCCATTTGCATGAGTCCATCTGAATGCAAATGGTTGGACGCCCGAATTTGAGTCGATAGCTATTTTAAAAAATGATGCCTTGAATGGGTGCATTTCAACTCCATCATTTGGCTTCCCTTCAGGAAAAAAACTCATATTCACATGAGACTTTGTAACCATTGTTATTGCTGGGACTAATAGTTCTTGAATAGATTTCCTTCTGGATCTGTCGACAAATACGAATCCTAGTAATCCCATTACCTTACCTATGATTTTCATACTTTGTACATCTGTGTTTGATATCACCATGCAAGGTGCAAGCGCCATGTGAAGAAGAGAATCTATTATTCCCTGATGATTACTTATGATTAATAAATGAGATTTTGCAATTTCTCCTATGACAGTTAATCGTACTCCGACAATTCTCATCAGAAGTCTTGAAAATGGATAAATAATTAATCTTACATTGAATCTTAAGAAGTAATGGCGTGGTAGAAAGAACAAAATAATTCTCAGAATAACACTTAGAGATACTAATAATACCAATATTAACATTATCAGTGCTAAACGAAAATAAGCAAGAAATTTTGAGCTATTTAGTTTTGTAGGGTGCTGTTGCATGAAAAGCAATAATAATAAACAGACTTTCTGTTTTTGCTTGCTAAGAACAATTTAATGAACTTTAATTTTTTAATCTAATATTAGACCAATGTTATCATATTGTTCTGTTATTGATGCCATTAATCAGTTTTCATGATATTTGGTTTTTTAACCTTGTCAGTATTTGAATAAGTAGTTAAGGAATCATAGCAGTTTATCACTCAGCAGATGCTCTCAAGACATTAGCTATCATTGAGTTTAGAGCAAAAAAAGAGCAACCATTTCTGATTGCTCTTTCGTA
>LWDU01032543.1_pt1 | contig 19746 bp, 18 predicted proteins | sample 727161 | NCBI WGS metagenome assembly LWDU01 (sample SAMN04566230, study PRJNA314399) | hydrothermal vent metagenome | isolation source: deep sea hydrothermal plume seawater | place: Mexico: Gulf of California, Guaymas Basin | collected 2004-07-11
GACGCCAGCAGCAGCAGCCCGATGAGCAGCGCGAAGTGTCGCATCGCGCCGCAGGGGGCTGGCGCCGGTATAATTACTTTGCGCAGGTCAAGGTACCATCCGTAGGATTCCGGCTCCATCCCCTCTTCGGCGATACGCGCCGCCAGTTCCTCCGGTGACCAGACGCGCTCGCCGCCGCCGATGATTTCGCCGTATCCCTCCGGCGCGAGCAGGTCGTGGCAGACCAGCGCCTTGGGGTCGGCCGGGTCGGGGCGATGGTAGAAACCTTTCTCGCGCGGGAAGTGGGTGATGTAAAGCGGCTGCGTCCGCTCCTGTGTCAGCGCCTTCTCCTCGCGGTAACCGAAGTCGTCGCCCCACGCCAGGTCGAACCCCATCCCGTTCAGCAGCTCGAGCACCTCGGCGTACTTCAGCCGCTCGAACGGCGGTTGCACCGCCTCCAGCACGGCGGGGTCGCGGCCGAGTCGCTCCAGTTCGGGGCGGTTTCGCGCCAGCACCGCCGTGATGATGGCGGCGAGCATCGCCTCTTCCTGCGCCATCATCTGCTCGTTGTGGACCCACGCCGCCTCGACCTCGCCGTGCCAGAACTCGGTCAGGTGGCGGCGGGTGCGGCTTTTCTCGGCGCGGAACGACGGCGCCAGCGTGTAGATGCGCTCGAGGCCGAACATGGTCGCCTCGGCGTAGAGCTGCCACGACTGCGACAGGTGTGCGTAGAATGACTTGCCGCCTTCGGCCGACTCGTCGGGGTAGTATGTGTCGAAGAGGGACGAGCCGCCTTCGCACGCGCCCGATACAAACGAGGGGGACTGCACCTCGGTATAGCCCTGCGAGTCCCAGAAGCCCCGAAAGGCGCCAAAAGCGGTCGCGCGCACCTTGAGCGCATCGACCATTGGGCGGCTGCGCAGCCACAAATGGCGGTTGTCAAGCAGGTGCTCGTCACCGAGGTCCTGCGTAATCGGGAATGTCTCGGCGTAGTGCAATACTTCGAAGCTGCTGACGCGCAGCTCGTAGCCGCCCGGCGCGCGGTCGTCGGCAGCGGGGGTGCCGGTGACGACGACCGACGACTCGCGCAGCGCACTGCACGCCGCGTCGAAATCTCCCGCGGCGACCTTCGCCTTCGAGACGGTGCATTGCAGGATGCCGGTGCCGTCGCGCACGACGACAAACGCCAGCTTGCCCGAGGAGCGAGTGCGGTAGACCCAGCCACGCACCGTGACTTCGCCTTCGGCGGCGCCAGCGAGCACGCTCGCGACGGGGGTGAAGCGAGAGTGGTCGGGGAACTCCGGGTAGGCCATCCGGCCGCCGACCGCGCGTGGGTGCAAAACCCTTTGCCGTCAGGCGGGGCTCAGCAGCAGCGCGCCCGCGAGCAGCAATAGCACGCTGCCAACGGCGCGGTCAATGCCCTGCGCGTGGCGCCGCAACGCGTCGAGTAGCGGCGTGCCGGCAATCGCGGTCGCGACGAACATATACCAGCTGGCATCGATGGTGCCGGCGAGCAGCGCGACCGCCAGCCGGTCGCCTGGCGGGAGTCCGGGCTCGATGAACTGCGAGAAGACCGCGACGAAGAATGCCAGTATTTTCGGGTTGAGGAACGCGACGAGGAAGCCCGCCACGAACCCTTCGCGGCCGCCGCTGTCGTGCTCGTCGGCCACCACCCCGTCGGATTGCAGGAACTGCCAGCCGAGCCAGACCAGCACCGCCGCGCCACCCCATTGCAACGTGCGGACGGCGGCGGCGCCCGCGTCCATCGCCGCTGCGAGTCCCGAGACGGCGATCAGCGCGTAGAAAAAGAAGCCGATACCGTGACCGAGCCCGGTCATGACGCCGCGTAGCCGCCCGCCGGCGACCGTATTGCGCAGCACGACGGCAAGGCTCGGGCCGGGTGACATCGCCCCCAGCACGCAAACCGCGCCAATCTGCGCCAGCACTGCCAGCTCCATGCCGACGCGGAGGCGGAGTGGGTGAAAACATTATGCGGCCGGCGCATTCCCGAGCCGTGTTCGGCGTCGTCGCCTGTCCCAAATGCCGTTCCGTGCGGTCGGTCGAGCTGGCGCACCGCAGCGCCGGCTGCCAGCGGTGCGGCTACCGCATGGTGCTGACGAAAGTGCGCATCTGGGAGCGGTGCGATTCGCAGCCAGAACTGGCGGGCGCCATCGCGCGCGTCAGGAACGAACTCGCGGCACCGGCGCTGCGAGCGGAAGCAGCGCCGCCGGAGGCGCCCTCGCAAGGCGATATGCGGACACGGCTGCTCGCGGCGCTGCCCGACGGCGAAATCGAGGAGGAGGCGCTGCTAGCACGGGCGCGCGGAGTGCGTATCCCCGAAACGCGGGCGCGCGAGATGCTGGCGGCGCTGCTCGCCGACGGCACGCTCTGCGAACCGCGGCCCGGCTGGCTGGCTAAGGTCTGACTTTTAATAGGGTGGTTGGGTGCGCCCACCCTCAGGCATGAAACGGAGCTCCCGCGTCTGGAAGAAGAAGGGCCAACAGCGCTGGAAGTGGCGCAAGAAGAAGATGCGCCGTCGCAAGCGCGAACGCCGTCGCAACAAGTAGCGCTAAAAGCCCTGCTGGAGTGGTTTACCCGATGCCGGTTATCACCATCGACCTTGAGGACCTGAACCGACTGCTGCCGCAGCCGCTCTCTCCCGCCGAACTGCGCGAGACCATTCCGCTGCTGGGCGCCGACCCCGACGAGATTAGCGACCACGAAGCGGTCATCGAGTTCTTCCCCGACCGACCCGACCTGCTCTCGACCGAAGGCGTTGCGCGGGCGCTGCGCGCCTTCACGGGGCAGGCACCGGGGCTGGTGCGTTGCGCCGTTGCGAAGCCAAAAACATGGCTCTCGGTCGAGCCGAGCATCACCGACATCCGCCCCTGGTTCCTGGGCGGCATCGTCCGCGGCGTGACGCTCGACGACGTGGCGCTGCGGTCGCTGATGGAATTGCAGGAGAAACTGCACGTCACGACCGGCCGACGGCGGCGCAAGGCGTCCATCGGCATCCATGATATGGCGCCGCTCAAGCCGCCTTTCCGTTTCTACGGCTGCTCACCGCACGAGCCCGCCTTCATCCCGCTCGGCTACGACGAGCCTATGACGCCCGAGGAAATCCTGCAGGAGCACCCGAAAGGCGTCGCGTATGCGCACATCATCGCCGATGAAGAGCGCTACCCGCTGATTGTCGACTCGCAGGAACAGGTGCTCTCGATGCCGCCGATTATCAACGGCCAGCTGACCGCGCTCTCCGCGGACACGACCGACATATTGATTGACGTGCAGGGGCTGGACCGGCAGGCCGTGGAAACTTGCCTTAACATTGTCACCGCCGCGCTTGTCGAGCGCGGCGGGAGCGCCGAGGCGCTCGAAATCCGCTACCCCAGCGAGAAATACATCGTCCCCGACATGGCACCGCGCGAGCACCGCGCCGACCACGATTACCTGACACGGCTGCTCGGCTGGGACCCCGGCGAGGAGCAGGTACGCCACGCGTTCGGCCGCTGCGGGCTCGATGGGGAGCTACGCGACGGTGAGTGGATTGTGCAGGTGCCCGCCTGGCGGGCGGACCTGCTGCACCCCGTGGATTTGCTAGAGGAGCTCGCCATCGGGCTCGAATACGACGAAATCCCCGAACAACTGCCTCAGCTCGCCACTTTCGGCCGCGAGACCGCGTCGCGCCAGCGCGAGCGCGAATGCCGCGAGGCGTTGCTCGGGCTTGGATTCCAGGAAGTGGTTTCGCTCACGTTGAGCTCGGCGCGCGCGCAGCACGAGCTGCCGGCGCGCGAGCCAGCGGGCGAGGCGCACGTTGCGAACCCGGTCGGCGAGGAATACCACCTGCTGCGGCCGGCGCTGCTGCCCGGCTTGCTCGAGCTGCTGCGCACCAACCGGCACCACGAGCTGCCGCAGCGCGTCTTCGAGGTGGGCTGGGTCGTGCGCGATCACACCAACCGACTGGCGCTGGGCTGGGTCGAGCTGAATAGCCGCGCCCCCTTTTCGCAGGCCCGTGCGACAGCACAGGCGGTCGCGCAGCGGCTCGGCATCGAGGGCGATGCGCAGCCGGTCGAGGACGGGATGTTCATCTCCGGCCGCTGCGCGTCGCTGGGCGGCGCGCTGGTCTTCGGCGAAATCCACCCGCGGGTGCTCGAAGGCTGCGAGCTGGGGTATCCCGCCATCGGCGGCGAAGTGCTGTGGTGAAGCTGCCGGTCTGCTTCGAGCCGCGCTCGGCAGCCACCGCGCTGCGCGCAACGCTCGAGCGGCTCGGCTGGGAATACACCCGCAGTGACGATACTCGTGCTTTCACACAGGTGGCATTCGTCATCCCATTCCAGCGCGCCGCGCATCTCTTCCGCTACGAAATCCCGCACGGCGACCTGCTGCTGGAGCTCTGGGCTGAGACGCCCGGCAGCAGCGGCAGCGTCACCTGGCTAGAGGCGCGGGGCGACGCGAAGCCGCGGCGCGAGCTGCTCGCCGCCTTCGCCGAAGGGCTACCGCGGCGGCCGTGGGAGTTCACGCTCGGCCAGCGGCTGCGCGTCGGCCTGCTGACCGTGCGCGGCGCGCGGAGGAAGTGGGAGAAAGCATTGCAATGAGCCTGAAGGAGGACATTGCCAAGCACAAGGCGAGCCTGCCGCTGCGCTACACGCAGGAGTGGCTCCAAGCACGCTTCCGCCAATTTTACGCCACGGCTGAGCCAGAACTGCCACCACGGTTCACCGCGCGCGAGTGGGGAATGCTCGGCTGGGGCGGCAAGATGATGCAGCGCCACCTGGCGTTCCGCAGCGAAGGCGAACTGCAGGCGCGGCTGGCGCACGAGGCGCCCGCGCACGTCTACCATTCGGTCGCGTATTACGCGCACCCGTCGGCCGGCAAGATGAACGAAAAGCAGTGGCAGGCGGCCGACCTGATTTTCGACCTTGACGCCGACCACTTGCCGGAAATGGAATTGCTCAAGCAGGGCAAAATCTCGTTCGGTGCGCTGATGGAAATCACCCGCGAACAGGCTGTGCGGCTCGCCGAGGATTTCCTGCTCGGCGACCTTGGCCTTGCGCTGGAGGACCTGCAACTGGTCTTCAGCGGCGGCCGCGGCTACCACGTGCACGTGCGTGCGCCGGCGGTGCTTGAGCTGCCATCGGGGGCGCGGCGCGAGCTGGCCGACTACCTAACCGGGCTCGATGCCGACGAAGAGCTGTTGCTGGTCGACGCGGGGCACACGCGGCAGTATGGCGACAAGCGCTACTCGACGGGCGAGCTGCGGCTGCCCGCGACCGACGCGCCGGGCTGGCAAGGACGCATCGCGCGCTACGCGAGCGCGTGGCTGACCGAGGCGCAGGCGCTGCCGCCGGACGAACAGCTGGCGCGGCTGAAGTCGCTGCCGGGCATCGGCTCCAAGGTGGCAAAGCAAGCGCAGATCGACGGCACGCCGCAGGAAGTTTTCGACACGCTGCCGCGACGCGCGCAGACCGCGCTGCGCGACGCGGCGCTCAGCGCATGCGCAGTGCACGCCGACGAACCGGTGACGGGCGATCTGCATCGGCTCATCCGGCTACCGGGAACGCTCCATGGCGGCACGGGACTGCTGGCGCGCAGCGTGACGCTCGATGAGTTACGCGACTTCGACCCCTACCGGCAGGCGACCGCACTGGGCGACGCGCCGGTGAAGGTGCGGTCGGTGGCGAAGCACCCAATCGCAATGGGCGACGTCGCCAGTCTGGAACCCGACGAGGTTACTGAACTGCCCACGGCGCAGGGCGCCTACTTCATGGCGCGCGGCTTTGCGACGCTGGAGGTTGAGGCATGAACGACGAAAATACAGCGCCGGGGCTGGTCGCTGGGCTCGACGAGGCGGGGCGCGGGCCGGTACTGGGACCGATGGCGGTCGCGATTGTCGCGACCGACGACGAGGAGGCGCTACGCAAGCTGGGCGTGCGCGACTCCAAACAGCTATCGCCGCGGAGGCGAGGCGAGCTCGCCGCCGCCATCCGGCAGAGCTGCGAGTGCGCGGTCGAGCTGATTGAGCCGGAGACCATCGACCGCTTCGTCGCCGAAGGGGGGCTTAACCGGCTTGAGGAACGCGCCTTCGCACGGCTGATTGCGCAGCTGGCGCCGACGGTGGCGTTCGTCGATTCCCCCGAACTGGACGGCGAGAAAGTGGGCGCCCGCATCAGCGGCCGGCTGCCGCCGGGGCTGGAGTGCCAGGTCATCGCAATTACAAAGGCAGACCAGAAAATTCCGGCGGCTTCGGCGGCGTCAATCCTGGCAAAGGAGGCGCGCGAAGAGGCGATGGTGCGGCTGCGCGCGGAGCTAGGCGAATGCGGCAGTGGTTACCCGTCTGACGAGCGGACCATCACGTTTTTGAAGGTATACCGGCGTGAGCACAACGAGTGGCCCCCCGGCACCCGCAAAAGCTGGAAGACGCTGGAGCGGCTCGAGCGGCAGGAGCCGAGGGTGACGCTCGACGATTTTGGAACCGACAATGAGTGAAATGCTGGAGAAGCTGCAGGCCAAGGCGGCCGCGTTCAACGTGCGCATCGCCGAGGACGAAGGCTTCGCGAAGCTGGTCGAGGGCAACGACCGCACCATCGCCATCGTCATCATCGACGGCCCGACACTCATCGCGCGGCTCGAGGGCGGCAGCCTGCCGCAGTTCGCCGAGGGTGATTCGACCGACGCCGACGTGGTTGTCAAGGCGAGCAGCGAAACCCTGCTGGCGCTGCTCAAACGCGAGCTATCGCCCATCAAGGCTTACACGAAGGGCGAGCTGAAGGTGAATGCGAGCTTCCGCGATTTATTGATGATGAAGAAGTTTTTCTGAATCAGTCCGTTAGCAAATCCGCCAGCGCCGCCATCTGCACCGGTGTCAGCACTTCGCCGCGCTCCTGCAGGTGCGGCAGCCGCTCGATCGCTGCATTGGGGAACTCGAGCCGCAGCGCGTTGCGGACAGTCTTGCGCCGGTGCTGGAAGAGCGTCGCGACGACGCGCTCGAAGATGGCGAAGTCGCGGACTTCGTAGTCCGGCGCGCGCCGCTCGAGCCGCACCACCAGCGAATGGACCCGCGGCTGCGGCAGGAACGCGGTGCGCGAAACACGGAACAGCTTGCGGCAAGCGACGTGGTGCTGTGCCATCACCGACAAGCGACCGTATGTCTTCGTTCCCGGCGAAGCGGCGAGCCGGCGGGCGAACTCTTCCTGGAACATCAGCACCGCCCGCCCCCACTCCACGTCGAAAAGGCGGAACAGCAGCGGCGACGAGATAGCGTAGGGCAGGTTGGCGACGACGACGTCCGACGGCGGCAGCTCGACTTCGAGCGCGTCGCCCGTAACCAGCTCCAGCTCGTCGCCGAAGCGCTGCCGCAGCACCGCCGCCAGCCAGCGGTCCTTCTCAACAGCGACCAGCTTGCCGAGCGGCGCGAGTCGCTCGGTCAGGACGCCGCGGCCGGGGCCGATTTCGAGGATGCGCTCGCCCGGCGCAATCTCGGCCGCCGCGACGATGCGGTCGGCGAGTTTCTCGTCGACGAGGAAATGCTGCCCCAGCGCCTTGCGGCGACGAGGGGAAAGAGACATTCGGTGCTAAACACAGGAGCTGATAAAAACACCCCGGCAACGACGGCGTTTTCTTATATTCCAGCATCAGGTCGGCCTTGCGGGCCCGTGGTCTAGTTGGTTATGACGCTGCCTTTACAAGGCAGATATCGGCGGTTCGAATCCGCCCGGGCCCACCAATTAATTCTTTTCATTCTGATGGCTTATATCTGCCTATTTCCCCAGAGTCTAACCTTATTTAAGGAATAATGACAATAAGTCCTTTTATCGGGGCCAGCTGACGCAGGTTGGACTATTATCTTTCTACCGAAGAAAGGTATTACATTTTCTCTTGTTTTCTCTCTTCTTCAACAGCATTAGCAACCTTGCCAAACATACGAATAAGTTTCTTTTTAAAATCAAAGAATATCATTATTCCAGCAATTGTCAAGAAACTGCCTCCAATTATTGAAAAAATACCCCCAATGTAGAGTCCAACTGTAGGCTCGGTATCATCAAGGCCTGCAAATCCGGTTTGTACCATGCCAATCCCAACAATTAATACAAGTATTCCAGATATTACCAATAATAATGAGATGATTTTTGTTTTTGTCATACTAGACCGCCGGCCCGCAGATAAGCGCCCGCCCGACGGGACGCCCAACTATTTAATGCACGCTCTGGTCCCGCCGCCATGGATTTCACGGGCGAGCTGGGGCTCTCGCCGAAGCTGGTACATCGCAACCTTTCGCAGCAGGATTACCGCGATATGGAACTGCACCGCGGCGAAGGCGTCGCGACCGAGTCCGGCACCGTCGCGGTCAGCACTGGCATCTACACCGGCCGCTCTCCACAAGACCGCTTCTTCGTGCGGCAGCCGCCGTCGGAAACGCACATTGACTGGGGCGCAGTCAACCAGCCACTCGCGCCGGAGGCGTTTGAGCGGCTGCATACACTCGTCCGTGAGGCGATGACCGGCGAGGAGCTCTTTGTCTTCGACGGCTACGCTGGCGCCGACGAGCGCTACCGGCTGCCGCTGCGCGTCGTGACGCTGCGCGCGTGGCAGGCGCACTTCTCCCACAACATGTTCATCCGCCCGTCGCGCGAGGAGCTGCACGATTTCGCGCCGCAGTTCACGGTGCTCAACGCCATTTCCGCCCGTGCCGAGGACTGGCAGGAGCTGGGGCTGAACTCGGAGATTTTCATCGCCGTCAACCTTGAGCAGCGGCTCATCGTGATTGGCGGCACCGAATACGGCGGTGAAATCAAGAAGGGCATCTTCACCGTGCTGAACTACCTGCTGCCACTCGAAGGCGTGATGCCGATGCACTGCTCGGCCAATGTCAACGGCGACGGCGAGACGGCACTCTTCTTCGGGCTGAGCGGCACCGGGAAGACGACGCTTTCGACCGACCCCGCACGGCGACTCATCGGCGACGACGAGCACGGCTGGTCCGACAACGGCATCTTCAACTTCGAGGGCGGCTGCTACGCCAAGACCATCGGGCTTGAGCGCGCTCGCGAGCCGGAAATCTACGACGCCATCCGGCCCGGGGCGCTGCTCGAGAACGTCGTCGTGCGCGATGACGGCAGCGTCGACTACGCTGACGGCTCGATTACCGAGAACACCCGCGTCTCCTACCCGCTGGAACACATCGCCAACTCCGAGCCGTCAGGCCACGGTGGCCATCCGCGCAACGTCATCTTCCTGACGTGCGACGCGTTCGGCGTCCTGCCGCCGGTCGCGAAGCTGACGCCTGAAATGGCAATGTATCATTTCCTGAGCGGCTATACTGCCAAGGTCGCCGGGACCGAGCGCGGCGTCACCGAACCGACCGGCACGTTTTCGACCTGCTTCGGCGCGCCCTTCATGCCGCAGCACCCCGCCGCCTATGCCAAGCTGCTCGGCGAAAAGCTCGAGCGGCACTCCGCGCAGGCGTGGCTGGTGAACACCGGCTGGACCGGCGGGCCTTACGGCAGCGGCCAGCGCATAGCGCTGGCCGACACGCGACGCATGCTGGCCGCTATCCTGAGTGGCGAACTCGGCGAGGCGGAATTCAAACCGCACCCGGTCTTCCGGGTGCTGGTGCCACAAGCGGTTCCGGACGTCGATTCAGGACTGCTCGACCCGCGCGCGACATGGGCGGACGACGACGCCTACGATACTAAGGCGAGGGGGCTGGCGCAGCTCTTCAACGCCAACTTCGCGCAGTATGGCGACCACGCCGGGCTCGAGTCTGCGTTCCCGAAGACCGATATTTAAAGGAAATCAGCCACGAGTTCGCGCTCGTGTGCCAGTTCGACACCCGTCTTCTCGAGCGCGTTGCGGGCAAAAGAATCGTGCTCAATACCTTCCACGATCGCAAAGACGCCGGGGGCGCTGGTGCGCACCGGCAGCCCCGCCCAGACGCCGCGCGGCATCCCGTATTCGCCGCGGGAGCAGACCGCCAGGCCGTGGAGCGTCTTGCCCGGTGTGTTGAGCGCGTGGACGTGGTCAATCAGCGCATTGGCGGCGGAGGCGGCGCTCGAGAGGCCTCGCGCGGCAATAATCGCGGCACCGCGCTGGCCGACAGTCTCGAGGAACTCGCCGCGCAGCCAGTCACTGTCGCCAATCACGGCGGGCGCCGGCTGCCCCGCGATGCGCGCGTTGGCCGCGTCGGGATACATGCTAGGGCTGTGGTTGCCATAAACGATGACGTCGCCCACTTCTTCGACGGCGACGCCCGCCTTCTGCGCCAGCAGCGCCGTAGCACGGTTCTGGTCGAGCCGCATCATCGCGCTGTAGCGCTCCGGCCCGAGCCGCGAGCCCTGCGCGGCGGCAATCATGCAGTTGGTGTTGCAGGGATTGCCGACGACGACGACGCGGCAGTCGGCGGCCGCGCGGGCGTCGATGCTCGAGCCCTGTCCGACGAAGATGCGGCCGTTCTCGAGCAGCAGGTCGGCGCGCTCCATTCCAGGGCCGCGCGGCTTGCTGCCGACCAGCAGGCACCAGCTTGCGCCACCGAACGCCACATCGGGGTCGGTCGTGGTGACCACTTCTTGGAGCAGCGGGAAAGCGCAGTCCTGCAACTCCATCGCGACGCCGCGCAGCGCGTCCAGCGCCGGCGGAATTTCGAGCAGTTGCAAGCGGATTTTCCGGTCAGGGCCGAACATCTCGCCGGCAGCAATCCGCGGCAGCAGGCTATAGCCAATCTGGCCGGCGGCGCCGGTGATGGCGACCGTGGTTGCGGAGGACATAACGGGCGACGGCGGGGATGAGATAAAGGCAATCCTCACTCCCTGTCAATCCCCCTAATTGCACATAACCCTTTTAGGCCACGAGGGGTGACAGGACATGGCACCAGCTGTTACCGACGTCAAGAAGTATGACATCAACCGGCGCATCTACCTCCCGCGCTGGGTCGAGGAAGAACTGAACTTGGTTGCTGGCGAAACCTACGTGACCTTTGTCAAGAACGGCAACGAGGTCCTCATCAAGAAGGTCGCCATCACCATCGCCTAGCGGCTGTCGGCCCATTCCGCAAGCCTAGCAACGCCTTCCTCGAGGTCGGCGAGCGAGATTCCCGAGAAAGCAAAGCGCAGGTAGTACTCGCGCTCGCCCGCGAGCGGCCGCCCGAAATGGTGCCGGCCACAGAAGCTGACCCCCGTCTCTGCGAGCACCGCCTTGCGAAATGACTCGACGTCGTCGAAGCCAGTGCGCTGCAGCAGGCCGGTGACGCGTGGAAAGAGGTAGAAGCCCGCCTCCGGGAGGTGCGCCGCGACGCCGTCGATGTCGTTGAGCAGCTCCGCCAGCCGGTCGCGCCGCGCGCGCAGCCGGGCGACGAGTGGCGCTGTCGCGTCCCGTGACAGCGCCAGCGCGGCGACTCCCGCGTGCTGGACGAAGTGCGCGGTACAGGACTCGGCGTTGACGTTGAGCCGGTTGATTTCGTCGACCAGCCAGCGGGGTCCAATGGCGCCGCCAAGCCGCCAGCCGGTCATCGCGAACTTCTTCGAAAACGTGTAGAGAATCAGCGTCCGCTCGCGCATCCCCGGCAGGCTCGCAATCGAGCGCGGCTCGCCGTCGAAGAGCATGTCGAAATACGCATCATCGCTCACCACCAGCAGGTCATGCTCGATGGCGAACTGCGCCAGCCGTCCCATCTCTGCCGGAGGCGAAGAGGCGCCGGTCGGGTTGTTGTAGTTGTTGTAGAACAGGTGGCGCGCGCCGGCGGCGATGCCGGCCTCGATAGCGTCGAAGTCGAGCCGAAGTCCGTCGTCGGTATCGACGTAGCCGTAGGGGTGCGCGACGCCGCCGTAGAACTCGATTTGCGATTCGTAAATGGGATATCCGGGGTTGGGGTACAGGACGGTATCGCCACGTTCCATCACCGCGGCGATATACTTGCCGATGGTGGGTTTGCCGCCCGGCTGGACCGAAACATTGGCTGCGCCATAGTCTAGCCCGCGCGCCCCGCCGACGTCGGCCGCCAGCGCCTCGCGCAGCGCGGGAATCCCGGCCGCGGGGCAGTAGCCCGTATGCCCTGCCTCGAGCGCGGCGCTCGCCGCCTCGCGCACCGGCGCGGGGGTTGGCAGGTTCAGGTCGCCAAGATGGAACGGGAAAACGCGGTTGCCGGCGGCCGCATGCGCACCCGCTTCGACCGAGATGGCCATGGCGGTTTCGGTGCCCAATCGCTCCATGCGGCTCGCGACGCGCGACATGGCGCGGCGACCCCCGCCGCTGTTAAGAACATTCGGACGCACTTTTTTGAAGGCGGGCCGGGTGCCGCGGCTATGGACTTCGAGCAATGGCGCCATGACTTTACCGAATGGCGGCGTGAGAACATGCTGGCACTGGCGACTGTCGGTACCATCCTTTCGGGCGCGCTGGTACTGGTGGGCTCCATCGGGACCTGGTATTACGACGCGAGCTGGGCACCGACCGCTATCCTCGAAGCGCTGGGTGAATATGACATCTGGACACTGGTCTTCGGCCTCATAATATTCACTGTCAGCAGCTACCAACTCTGGCTGGTGCGCTGGTACATGGCACGCTTCGAAGAACTGGTTGCCGTCAACTCCAAGGCAAATTTCCAGCGCGAATGGACCGAGCTGCAGCAGATGAGCCGCTACCAGCTCCCGAGCCGCTACTGGAAGCGCGCGCTCGAGGCAGGGCGCAGGTTCGGACTCAAGTAGTTTTATATACCTGCCCAAAGTGGCGTAACTACAGGTTGACAACCTGAGGTTGACTACCGATGACACGTAAGACGAAAAAAGCAGCAAAAGAGCCCGCAGAGGAGACGGAAGTGGAGGTCACGACCCCACTCGCCGCAGCGCAGGCGGAGCTGGGCGAAGTGCAGGAGCAGCTGCACCGCGTCGCCGCCGATTTCGACAACTTCCGCAAGCGGGTCGAGCGCGACCGCTCGCGTGATACGCTGCGGGCGCGCGGTGCCGTTGCGACGCAGTTCCTCGAGGCGCTGGAGACTGCCACGCAGGCGGCTGACGCTGAATATCCTAACGTCGAGGCGGCGGTCGCTGGCCTGACGGGAATCCAGAAACAACTGCAGGCGGCGATGGACGCCCTGGGCCTTGAGGCGATTGAACCGGCGGGCGGGCAGTTCGACCATCGGCTCCACGAGGCGCTGAGCACGGTCGAGCGCGAAGACCTGGAAAACGAGACGATTATCGAGGTAATCCAGCCGGGCTACCTTCTGGAAGGTGAGCTGCTGCGACCCGCACGGGTCATTGTCAGCCGCACACCACAACCGGCAACTGAAATTGAAACTACGGAGTAAAAATGGCTAAGGAAATCATAATCGGCATAGACCTCGGAACCACAAATTCGGAAGCAGCGCACCTTGAGGGCGGCCGCCCGACCATCATCCCCTCGGCCGAAGGCTCGACCTTTGGCGGCAAGATGTTCCCGTCGGTCGTCGCCTTCACGAAGGACGGCGAACGACTGGTGGGCGACCTGGCCAAGCGGCAGGCGGTCCTCAACCCCGAGCGCACCATCATGCGCATCAAGCGCAAGATGGGGACCGATGAGCGTATCAAGATTGGCAAAAAAGAATACTCGCCCGAGGAAATCTCGGCGATGATTCTGCAGAAAATCAAGGCTGACGCCGAGGCACATCTGGGGCAGGAAATCAGCAAAGCCGTGATTACGGTCCCGGCCTACTTCAACGACAACCAGCGGCAGGCAACCAAGGACGCCGGTAAAATCGCCGGGCTGGAGGTCGAGCGAATCATCAACGAGCCGACCGCTGCTGCGCTGGCTTACGGCCTTGACCTGGACCGGGAGGATGAGCACAAGGTCGCCGTGCTGGACCTTGGCGGTGGCACTTTCGACGTCACCATCATGGAGATGGCTGACGGCGTTTTCGAAGTTCTCTCCACGTCGGGAGATACCCTCCTCGGCGGGACCGACATGGATGACACGATTATCGACTGGCTGGCTGAGAATTTCAAGGCCGATAACGGCGTCGACCTGCGACAGGATCCCGCCGCCTTCCAGCGGCTGCGCGACGCGGGCGAGAAGGCGAAAATCGAGCTTTCCAGCACGGTCAAGGCGACCATTAACCTCCCCTACATCTGGGCCGATTCGGCCGGCCCCAAACACCTCGAGGTCGATATGACCCGCGCTAAGTTGCAGGAACTGGTCGAGCCGGTGCTCGCCAAGTGCGACAAGCCCATCAAACAGGCGTTCAAGGACGCCAAGCTGAAGCCGGGCGAGGTCGACAAGGTGCTGCTGGTTGGCGGTCCGACGCGCATGCCGATTGTTCGCGAGCGGTTCGAGAAAATCATCGGCCGCAAGGCCGAGAGCGGCATCGATCCGATGCAGTGCGTCGCGATGGGCGCGGCGCTACAGGGCGGCGTAATCGCCGGCGACGTCAAGGACGTGCTGCTGCTCGACGTGACGCCGCTGACACTCGGCATCGAGACCGAAGGGGGCGTGATGACGCCGCTGATTGAGCGCAACACTACCATCCCTACCGGCAAGCAGAATACCTTTTCGACCGCGGCCGACAACCAGCCCAGCGTCGAAATCCACATTCTACAGGGCGAACGCCCCATGGCGGGGCAGAACACGACACTCGGCAAGTTCATGCTCACCGGCATCCCGCCGGCGCCACGCGGCGTACCGCAGGTCGAGGTCAAGTTCGACATCGACCGCAACGGCATCCTGAACGTTAGCGCCAAAGATTTGGGCACCGGGAACGAACAGAAAATTGAAATCAAGGCGAAGTCGAACCTGACCGACGAGGAAATTGAGGCGCGCGTCAAGGAGGCCGAAGCGCACGCCGAAGATGACAAACTGCTGCGCGAACTCGTGGAAACACGCAACCAGGGCGAATCACTGATTTACGCCACCGAGAAGTCGCTCAAGGAACTGGGTGACAAGGTCGACGAGGAGACACGTAAGGGTATCGAGGAGGCGAAGGAACTGCTCGTGGAGGCCATCCGGGGCGACGGCCTTGACGCGCTAAAGGCGGCCAGCGAGGCGTACATGACCGCTTCGCAAGCGGTCGGCCAGCAGATGTACCAGCAGGCCGCTGAAGAAGCGGCGCAGCAGGCTCCCGCAGGCGAGGGCGACGCGCCCGCCGAGGATAACGTGGTCGACGTTGATTACGAAGAAATCGACGAGAAATAGCTGGGCAAACGTATATCCTACAGCGCGTCCTGTAGTGGTAGGAAACCCACATGGGCGTTGGCGAAGATATCCGGGCAGCTCATAAAATAACTCAGGTTGAGCAGCGCCTGACGGGTATTGCGAGCGCCTCGGTTGACCGGCGTATCACCCTTGTGCGCCAGCTGCACGACCATTTTATGCCACAGCTGGTTCCCAAGTTCCTGCCGCAAGTCACGAAACTGCTTTCCGACAATGATCCTGCGGTGCGGCACCAGGTGCTGCTGCTGCTGCAGCACCTGTTTGACCTCCATTCCAAGGGCTTCGCGAAAACGAGCGGGGCGCTGGCGGGCCTGGTACAGGACGCCCGCATGGACAACCGCACCGCTGCGCTGGGGCTGCTCGACAAGATCGCCCTCCAGGAACCCAAGGCGGTGCTGCCGCAGCTGGCCAAGCTGGTCGAGTGGCTGGACAACCCGCTGCCGGGAGTCCAGGCACCGCTGCTACAGCTGATTACCGACCTCGGCCGCCGCGCCCCGACGGCGGTGGCGGCGCAGCTGGCAAAGCAGCTCGGCTCGAGGAAGCAAGCGACCGTCCGGAACGCGCTGGCGCTGCTGGAGCAGGTGGCCGAGCGGCAGCCGTCGGCGGTCGCGCGCGCGACGCCCCTGCTGGTGAAGCTGCTTGGGAGCCGTGACGCCAATATACGGGAGAGGGCGAGCCAGATGCTGATTATGGCCGGCGCGGCTGGCGTCGAGGCGGTGCCGCGGCTGCTGCTGCGGCCGCTGGTCGCGCGCAAGGTTGACCCGGACCTGAAGCTGCATGCCATCCTGACCGTACAGAAGCTGGCCGAGCGGCAGCCGAAGCAGTTCGCCCCGGCAGTGCACCACTTGGCGCGGGATCTGGGTCACCAGCGCTGGGAGATTCGCGAGCAGGCGGCGCTGCTGCTGGGGATCATAGGTCGCGACAACATCGGGCTGGTCAAGGAAGCGGTGCCGTCACTGGCGCACGCGCTCAAGGATGGTGACGAACTGGTGCGAACCGCAGCAGTGAAGGCTATGGAGAAAATCAAGGTCTCCTCATTTGACTATGGTGCCATCCAAAAGGCGTCTGCAGTGCTCGAATCGGCCCGCGGCGTCATCCATTCGGCGCAGAATTTCGGCGTCGGGACTGGGCAGGCCGACAAACTGCTGGCGGACGCTGAGAAGGCGTACGCGCGCGGCGACTACCCTAAATGTATCGACTATTCCACGCGCGCCGAGAACATGGCAGCGCGCGCCGAGAAGGAGAACGACAAGGTGAAGGCAGCGCTGACGCGCGCTGAATCAACCATCCAGTCGGTTTCCCACAAAGGCGTCTCGGTCGCCGTGGCCGAAGCGTTGCTGGCGGAGGCGGAGAAGCTTTTGGAGAAGCAGCGCTACAAAGAGGCGCGGCAAAAGGCGGAAGAGGCGGTCCTGCTCTCGCAGAAACAGGCGGTCGATTCACGGCCCGACCTCGTCCTGCGAGGGAAACTTGAGGGGGCACTGGCTCCCGACGACTGGAGCAGCCTGCCGCTTGAGCTGGAGAATGTCGGCGGCGCGGCCGCGCGGCAGATTACGCTTGACTTCGGCGACAACTTTGCGATACGCGGCCATACGTTGCTGCACAGCATGGGGCCGGGCGAGAAGCGCATGCTGGAAATCGAGGTCTACCCGAAGGCGAAGGGGCTGGTGCCGCTGGCGGTAGACGTGGTCTACCACAGTTTCGAAGGCGACAATTACCACCAGCAAAAGCAGGATATTGTCGAAGTGGGCGACGCAGCCCAGTTCGAGCCGCGCGAGCTCTTCGCTTCAGCGAACGACGCTACTGTGATGCCAAAGGCGCAGCACGCCGTGGTCACCCGTCGCTTCCACGTCGACTGCGGCAACTGCGGCGCGCGCATGCCATCCGACTTCCGCATCTGCGGCAAGTGCGGCATTCGGCTACGCGAACGTGTCGAGCGCGAGGTCGGTTACCATTGCCTCGAGTGTAATTCACCGCTATCGCTCAACCAGAAGTTCTGCGGCGGCTGCGGCGGCGCAGCGCCCGAAAAACCGGAGGCACCCACCAGCTGCCGACAGTGCAGTGGTGCGCTCAGTCCGGGGCTGAAGTTCTGTGGTAACTGCGGCGCGCCAGCCGTGGTAGCCTAGACTTCTTCGGCTTCGGCGACCGTGAGTGGGCCGGCCTTGATTTTATCGGCGACGCGGTCGTTGAAGCCGAAGGCGAAGAGGGAAATGATAATCAGCCATTGCACCACCATCGTTAGGATTGTGAAGAGCCCGAGGTCCATGCCGCCAATCGGCGAAGACGAGCTATCCTGCAGTTTCTCGTAGATGAAGAAGCCGAAGACGAGCGCGAACTCGACCGGGAAGGCGTAGCGGATGATGTATTCCCACCACTTGCCAATGTAGAGGTCGCTGTATTCGGTGTTGATGAAGGTCTCGCGGAACTCGCTGGTGCCGAACTTCATCACCACTACCGCTACCATCAGCCCCGAGACGATGAGTCCGGTACCCCAGACAAAGTCCTGGTTATCAAGGAATTCAAGGCTGTAGGCCGACGGCAGCCCGCAGAGTGCGATGGCGACGCAGATGTACTTCACCGCCTCGTTGCGCTCCCAGCCCATATCAACAAAATTGCGTGCCGCGATCTCGATAGTAGCAATCATCGACGTAAGCGCGGCAAACGACATCGCCAGGAAAAATATGGCACCCATCACCCGCCCCCCCGGCATCGAAGCGAAGAGGGCCGTCAGGTGGACGAAGGTCAGCCCCGAGGAGCCTGCCTCGACTGCGGCGAGGCCATCGGCCGTGGTTTCCGACATGGCAAAAATCGTCCCGAGCACGGCGACACCCGCAATCAGCGAGACCGAGTTATTGCCAAGGCCGGTCAGGAAGGCGTTCAGCGCGATATCCTCTTTCTTCTTCATCGCCACGGCGTAGGTAATTGCCATCCCGAAGCCGGCCGAAGTGGACCAGGCCGATTGCGTCAGTGCCCGAATCCACGTTTCCCCCTTGAAGAGGTATTCCCACTGCGGGATGAAGAGGAAGCGCAGGCCAGTCGCCGCGCCCGACGGATTGAGGATGAAGGGGTAAATCATTGCGATAATCAGGAAGCCGACCAGGCAGGGAATCAGGATGGTATTGGCGCGCTCAATCCCGCGGATGCCACCGTAGACGATTATCCCTGACAAGCTGACGGCGATGAGCTGGAACATTACCACCTCCAACGGCGAATCGTGGATGAAGTTCTCCCACATCAGCATCGTCGCCTCGGTGTCAGTGGCGAGGTCAATTTCCCCCGATAGCGCGACCCAGAAATAGCGGATGGTCCAACCCATAACGACCGCGTAGTAGAATCCGACCGCGACGCCGACCCACACCATCCACATCCCCATCCAAGTCCAGTTGCGCCCCGCCATGTCGCGCATCGAGCCCATGGTGCCGAGCCGTGTCTTCTTTCCGATGGCGAACTCGGCTATCAGCAGCGGAATCGACCACGCGAAGAGGAACAGCAGCCAGCCAATCATGAACGCCCCCCCGCCATTGGCGGCCGCCTCGCGCGGGAAGCGCCAGATGTTGCCGGTGCCGACCGCGGCGCCGATGGTGGTCAGGATGAGCCCCAGACGCGAGGAGAAAAGCTCGTCGCCCCCGGTGTCCGGCTCCGTCAACCGCCTTCCTCCGCCGCCTGCTTGCGCCGCTCCGCAGCGATGGCGAGGCCCACCATGCGGTAGAGCCCGCCCCAGATAACGCCGTAGATGATGAGCATCATGAAACCGACCGCGAAGGCATCGGCGACGGGGTTGCCGAAGCCGATGATGTCGTCGACAAAAATCTCGACAGGTGCGGCAGCCCCGTGACCGGTGTAGACGAAACCGCCCCCGAACTCGTTAGCGAGGCGGGAATCCTGCGCCACAGCGTAGAACTGAATGTGTGTGGAGGATTCGGTGGCGGGGATGTAGGCCCGGAAGACGGATTCACGCTGTGGAATCGTGAGGCCGGGGCTAAAATCCGAGTAATCCCGCGGGTCACAGTCAACGATGCAGGACATGGGCAATTCGTTCCAGGCACCGGCCACCATTTCGGCCGTCCGGTACCGCAGGACCAGCGAATCCTTCAGCATGAACTGGGCGTTCGCTACCTTAATCCTCACCGGCAGCTTGTCATCCGAGTAATAGTCGCCGAAATCAACTTCGGTGTCGGACTGGAAGCCTATGCTCTCGCCCTTCGAGGAGAGGAGGCTTAGCAACGGCATCATGGTCTGCTCCGGCGAATGGATGCCGGGGCCGTTGATGTCGCCGTAGTCAGGGAACATCTGCCCAATCCGCGCTTCAGGGGATTCATCCAGCAGGTACATGTTGGTCATCAGGTGCATCCGCACGGTGGGACGAATGAGGAGAGGGTCGGCGTGGAAACCACCCTGCAGGCCTCCCTGGCTTCCGCAGTTGTTCAGCTCAACGGTGTAGGAGAATGACCCCTGCATGCCGTAGAGCTGGTCAGTAATGTCGCCCGAGACCTTGTAGCCGCCCTGGTCCTTCCAGTTGCCGTAGCCGGTCAAGTTCATCAGTCCCTTGACCTGGTTCTCCATGTAGAGTTCGTGCGGTGGGTCCTGGTCCTTGTAGCCCCA
>LWDU01037614.1_pt1 | contig 19744 bp, 14 predicted proteins | sample 727161 | NCBI WGS metagenome assembly LWDU01 (sample SAMN04566230, study PRJNA314399) | hydrothermal vent metagenome | isolation source: deep sea hydrothermal plume seawater | place: Mexico: Gulf of California, Guaymas Basin | collected 2004-07-11
CGCCGTTCAGTTCGGACACCTACACCTATCAGGTTGGCCCTGATGAAATGTCCGTGCATGGCTCTGTGACCTTGACCCCTCTTGCGGCCCACGCGGGCGCCACCATCACCGTGGATGGACTGGTTGTGGCCTCGGGAAGTCCCTCTTCTGTGATCGACGTGCCTGTAACCGTGACCCCGGTCCTGGTCCGAGTGACCGCTGAAGATGGGGAGAACGTCAGGGAATACAACGTGATCATCACCCGCCAGGGCCTCAGCATGCAAACCGACTACGTCAAGGCTTCCAACACAGGTGATAACGATCGGTTCGGGTACAGCGTCGCCCTTGATGGCGACACCCTGGTGGTCGGGGCCCGTGAAGAAGACAGCGACGCCACGGGAGTGGGTGGAGACCAACTCGACAATTCGGCTCCCCACTCCGGCGCCGTCTACGTCTTCTTCCGCCACCTGAATGGCACCTGGTTTCAGGAGGCCTATCTCAAGGCTTCCAACACAGGTACTTCTGATGCATTCGGGACGAGCGTCGCCCTCCAGGGCGACACGCTGGTGGTCGGGGCCTCTGGAGAAGACAGCAACGCCACGGGAGTGGATGGAGACGAACTCGACAATTCGGCTCCCTGGTCCGGCGCTGCCTACGTCTTCGTCCGCAGCGGCGGAATCTGGTCTCAACAGGCCTACCTCAAGGCCTCCAACACAGATAGTGACGATGCTTTCGGGCAAAGCGTCGCCCTTGATGGCGACACCCTGGTGGTCGCGACCGGTGGAGAAGACAGCAGCGCCACGGGAGTGGATGGAGACGAACTCGACAATTCGGCTTCCGCATCCGGCGCCGCCTACGTCTTCTTTCGAAGCGGCGGCACCTGGTCTCAACAGGCCTACCTCAAGGCGTCCAACACAGATGCCTTCGATTACTTCGGGTACACCGTCGCCCTTGATGGCGACACCTTGATGGTCGGGGCCGATGGAGAAGACAGCAACGCTACGGGAGTGAATGGAAACCAGCTCGACAACTCGGCCAACAGCTCCGGCGCTGCCTACGTCTTCGTCAGAAGCGACGGCATCTGGTCTCAACAGGCCTACCTCAAGGCGTCCAACACGGGTGATGATGATGGCTTCGGGCGGAGCCTCGCCCTTGATGGCGACACCCTGGTGGTCGGGGCCCTGGGAGAAGACGGCGGCAGCATACTATTGGACAACTTGCCCGAGTCCGGCGCCGCCTACGTCTTCGTCCGCAGCGGCGGAACCTGGTCTCAGGAGAACTACGTCAAGGCTTTGGACACAGAGAATGGGGATGGGTTCGGGACCAGCGTCGCCCTTGACGGCGGTACCTTGGTGGTCGGGGCCTGGGGAGAAGACAGCAACGCCACAGGAGTGAACGGAAACCAATTCGACAACTCGGCTTCCTACTCCGGCGCGGTCTACATCTTCAAGTAAGCACCTCTTACCCCCAAGAAGAGGCGTTCCCCCGACAAGCGGGGAGCGTCTCTTTTCTTTTGCCCGCCAGCAAGGTGGTTCCCCGAGCCCACTTCTCGCGGGGAGCGCTTGAAGCAGAGCTCTAGACTTCAGGCCGCTCAGGCTTGAAGACCAGCTTGAAAGACTCAAGGCGACTGCCCACCAACTGCCGCAGGCGCTCGATTTCCGCCCGTTGACGGGCCTCTTCCGCCTGGGAAGCGTGCAGGGCGGCTTCGAGGGCCTCGGCTCCCGCCTGGGTTTCCTGCAACAAAGCGAGTACCTCCGTGCGGTGCTGCTGGACCTCGCTCAGGGTCTCCAGAACAGCATCGCGATCGGCCGCCAGATCCTTGAGCTGCTGCCCCAGGGTCCGGGTCAGTTCTTCTCGCAGAGAGCGCTCCTCACTGAGCAGTTCTCCCAGATGCAGATTCTGTTTTTGATTCTCAGCCAGGGAGACCTCCAGTTCCTTGACCAATTCTCCCCGGGCGGCGATTTCCGCCTCCAGTTCCGCAACCACCTGCGCTCCGGCAGCGGCTTCGCTCTCGCGCACCTGCTCAGATTCAAGCAGGGCCGCCTCCAGATTCGTAGACGCCGTCTGCTGGGCTTCCAGGTCGGACTTCAGCTCGGTCAGGTGAGCCCGATGCCCTTCCAGATCCTCACCAAGTTCCTTGCTGGCTTTGACCTGGGCGGCAAGCTCTGGCTCCAGCTCGGCGAGCGTCTTTTCATGGCCCGCCAGGTCCTTGACGTGGCTCTTGATGATCGACGCCTGCTCACGGGCTTCCTGCTTGCGTTGGGCGCGCTCGTCCTTGAGGGTCGCCTTGTGCTGTTGGAGATTCTCGACGGTGTCGCCCAGGCGCTTCTTGTGCCCTGAGAGGTCTTTCTCCAAGCCACGGATGACCTTTTCCAGGCGCTTGAGTTCGGGCGACCAGGCGTCCTTCTCTCCATCAAAGGCGATCACCTCCAGCCCCATGGCGAGCAGAGCGCGGGTGGCCCCCTGGGGGGCCGCGGGCGCGTCAAAGAGGCCCTCGATGGAGGGCTCGCGACTTTGGCCCAGAGAAGCGACCACCGCATGACGATAGACGGCGCCTCCGTGGTCGCTGGAGTACATGCTGGCGTTGTAGAACGCAAAGAAACGCTGGGCGAGATTGCGCAGCAGGGGGTCGTTGTCCAGATACAGCTCAAGGCACATGAGCACCAACCAGCGTTCCAGGTTGGCGTGACCCACGGACAGCACGCGGCCCCCAGCGGAGCCAAGCCACTCTTCAACCTTGGCCCTGACCGGCAGGCCGTAGTCCCGGTGCTCCGCCAGATAACGGTGCTTGACCCCCAACTTGTCCGCCAGAAAACCCATCAGGATTTCCTCGGCCTCGTCCACTTGAGGTGTGCGATAGGGACCAGCCAGGATGACATGACGCGCCGCCACCCGGGCGCACTCGGCGACAAAGGCCTTGCGTGCCCTGGGGGGCACATGTTCCAGGGTGTCAAAGGCCGCAACCACATCGAAGCTGTCGTCCAGGAAAGGCAGGGCGCCGCCGCTGCCCAGCACCAGACCCTCTTCCTCGGAGGCCTCAACATCCACCAACTCCACCCGGTCGTTGGGCAGGAACTTGCGCAACAGGGCAGTGCGTCCGCCCACATCCAGAATCCTGAGTGGCCTGCCGCCAGGACGAACACGCTCCACCAGATCCGCCACCAAGCGGTAGCGCTGGTACTGGTCGAAGGGCAAACTCAGGAGGTCGTCCATGGGAACCGTAGGTATCAGGACTTGGAAATGCGCCGGTTGCCACCCTGTTCCACGGTCCAGGTGGTGGGCAGGTAGAGCAAGCCGTGCTGCAGGTGGCGCCCGTCCACGACCTCAAAGACCGCCGCGTGCTCCCGGTGGTCGATCGCTGTGGGAGCGGGTTTGGAATGGTCGTAGAGAAACGCGGTCAAGTAGTACTCACCTTGCAAGAGGGGCAGGGATTCGAAGCTCATCTCCACCGCGCCCTCCTCCCCGGCCTTGACCGGAGACAAGTCAATCGAGTCTTCCCTCCAATGGTGATTGGAGCCGTTCACATAGGTTCCATCCGAGCGGTAGACTCCCAGACCAAATACCGGCTGCGGTGTGTCCCGATTAGCCTTCCACTCCACGCGCACGCTGAAGGGGTCACCGGGTTCGAAGCTCCTGGTCTCTTCCCCATGCTTGCCGCGCAGGGTGATCTTGCCCGTGGTGATTTCCTCCGTGCCCCAGCGCGGATACTGCGAACCCTCCCGCGCCAGAGCCGACAGGCGCTGGTTGCCACGCTCGTGAGCGCTCTTGAGGTATTCATCCGCCACCTCTTCCGCCGAGCCCTGACTGATCACGCGACCGGCCTCCATCAGCACCACATGTTGGCACATGGTCTTGACCGAGCCCATGTCGTGGGACACAAAGACAGTGGTCTTGCCCTGTTCGCGGAACTCGTTCAGACGATTGATGCACTTGCCGCGAAAATGCTCATCCCCAACGGAGAGAGCTTCGTCGATCATGAGAATGTCCGGGTCCACGCTGGAAGCCACGGCAAATCCCAAGCGCACATACATGCCCGAGCTGTAGGTCTTGACTGGTCGGTCGATGAACTCGCCCAGTTCGCTGAACTCCACGATCGACTCAAAGCGATCCTCGATCTCCTCGTCCTTCATGCCCAGAATCGAGCAGTTCAAGAAAACATTCTCACGGCCGGAGAACTCCGGGTGAAAGCCAGCGCCCAATTCCAGCAGGCTGGCCACACGGCCCTGCACATGCAGCTGCCCGGTGGTCGGCGCGCTGATTCCGCTCAGCAGCTTGAGCAGGGTGCTCTTGCCCGCACCGTTCTGACCGATGATGCCCACTGTGGACCCATGGGGCACATCCAGGTACAGATCGCGCACAGCCCAGAAGTCCCGGTGGCGGGGACCGCCCAGGCGCAACATGTCGTACAAGCGATGAATAGGCTTGTCGAACAGCTGGTAGCACTTGCCCAGTCCTTCCGCATGGATGGCGCTGCCCGAGAGTGCCTGTTTTTGTTTCTCGTCGCTCACAGGAGATCGGGGATACGGGCCTTTTGGGAGAAGAAGAAACGACCGCTCAAGGTCAACAGAACAACCGATAGCAGACCAGTACGCAACACCAGCATGAGATCGGGCCAGGCGCCGTAGAGCAGAATCTGCCGCCAGCTCTCAATGATCCAGTGCATGGGGTTGATCTGCATCAGCCAGCCATAGCCAGCCCGTTCCACCAGGTGCGCCGGGTAGAAGATCGGGGTGCAGAACATCCAGACCACCACGCCAACCCCCACCAGATGCTGGGTGTCGCGCAGGAACACATTGAGGACGGACAGGAAGTAGGCCAGACTGAGTGTGAACAGAAACTGCAGCAGCAGCATCAGAGGGATCAACAGCAGGGACCAGGATAGAGACAGGGCCTTATAGCCCTCATTCCGCATGCGGGGTTCTGACCCCCCCGCAAAAGCGGGAGCTGCTCCCGGGGGCGGGGCTGGATCATCCAGCAGGGTCGCACGGAAGTCGTGCTGCACCTGGGGAATCTCCCCCACCTCGGCCAATCCGCCTGGTTCGACTCCAACGATACGCACGATGATCTCCTCATCCCCTTCCACCTCGTCATCAGGCAGGGGCTGCAGCAAGAGATCAACACCCCGAGCGGTGGCGGGTAGCAGGACCTGGGTCGGACCCAAGAAGTCCTTTCCGTGCTCGGCGCTGCCAGAGTATTCCAGGGTCACACGCACATCCCCTCGGTAGCCACGCTCGATCGCAATCGGCACCCGCAGGACGTCTCCTTGCTCATGCTGCAGAACTGGAATGCGAGCATGTGTGTCCGGGGCACCTTCGTGCTGCACCGTGGTGTGAGGCACATGCATGTAGGTCCGGGGCACATCCACAAAGCCAAACCAAGTCACCGCGATCAGGAGCACAGGCACGCCAATCATCATGTTGATCAGGCTGGACTTGACCAGGAACGCGGGCAACAACTCGCTCGGGAAGACCACCTTCTGGATCAGGTTCGAGTTGTCGATCAGGCTGCTGGTGGAGCGTGTCAAGGTCTCTGCGAAGGCTTGCCAGATCACGATTCCCGCCAGCATCACCAGGGCCACCTCGGTCGCCCCCTGGCTGTCACTCCAACGGGTGTTGAGCACCGTGCGAAAAACGAAATGGTAGACCACCAGATTGACCACCGGAAAAATCACCGACCAGAAAAAACCCATGCTCGAGCCCACATAGCGCGCCCGCAGGTCGCGCTTGACGAAATCCCAGAGGAGTCGTCGGTTGTTCAGAAATGACCGTAGGACGAGGATCATGGCAGCCTTGCTGGGGTTCAGAGGACTCGTTTGCCCAAGGCGGATTCACAGAACTCAACCGCAACCCGCGCGGTAGCGTTGTTCGTGTCGAGGATTGGGTTGATCTCAGCCATTTCCAGACTCAACAGCTTTCCGCTCTCAGCGGCCAGTTCCACCACCAGATGCGCCTCGCGATAGGAGACGCCGCCAGGAACCGGAGTACCCACCCCGGGCGCAACTGAGGGATCCGTGCCATCCACATCAAAGGAGAGCACGTAACCCGCAGTATCAGCGCAAGCGATCTCAATGGCCTCACGCATCACAGCATGCATACCGAGTTCGTCGATCTCCTGCATGGTGAAGCAGCGCAGACCAAGTTCGCGGATCAACTTACGCTCACCGTCATCCAGGGTACGCACTCCCACCAGGACCGCGTTCTTGGGATCCACCGCAGGAAAACGTGAGGACAGGCGAGTCAAACTGGCGGGTCCGTGTCCCAGCAATGCCGCCAGGGGCATGCCGTGGATGTTTCCCGAACCCGTGGTCTCCGGCGTGTTCATGTCCCCATGGGCGTCGAACCAGATCAAGCCGATTTTCTCGCCCCTCTCATGGTAATGACTGGCCAGACCGGCCACGGAGCCAGCGGCCACGGAGTGATCCCCACCCACCACCAAGGGAAACCAGTCATCGGCCACCAGTTCTTTGACACGCGCGTGCAGACGCTGGCAGCAATCGGAAATCTCTTCCAAGAAACGCGCACAGGGATCGGCAGGTTCCAAGTCCACCGGGTCACGCACCTCCAGATTGCCCGTGTCCCGGAACTCGATGCCCAGGTCTTCAAGAGCTTTTTGAATGCCCGCAATGCGAAGAGCGCTGGGTCCCATGTCCACGCCCCGGCGGCCACCGCCGAGGTCCATGGGGACTCCGATCAAAGCAACGCGGGAAGGTCGTTGGGGGCTGACAGACATAGTTCCTACTTCGAACCGAAGTTAGTGTGTACGCGCTCCCATGGCCCCCAGGAGAGCGCCCTGAAGCAGGGGCCGGTCGGTTCCAACCGAACTCCCCAGGCGCCGCGAAATCTCCTCCAGAGCAACCATTCCCCCCAGCTGGCCAAGACAGTACCCCACCCGACGGAGATCCTCCGAAGAAGCCTCCATGGGCGGCTCCATGGCCCAAAGCAGCAAGCTCACTTCCCCTGCCTGTTCCCGGGCCAGGGCCGCTGCAAGCAGACTGAGGTGGATGGAACCGCTCCAAAGAGCCGCGCTGATCAGAGGGTCCACCTCCGAGCGCCCGGCCCGAACACATGCTCCAGCCAGCACCATGTCCGTGCTCCCGAGGATTTCCGAGGGGAAACGGGTCAGGAGGTGAACGAGTTCAGCCCGGTCGGGCAACTGGCCCAGCGCTTCCAGAGCCAGCACTTCACCCGCAGCTCCCGAGGGAGCCAACTGGGACTCCTCCAACAGATCCCCCGTGGCCGCACGCCGTCCACCCAGGCGCAAAGCCGCCAGAGTCAAGAGACGGCCGGGAGCGCCGAAGGGCAATTCGGCGGACAAGACCTCGCACAGGTCGAGCACCAGAAATCCACCCCGGTGACGTTCCAATGAATCCATCAGACTGTCGACCAAGGGATCCTCTCTACCTCCGCTGACCGCCAGCAGCAGGTCGCGGATTATCTGGTGCGCGTCCCCGTCTCCCAGGCGCGATCGCACAACCAGAGCTTCCGCCCGCACTTCGAGATCTGCGTGTTCTTCAAGCTTGCGCAGGGCGGGAATCACCCGGGCAAGGTCCGTGACCCCGGCCCCGTACATCACATCGAGCAGCAACCCTGTGTCGTTTGATGCCAGGGCAGCTTCGAGGGGCGCAAGGTAGGTCGCATCCCGACGCACCATCGCTGCCAACGCCAGACCGCGGGAACCGGGTTGCTGCACCGCCTGAGCCAGACACTCCCCCATGGAGTCGCCCTGGTAGCCCTCCAAGATTGAGCGCACCAATTCGCGCCAGCCATCGCTGCCGCGCGGAGTCCAGTGACCGCTGGCAACCAGGGCCTCAAGGGCGACTGGCATCATTCGAACGCCGGCCCGAATGCGGGTGGGAGTCGGATCCTCCAGCAGCAGCGCCAGCAGATGATCAGCCACGGCGGGCACGGGCACCGAAGGCAATTCCTGCAGAATCAGTTCTTCAAGGAAAGCCGGGTCAGCGGCCAGACGGGTGATCAGGATCTCCGACCAGGGCCGACCGTCCACCAAGCCGAAGCGCCTGGCTGCCCCCAATCGTAAACCGTACCAACGGCGCGCGGCGGGGTTCTCCGGCAAGGGCGCGGGATGGACATGCACCGCCAGGAGAGCAGCAAAGGGATCACGCAGGGCAAGCTCGTCCGCCAGGGCCTTGCCCAGCTCAGGTCGAGCGAGGTACAGGGCCAGCAGAGCATGCGCCCTGCGCGAAGGATCGCTGTCCTTGGCCCAGGCTTCCAACTGGGCCTGGGCTCCGCCCAAATTGGGGCCAAGAGCCCCCAGGGCCAGAATCGAAGAGAGCGCCACCGGTGTGGCACCGGGATCGGTGGCGCGATCCACCAGATCCGCGCGAGCCATCACATCCCCACCTGCTCCCCGGGCAAAAAGCGCCTCGCAGAGATCGGCAATGACGCCCGGAGCGGGAACTGCCTCAGCCCCACGCCTATTCAACTCCACGGCCTTACGGGCCAGACTCGCAGTACGTGGGGTGAAGGAGAGCCGTCGGTCCTGGTCCGCCAGGCGGGCCAGGCTCTGACCCAGGGCACCTGCGGAATGAGTGGCCGGAGACTGGAAACTGGGAGCAGCCACGGCCAGCGCGGGGGGCGCGGGCAGGGCGCACAAAAGCAGGGTGATCAGCATCGCAATACAGGACTCCAAAAGGATCCTATCGACCCCTGGAGCGGTCCCCATTCAGGCCTTGTGCCACGAAGCCACAAAAATCAATGCGACTTCGTAAATTCAGGCCTTTTTTCGCTCCTTGGACCAAACCAGCCAGCAAGAAATTAGTGCTCTGTTGCACCAATCAATTCGATCAATTCAGCGCGCTTTTGATCCCGTAGTTCAGCAGTCTTGGCCTCAAGGTTCAAACGCAGCACCGACTCGGTGTTGGAAGCACGCACATTGAACCACCACCAGGAGGCCTTCTTCAGGCTCCCGTACTCAACCGTGATGCCGTCCAACTCGTCCTGGACTCCGTCCTTGAAGTGCTCCTTGAGGGCCTCCAGCACCGCCCCCTTGTCCTCCACCTGGAAATTGATCTCACCAGTGGCGTGGTAGCGGCGCAGATCCGCGACGCGACTGGAGAAGGACTCATTGGACCCGGACAACAGATTCAGAGCGCTGACCAAAGCGATCACGCCACTATCGCAGACAAAGTTGTCGCGAAAGTAGAAATGACCAGAGAGTTCACCACCGAAGATTGCGCCATTGTCGCGCATGGTGGCTTTGATGAAGGAGTGTCCCACTCGGTCGCGCACGGCTTCGCCCCCGGCGTTGGTGATCTCTTCCTTGACCACCCAGGAACTACGGAGGTCATAGACAATGGGTTTGCCAGGCTCGCGGGCCAGGAAGTCCCGGGCCAGGAGCGCCGTCATCAGGTCCGCAGGCACGGTTGCGCCGGTCTCATCCACAAAGCAGCAACGGTCCGCGTCCCCGTCAAAACTGACGCCGAAGTCCGCTTTGGTCTGGCGCACCAATTCGCGCACGGGGTCCAGGTTCTCTTCCTTGAGGGGGTTGGCCTCGTGGTTGGGGAAGGTGCCATCGGGCTCCATGAAGATGATCTTTGCTTCCACATTCTTCAAGAGGGGCAAGATCGCGGGCAAGGTGTGGCCCGCCATGCCGTTGGCCACGTCGATGGCGACCGTCAACGGCCGCTTGACCTGGGCAAACCCTGCCACGTGCTGGGCGTAGGCCTGGAGCACATCCAGTTTCTCACCCCCACCCCGACGTGTGGAAGAGGGCTGCTGTTGCCCTTCACATGCCAGTTCGATCTCCGCAATACCGGTGGTCATGGAAATCGGCCGCGCCCCGCGGCTGCAGAGTTTCATGCCGTTGTACTCACCGGTGTTGTGGCTGGCTGTGATGCACAAGCCTCCGGCCACATCCTGGGAGCCAATGGCGAAATAGGTCATGGGGGTCGAGGCCAGCCCAATGTCGATCACATGGGCACCGGCACCGCGCATGCCTGCGATCACAGCCTCGGCGATCTCTGGAGAGTGCACGCGCATGTCGCGCCCCACCAGAAGAGGCGAGCCGCCAATGTGCTCGGCAAAGGCAAAGCCGATGCGCCGGGCCAGATTGGTGTCGAGTTCATCGGGCACGATGCCGCGGATGTCGTAGGCCTTGAAGATGCCCATGGGCGCTTGATCTCAGGGTGCTGGGGAGGTGGCTCAGAGGCGGCCTGAGGCCGCTTTCCCGGAAGTTCGGGGGCGAACAGGATAACCACCCTCGGGGGCCTCATGAACTACCAATTGGACCCCGCCCCGGGAATGGACTCAGTCCCGGTATTGGCTTTTGGTCAGCCCAGAATATCTCTGGCTGCTTTTTCGAGTCGATCGAGGTCTTCCGGTCCCACATCCAAATGGGTGACAAAGCGCAGTCGCCGTTCGCCCATGGCCATCACCAGGACACCCTCGCGCCCCAGGGCTTCCAGCAGTGCTTGAGCGTCATAGTCGGAGTGTGTGACCTGCACCATGGCAATATTGGTCTGCACCAGGGCGGGATCGGACTCCAACCCTGGCAGGGCTCCCAGGCGCTGGGAAAGTTCCTGGGCCAAGGAGTGGTCCTGGGCCAATCGCGGCACATTGTTTTCCAGCGCGTGCAAGGCAGCAGCGGCCAGGTGCCCGGACTGGCGCATCCAACCCCCGAGCCTCTTGCGCACCAGCCGCGCGCGTTCCAGAAAGTCCTGCCGGCCGGCAATGATTGAGCCCACAGGCGCTCCCAATCCCTTGGAAAAACAGAGGCTGACCGAGTCCGCGTGGGAAGCGTAGGTGCTCGCGCTCACGCCACTGGCCACCACCGCGTTAGCCAGACGCGCCCCGTCCAGGTGAATGGGAATCCCAACTTCCCGAGCGAAACCGGAGACATCCTCAAACACCTGAAGGGGCAGCACACGACCGCCCGCGTAATTGTGGGTCTGCTCCATGCAGATCAGGCGCGAAGGTGGGCAGTGAATAAATTCGGGACGCACCGATGCCTTGACCTGCTCAAGATCAAAGTCCCCTTCTTCGCCACCCACGGTCATGGACTGCAATCCGTGCAGGTAACCAGCGGCCCCGGCCTCAAAGGTAGTCACGTGGGCAAAGCGCTGGACGATGATCTCGTCACCCGGCCGGGTCCAAGCCCCCAGGGCCACCTGATTGGCCATTGTGCCCGAAGGCACGAACAGAGACCCTTCCATTCCAAGCCAGTCCGCCGCTGCCTGTTCCAGGCGTTGAACTGTGGGATCGCCTTCCAGCACATCGTCCCCGACCAAGGCATCTGCCATCAAGCCGCGCATGACGGCATCGGCGCGGGTGACCGTGTCACTCCGAAAGTCCGCGGGGGCCTGAACCATCAGGAGCGTTCTCCAAGCCAACGCTTCACACGACTCAGACCCTCAAGGATGTTCTCTTCGGAGTTGGCGTAGCTGAAGCGCATGTACCCAGCCCCAAAAGCCCCGAAGCTGGTGCCGGACAGGCAAGCCACCCCAGCTTCATTCAACAGGCCGTGCTCCAACTCGCGAGTATCGAGGCCCAACTCACTGACATTGGGGAAAGCGTAGAAAGCGCCCTTGGGCAGCACACATGAGATCCCAGGAATGTCGTTGAGCCCCTGATGAATGACCCGGCGGCGGCGATCAAAAGCTTCGCACATAGCGTCCACCGGTTCCTGTGTGCCTTCCATGGCCGCCACCGCTGCCACTTGGGCTGCGGCGTTTGCGCAGGAAGCGATATTGATCTGCAAACGCTCCGCATGGGCAAAGAGATGCCTGGGCCAGATGCCATAACCCAAGCGCCAACCGGTCATGGCCCAGGTCTTGCTCCAACCGTCCAGGATGATCGACCGATCCACCATTGATGGGTACTGCAGGATGCTGACATGCTCTTCGTTGTCGTAGAGCAACCGCGAATAGATCTCGTCGCACAAAATGGTCACATGGGGATGCTCCTCAAGGCCTTTGACCAAGGTGTCGAACTCGCTGCGGGGCACCACGCCTCCAGTGGGGTTGGCCGGTGTATTGATAATCAGCAGCCGCGTGTTTGGATTGATCTTGGCCAAGACGTCTTCGGCTTTGAAGCTAAAGCCGTTCTCTTCGCTCAACTCGATGGGCACACCCTTGGCTCCGGAGTAGTTGATCACCGATTCATAAATCGGGAAGCCTGGGTTGGGATACAAAATCTCCGCGCCCGGTTCCCCAAACATCATGATCGCGTAGTACATGGTGGGCTTGCCTCCCGGCGCGATCAGCACATTGGCGGGATCCACTTCCACCTTCCGGTGACGCAAGAAATCCGCGCAAACCGCTTCCCTCAGTTGTGGCAGGCCCGCCGCCGGGGTGTATTTGTGAAAGCCATCCCGCAGGGCCTTTTGGCCAGCCTCGACAATGTGCGCGGGGGTGTCGAAGTCGGGAGCGCCTATGTGCAGATGAATGATGCTCTTGCCCTGGGCTTCGAGGGCCTTTGCCCTGGCAAACACTTCGAAAGCGGTTTCGGTTCCCAGGAGAGAGCATCGTTGGGCGAGGGCCGTGCTGGGTCGGGTGGTTTCCATGGTCATGCGCCAGGATTGTCCACCTGCTGCCCGTGGGGTCAAGCCTCAAGCATGGCCGCGATCCCCCGGCCAGAACCGGCAGGCCCCAAAATCCACCGTCTGGGACCCCGGACCCGGGTTTGCACCCCAGAAACCAAGCGTCCATGGGTTAGGCTGGCGAAAAGAGGGCTTCGGGCTGTGCCCCCGGGCCTCGCCCCCACTAGTAGAGTCCCTATGACCCGCCCCCCCCTCCCTCAGTTCCTGGTTCCGGTCTGGTTCCAAGGCCGCCGCCAACTGCTGTCCCTGCCCTTGCTGGGCCTGCTTGCCTGCGGACCCAAGCCCGACCTGGTGGTCTACTGCGCCCTCGACCAGGTCTTCAGTGAAGAACTGGTCCGGGACTATGAAAAGCAGAGCGGGCTTGTGGTCGAAGCGCTTTATGACCAAGAACACCAGAAGACCGTGGGGCTGGTGGGTCAGTTGATCGCTGAAAGCGCACACCCGCGCTGCGATGTTTTCTGGAACAATGAAATCGTGCAGACCGTGCGCCTGGCGCGCCTGGGAATGCTGCAGCCCTATGACTCGCCTTCCGCCCAGGACATCCCCGCCACCTTCAGGGATCAGGATCATCTCTGGACCGGCTTCGCCGCCCGCGCGCGCATTGTGATCGTCAATACCGAGTTGGCGGATCCCGCAAGAATCCATGACATGCAGGACCTCTTCGATACCTATTGGCAGGGCAAGGTGGGAGTGGCGCGGCCCCTGACAGGTACCACGCTGACCCATGCAGCGGCCATGTACACCAGCCTGGGCCAGGAGCGCGCCGATGCCTTTTGGAAAAGGATCGCCTCGCACCAGCACGAAGATCCACCTCCCGTACATGTGGTGCGTTCCAACGGTCAATCCATGACCTTGGTGCGCAGCGGCGAATTGGCCGCAGCCTACACCGACACGGACGACTTCAATGTGGCACGCCTTTCCGGGGCTCCGGTCGTGGCGGTCTATCCCAATCAGGCGGCTGGACCCAATGGTGAAGAGCCCCTTGGCACCCTGCTGATTCCCAACACCATCGCGATCATGAAGGGTGCCCCCCATCTGAAAGAGGCCCGTGCATTTGTGGACTGGGTGCTTTCTGCGGAGATCGAAGAACGACTGGCCAAGGCCCGCTCGGCCCAGATCCCGGTGCGACCCAATGTTCCCCGGCCGGATCATGTCAAGAGCGACTTCAAGATCATGCAGGTGGACTACAACCAGGTGGGCGCGGAGCTGGCCGAGCACACCAAGTACCTCAAGGCCCTCTACCTCGACCGTTGAAGAGCAAGCGTTCAGACCCCCTCTTCGCCCTGGCGATAGGAGCCCTCATCCTGTTTGGCCTGGCGCCACTGATCGTCATGGGCTGGCGTTTGGTGAATGCTCCCGAGGCGCTGGGCGTTCTCAAGGACCCGCGGGTCATGAGCCTCTTGGGCCGCACCCTCGGTCTGGGTCTTTCTGCCGCAGCCTTGGCCGGACTGCTGGGCGCACCCTTTGGTTTTCTGGTGGCGCGCACCAAACTGCCTCTGGGCAAGTTGCTCGGGGCACTGGGACTCTTGCCTTTCATGATTCCGCCTCTGCTCCTGGCCACCACCTGGACCCAGGTCTGGAGCCTGCGCGGTGCGCCCATGACGGCCCTGTTGATAGGCCTTTCCACGACCCCCATCGTGGCGCTCTTCACCGCCAAGGCGGCAGGGCGCATCGACGCCAGACGGGAGGAAGCTGCCTTGCTCGCAGGGGGACGACCGGCCCTGTTCGCAATGGAATGGCCCCTGATTGCACCGGCTGTGATGGCAGGTTGTGCCTTTGCATTTCTGTTCGCGATCCACGACTTTGCCCTGCCGGACTATGTGTCGTCGGTGGGCCCAAAGTTCAATGTGTTCGCAGACGAGGTCTTCGCAGTCTGGCAGATCGATCAAAACGCCCCCGAAGCGGTGGCCACAGCTATACCTCTGGTGCTCTTGACCCTGGCAGCACTCTTGCCCGCGCTGGTGCTCATGCGGCGCGGATCCATGGCCACCATCGAGGGCAATTTTGAAGCACCCAGGCCCCTGGACCTGGGCGCGGGGCGCTGGCCAGCTTTCTTGTTCTGCCTGGGCTTCGTGCTGCTGGGAGCGGGCGTCCCCCTGGGGAGACTGTTCTGGGAGGCTGGGGGCGGTCCACAGGGTTGGAGCCAAGAGGCCCTTGGCAAGGCCTTTTCAATGGCCTTTGAACTGGGCCGGGATGACCTGCGCCACTCAATTGTCTTCGCTCTCAGCGCCGCCAGTCTGGCTGTGCCCCTGGCGCTGGTGCTCGGGCACCGGGCCGAACGGGGTGGGCGCACGGCGCGCTTTGGCTTGCCTCTCCTTGTGCTGCTGCCTCTGGCGGTGCCCGCGATTCTCTATGGCATCGGCACGGTCCTGCTCTGGAATCGGGGCGGGGCCTTTGAGTTGATCTATAGCAGTGGCGTACTGGTGGTGATGATGATCATCGGACGGTTTCTCTGCTTCCCCACCCTGATCTGCCAGTCGGGGGTGGCCGCCCTGAATCCTGAGTTGGAAGAAGCGGCCCAGCTGGCGGGGATCTCTCCCGTCAAGCGCCTGCTGAGGGTGGTAGCTCCCCCCCTTTGGCCCTCCCTTGCGGGGGCCTGGACCCTGATCTTCATCCTCGCCGTGCGCGAACTGGATGCTGCGGTGATCGTGCCCGCAGCCAAACAGACCGCCATGTACCGGGTCTTCAATGCGGTGCACTTTGGCCACTCAAACTATGTGGCCGCCCTTTCCCTGCTGGTGATTTTTGTTGTCATCCTGCCCGGCCTGTTGTGGGCCCTCTTTTCCAAACGCCGCATGGAGATCCTGCCGTGAGCGAAATGCAACCCGACGTCCAACTGGCCCTGCGCCTGTCTGGAGTCACAATCAACGTGGGTGGCGAGCCCCTGCTCGGTCCCCTGGAACTCTCCCTGGTGGTGGGTGATCACCTGCTGCTGGTGGGCCCTTCGGGCTCGGGCAAGACGACTCTCCTGCGTGCCATCGCAGGGCTCGGAAATGTGACCGGCGGCGTGATGCATGTGCTGGGGCAAAAGGTACATGCGGGTCCCAACAGTTTGATCAGCCCCCAGGATCGCGGGGTGGGCCTGCTCTTCCAGGGGGGAGCACTCTGGCCCCACATGACCGTGCGGCAGACCCTGGACTTTGTGCTCACCGCCTCCAAGGTGCCTCGCAAGGAGCGCAAGCAACGGCGGGAGAAACTGCTGGAATTGGTGGAACTGAAGGGTTTTGACAAACGCTCGGTACCGACGCTTTCAGGGGGTGAAGCCCAGCGCCTGGCCCTGGCCCGAGCCTTGGCTACGGAACCCGGCCTGCTGCTCCTGGACGAGCCTCTGGGACCTCTCGATCAGGACCTGCGCCGGGGACTGTTGAAAGCTCTGGACGCACTCAGCAAAGAACTGCGCTTGACCATCGTGCATGTAACCCATGATGAAAACGAAGCGCGTTCCCTGGCGAATGCGGTGGCTCGCCTGGACAAAGGCAAGCTGGAGGTCACACGCACGGATTCTCCGGGCAGTTTTTCGACCGACGATCAAGCCTCTCAGCCCAGCAGCGAGGGAGACAAGCAGGCATGAAGAAACTCCTCGGCCTGCTGGTGCTCGGACTCGCGGTCTGGTTCATGACCGAGTTGGTGCCCCCCCAACCCAACGCCACTCCATCCACTCCAGTCAAGTGGACCAGCTCCCAGCAGTGCAAAGAGTGCCATCAAGAGGTATTTGCCGAGTGGGAAGATTCCTGGCACGCAAAGTCCTGGATCGATGAGGATGTGATCGTCCAGAGCGACAACTTCAGCAACAAGGTCTGCATCGACTGCCACGCTCCGCGCGGTGTATTTGAGACAGGGGTCGGCAACCGCGTCCTGCCCCGCTCCTCGCGCCGCGCGGAGGGAGTGGACTGCCTGGCTTGCCACCTGCTGCCCAATGGCGGAGTAGCGGGCACCATCAATATGCCCTCCGCTCCATGCAAGCCCGAGGCCATCCTGGACTTGAGCCGCGTCTCCTTTTGCGCGGGCTGCCACGACCAACACAAGACCGTGACCCAGTGGCGCGCCACCCCCATGGCGGATACAGGACCCGACTGCCTCGACTGCCACATGCCCTTCCGCGACGGAAACCCCAACCGGGGGCGCCACCATGGAATGGCGGGGGGACACGACATGACCCTGGTGCGTTCCGCGGTCACCCTGGAAGCGGAGCGCGAAGGGCCAGATATCCTCGTCACGGTGGAAAATATAATGGGCGCCCATGCCTTCCCCACGGATGAGCGCTCGCGGGCGGCGGACATCTTCTGGCGCCCTGCCCAAGAGGACGCGGCTGTTCGCGGGGGCTGGACCCACCTTCACCGGATCCGCGATCCCTACCGCATGGAAGTGGACATACCCAGCACACTCTTGCACGCCCTCGCCAGCCAGGATAAGACCGGAGTCTCCCCCCGCAGAACCCTGCGATTCACGCCCGGGGGAGGCCCCATCGAAGTGGCGCTCTTCTACAAGCTTGCCCCCTATTACAGGGATCCGAACGATGGAAGGGTCTGGAAAACGGAAGAGGTGACCGACCCCCTGATGGACTCTTCCCTTGTACATCGGGTTGTAGTTCCGTGAGAGCTGGGCTCAACCCTGGTCTGCTGAGCGGTCTTTTGGGTTTGCTCTTCCTGGCCGCTTGCGGACGGGGCGACAACTCCCCCGGGCCCGCAACCCCATCCCTCACTAGAGTGGTCGCGCAACGCCTGACGAACCTGACGGCGGCGGACATCGAAGTCCCGGCCCCAACGCCCGAGCGCATGGAGCTGACCCAGGAACTGCTGCAGACCCGAGTGCACGGGGGCGAGTTCAGAGACCTGGCGTTCAAGGATCTCGCCACCCTGGGCAAGGGCGCGGTCCTGCCTCTGGCCCAGTGGGCCCGGGATGGGAGCCTCGACAACGCCCTGCGCCAGGCCGCCGTTGAGTTGCTCGGGATTCTGGCGCAGGAACCCAGCGGCGCGGCGGCCAGCGAACGCCTGCTGGGCCTGACTACCACGGCCACAGAACCCTGGCTGCGGGCCCACGCGGCATGGCGTCTGGGGGCCTCCTACTCGGACCATGTGCTACCGCGCCTGGTCCTGCGCCTCAATTATGAATCCGACCCCGAGGCCTTCCTTTGGGTCGCGTCCAGTCTGGCCAAGGGGGGCTGCCTGGCGGGACTCGGTGGCCTGATGGACCTGGCCAGCCGCGGGGATGAACGGGCAACCAGAGCCCAGGCCGAGATCACTTGGATCGAGGAACAGCTTGGCGACTCCGCCGCGAGACTCCTGCAACGCTGGACCAGCTCTGAGGCCAGTGCCCTGCCACTGGCCGCCCCCAGCGAGGCCCAACTGTCCGAGATCTGGTCCCTGGTACAAGATCTCTCGGGCGACACCTTTGCCCTCAGGCCGGTGGACGACGCGCGCTACATCCTCAGCAATCTGGGCCCATGGTGCGCGCGTGAGCTGGCCGCCGCCCTGTGGGACACAGACCCCTATGTACGCCTGCACGTTGCCCAGGTACTCGAACGCATGGGCTCCCGGGCACGAGAGACCGAAATGTCCTTGGTGGCGGCTTTGACCGAGGTCCAGGTGGCCCCGGCGGTGGCGGAGGCCTTGGGTTCCGTGGGCAGCCCCCGCTCCCTTGAACCTCTCCTGGCAGCGAGCCAGGCGAACCAACCCCACGAACTGCGCGTAGCCGCCGTGCGCGGGCTGGGAGACCTCGGTCTGCCCGGGGCCCTGGATGCGATCCAGAAACTGTTCCGTGAACTCAATGATCCCAGCCAGTCGCACGTTCAGGACCTGCGCCTGGCCAGCGCCAAGGCCCTTGTGCAACTGGGCAGCGGCGACGAGGCGATCACCTGGTTGCTGCAACAAATGAAGCACGGCCCGGGCAACAGCAATGCAGAGCAAGCCCTCGAACTCTGGCTCGCAAACGGCGCCAGCACCAGCCGTCTCGGCTTCGAAGCCGCCTTGATACTCTGGCAAGCCCAATCGGATCCACCGGGCTCAATCCCCAGCACCGAACGAGCACGCTCCCGCCGCACAACACGAGGCCAGCAACTGTCCCAGGTTCTTGATTCCCTGATCGCGCCCTAGGAACCGAACTTCCAAGTTCAATCCCCCAGAAACAGGATCCCGCAGGTGGTCAAGAACCACAAGATCCCATTGAGGGCAAAGGTAGCATCGCCACCGAGGAGCACCTTGGAGGGGCTGCCTCCCCCGCCGCGAGTCTGCACCAGTAAAAGGTAGCGGAAGATCCCAAAGACCACAAAGGGCACCGTATAGATCAAGCCCGACCCGAGCCGCTCTACCGTGCCCGCATCCATGGTGTACATGGCATAGGTCAGCACAGAGCAAGCGGCCAGGATTGCAGTGCTCTGGTTGAGGAAACCGATCGAATACTCCCGCAGATTGCGGCGGTGACTGCTGCTGTCATCCCCAAGCAGTTCCAGTTCCGCGTGGCGCTTGCAGAGGGCCAGGAACAAAGCCAGGAAAAATGTGCAGATCACCAGCCACTCGGAGATCGGCCGGCCCACCGCATAGGCACCAGCCACCACCCGCAGCAAGAATCCTGCAGCGATGCAGAACACATCCACCAGCACGATGTGCTTCAGGCGCAGGGAGTACAAGAGGTTCAGCAACGCGTAGCCCAAAACCACAAACAGCACCGAGCCCTCTTCGGTTCCCGCCTGGGAAGCGAGCCACGCAGATGAGCCGATGCAAATCAACGAGAGCACAAGGGCCTTTGACACAGACAACGCACCCGAGGCGATCGGACGCTTGCACTTTTCGGGATGTTTGCGATCGGATTCGGCGTCAAGCACATCGTTGATGATGTAGATCGAACTGGAGGCCAGGCAAAAAGCCGCCACCGCCAGAGCCACCCGCGTGATCTCCGCCGTGTGGGACAGGGGGTCGCCCCCCAACTCTCCCAGGGTGAACAGCAACGCCGCTCCCACAAAGACATTCTTGACCCACTGGTGAGGGCGCAGGGTGGCGATCAGAGGAGGCAGGGTCATGAACCGGTTCTGGAGAACCTACTAGTCGAGGCTCAGGGCCCGCAGTTCCTCCCGACGAGCATCGGGGCCGACAATCACATACTCCTGTTCCTCATCCGCACGACCCTCTTCCCGTTCGTCGACTATGTCGATACCCCGCACCGATCCGTCCCCGTACAGCGCATTGGTCTTGATGCGGTGGTTCCCCTCCATCCC
>LWDU01037407.1_pt3 | contig 19738 bp, 19 predicted proteins | sample 727161 | NCBI WGS metagenome assembly LWDU01 (sample SAMN04566230, study PRJNA314399) | hydrothermal vent metagenome | isolation source: deep sea hydrothermal plume seawater | place: Mexico: Gulf of California, Guaymas Basin | collected 2004-07-11
GCTGGACGAGCGCGGCGAGCTGCCGATCCGCATCTATAACGCCTTTACAGAAGACGGCTTCGAAATCGCGAAGGCCCACGCCCTCGAGACTGACACCATCACGAACCGGGCCGTGAAGCTGTACATGGACGGCGCCCTCGGCTCTCGCGGCGCACTCCTGATCGAACCTTATTCTGACCGCCCGGACACAAGCGGTCTGTCCCTGCTAGACCCCGAAGCGCTCGAAGTCCTGATGATGCGGGCCGAGGAAGATGGGGTGCAGCTTGCCATTCACGCCATTGGTGATCTTGCGAACCGGCGCATCCTGGATGTCTATGAAGAGCTCGCCTTGGACGGCGACCTTCGCTGGCGCATTGAGCATACGCAGATCGTCCATCCGAGCGATATTGCCCGCATCCCGGAACTTGGCCTGATCGCGTCGATGCAGCCATCCCATGCGATTGGTGACCTTAAATTCGCGCCTGCGCGCCTCGGGCCTGATCGTCTGGACGGGGCCTATGCGTGGCAGGACCTTTTGGATGCAGGCGCTGTGATCGCAGGCGGGTCTGACGCGCCGGTTGAGGTTGGCTCGCCGCTGATCGAGTTCTATGCGGCGGTCGCGCGCAAGGACCTTGAGGGCAATTCGGGTGCTGGCTGGCATCCAGAGCAGGCGCTTTCTCGCGAAGACGCGCTCGCGCTCTTCACCTCGTCAGCCGCCTACGCAGCCTTCATGGAAGACGATCTTGGCACCATCGAGCCAGGCAAGATCGCCGCTTTTTCCGTCTTCGACCGCGACCTGATGAGCGTGCCGGAAGCTGAAATTCTGGATGCAAATGCAGTGATGACAGTCGTTGGTGGTGAAATCGTCTGGTCTGCGGCGGAGTGACCTTTACCTCACGTCGCACTAGGCGCATGTCATTCGCGTGCTAGAACCCCTTCGTGAGACCCGCGAGACCAATTCGAGGACGATAGTTTATGAGCCTGACCAGCGATACCGATGTTCTGACCGAGCTTGAGCCGACCGTAGAGATCAAGGTCCGTGATGTCTTCGGCATCGACACCGACATGGTCGTGCACGGCTTCGAGACGAAAACTGAATACGTGCCGGAGATCGACGAGGCCTACCGCTTCGATCCGCAGACAACGCTCGCGATCCTGGCGGGCTTTGAGCACAATCGCCGTGTCATGGTGCAGGGCTATCACGGCACCGGTAAGTCGACCCATATCGAACAGGTCGCCGCGCGCCTCAACTGGCCGATGATCCGCATCAACCTCGACAGCCATGTCAGCCGGATCGACATGGTCGGCAAGGATGCGATCGTTCTCAAGGAAGGCGTCCAGGTCACCGAATTCCGCGAAGGCATCCTGCCATGGGCGCTGCAGCGCCCGGTCGCGATCACCTTTGACGAATATGATGCTGGCCGTCCGGACGTGATGTTCGTGATCCAGCGCGTGCTGGAGGCCTCTGGCCGTCTCACGCTGCTCGACCAGAACCGCGTCATCTCGCCGAACCCGTATTTCCGCCTGTTCGCGACGACCAATACGGTCGGTCTTGGTGACACAACGGGCCTCTATCACGGCACCCAGCAGCTCAACCAGGGCCAGATGGACCGTTGGAGCATCGTCACCACGCTCAATTATCTTGAGCATGATGCCGAAGTGGAGATCGTCTCGACCAAGGCGACCGATCTCGACAAGGAGCTCCTGTCCAAGATGGTGCGACTTGCGGACCTCACGCGGAACGCCTTCATGAACGGCGATATCTAGACCGTGATGAGCCCGCGTACCGTGATCACCTGGGCAGAGAACTACCGCATCTTCGGCGATCTTGGCCATTCCTTCCGGATGACCTTCCTCAACAAGTGCGACGAACTCGAACGCCCGCTCGTGGCAGAGATGTACCAGCGCTGCTTCGGTGAAGATCTGCCGGAAAGCGCGCTGATGGTGCGCGTCGCCTGAAGCTGACCGGTGGGCTGCGGCCCGCCTGCAAAACCCTTCGCAACTGCGATAGCGGGCGCTAAGTGAGGACCATGTCTAACAAGGACGATACGCCCTACGAACTCTTCAAGCAGGCCCTTGCCGCCACGGCGAAGGCCATGAGCCAGACGCGCGACGTAGAGACGAGCTTTGTCTCTGAAGCGGGCCGGGCAGAAGAGAACAGGCTGGTCCTGCAGGCGCCGCCGCGTGAGCTTTCCAAAGAGCAGGCGGCCCGCGCCCGCGGCGAAGCCGATGCCCTTTCCCTGCGCATGGCCCACCATGATGCCGCCGCTCACATGGCTGAGCGTCCGAGCGGTGAGATGGCCCGTCAGGTCTATGAAGCCGCAGAGCGCGCCCGGATCGAATCCATCGGCGCCAACGCCATGGACGGCACGGCCGCCAATCTTGATGCTGCCCTCGCGGCGCGCTGTGAGAAGGCGGGCTATACCCGCATGCAGGACCGCACCGAGGCGCCGATTGCGCCAGCGATCGAGTTCCTGCTGCGCGAAAAACTGACCGGCCGCAAACTGCCGCCAGAGGCTGAAGGCATCGCCTCCATCTGGCGCGATGCAGTGACCGAACGCGGCGGAAATGCGCTCGACGAGCTGTTGACGCAGCTCAATGACCAGCGAGCCTTCGCAAAGACCGTTCAGCGCCTGATCAAGGACCTCACCGAAGGTGACGAGGCCGGCGACGAGCAGGAAGACGAGAGCGAGACCGAAAGCGAGGAGGAGTCCGAGCAGCAGGAAACCTCCAGCGACGACTCCGAACAGGGCGATGAAACTGAAGGCTCATCCACCGAGGAGATGGAGGCTGGCGAAAGCGACGATGTGGAAGGCGAAGAAACCAACGTCTCCGTCGATGCTGACGCCGAAGCCGAAGGCGAGGACGATTACGAAGAGAGCGATGATGGCTCCAAGCCGCTTCGCCCAAACTTCCGCGACGGCGACGACCGGCAGGACTTCTCCTACCGCGTGTTCACCACGGCGCATGACGAGGTCGCCAAGGCTGCGGACCTCTGCGATCCGGAAGAGCTGACGCGCCTTCGCGCCTATCTCGACCACCAGCTGCAATCGCTGCAGGGCGCTGTGTCCAAACTGGCCAACCGCCTGCAGCGCCGTCTCATGGCGCAGCAAAACCGGTCCTGGTCGTTCGATCTTGAAGAAGGCGTTCTCGATACGGCTCGCCTTACCCGGGTTATTACAGACCCGACGGCGCCGCTTTCCTTCAAACAGGAAGACGACTCCGAATTCCGCGACACCGTCGTCACTCTATTGCTCGACAATTCCGGCTCCATGCGCGGGCGCCCGATCATGATCGCAGCGCTCTGCGCCGACATTCTCGCGCGCACGCTGGAGCGTTGCGGCGTGAAGGTCGAAATCCTTGGCTTCACGACCAAGGCCTGGAAGGGCGGTATTGCCCGTGAGGACTGGGTGAAGGCGAACAAGCCGGCTGGCCCGGGGCGTCTCAATGATCTGCGCCACATCATCTACAAGTCTGCCGACGCCCCATGGCGCCGCGCGCGCAAGAATCTCGGCCTGATGATGCGTGAAGGCCTGCTGAAAGAAAATATCGACGGCGAGGCGCTTCTCTGGGCGCATGACCGCCTGCTTGGCCGACCTGAGCAGCGCAAGATCATGATGGTGATCTCTGACGGCGCACCGGTCGACGATTCCACGCTGAGCGTAAATGTCGGCAACTATCTGGAGCGTCATCTCCGTCAGGTCATCGCCGAGATCGAGAATCGCAGCCCGGTTGAGCTGATCGCCATCGGTATCGGGCATGATGTGACGCGCTACTACAAGCGTGCTGTGACGCTGGTGGACGCCGAACAGCTTGGCGGCGCGATTACCGAGCAACTGGCGAGCCTTTTCGATGAGAAAGACAATCTGCCAGACCAGAAAGCCATGGCTGTGCAGACACCGCGCAGCGTGGCGAGGCCCGGCACAGCGACAAGCGGCGTGTCGGAAACGGCCCGCGGTGGCCCGCGCTATGGCTCGCGTGATGTCAAAGTGACATCAATGCAGGATATTGCTCGCAAGGCCTCCAAAAGCTGATTTTCAGCAGGACGTTAGACATGAACCGGACTTTTCTTCTCGCGGCCAGCCTGCTGGCGCTGGGCCTTTCCGGCTGTAGCTCCGGCACGCCTGAAGCGCCCGCTTCGCCGCCAGCCGATCCATGGGTGTTCGATGCGGCCAGCAGCGATCTCGCAGACCGTTCCTGCACCGCGGGCGAGGGTGAAGGCTTCGCGATGTCCTTCGTTATGCAGGCTGAGCCGGTCGACCTCGGCTCCGACGAGGACGTTGGTCGCGCATTGACGGGCGTCGAATTCGTGTCGGGCTGGGCGCTCGACGCGCCGCTTGCCTCTTTTGGTGGTCTTTCGGGCATGGATATCCTGCCAGGCGGTGACCTGCTCGCTGTTTCCGACGCGGGCGCGCTGGTTCGGATTCCCTTCGACCAGACGGCGCTTGCTCCGCAAGGACAGGCAACGCTCACCTATCTTCGCGGCGGGGACGGAGAGATCCTGACCGGTAAGTCAGAGGCTGACGCAGAAGGGCTGCACGTGGAAGGCGGCATCGCCTTTGTCAGTTTCGAGCGGGATCACCGCGTTGAGGCATTCGCCCATGCGCGCTGCGGCGGCAACGCACGCGCAGTGCCTGTGGCCAGCATGGGATCACGTCCAACAGGCCTGGGCCGGTCCATCAGCGACAATTCAGGCGCAGAGGGACTCGTCCTTAGTGAAGGTAAGCTGCTACTCGGGCTTGAGACACTGGCGGGCGGCGATGGCCCTCTGGGGGTCGTAACGAAGGATGGCGGCGTCTCTTTTGCCGGGGCACCTTGGGTGAAGGCCGATGGCACGCCGCTTGTTGGCCTAGACGCTGTTGGCACCGAACTTTACAGCCTGCACCGCGCCTACAATCCGCTGACCCGGCAGAACGCGATTAGTATTCGCGTGCGAGATGATGGTGGTGAGACAAAGACACTCGCCTTCATGGCGGCGCCGCTCACCCTCGATAATTTCGAGGCGATTGCCGTCCTGCCGCTAGACGATGGGCGCAGGCGCATCTTCATCCTGTCGGACGACAATTTCAGCGATGATCAGCGCACGCTGCTCTACGTCTTTGAGACGACAGACCCGGCCTAGTTCTTGATCGCTTCGATGAGGGCGATGGCCTCATACGAATCCCAGGCAGCTTCTCCGGACAGGCGCGCGATTTCAGACCCGGTCTCGTCATAGATCACCGTTGTGGGGAATCCGCGGGCGCCGCTGTCATAGACAACTTCCCAGCGCTCTGGCGGCACGAAATAGAAGTCGATCACGCCGCCAGTCAGCTCCTGCAGCCGCTGGCGGGCATAGTCGCGGTCTTCCTCGGCATCGATGCTGATCGCTACAACCTGAAAGTTTTCGTCACCCTTCGACGTTTGCAGCGCGGCAAGGGACGGCATCTCGCGCTCGCACGGCCCGCACCAGGTGGCCCAGAAGTTCACCAGAATGTTGCGGCCCTCAAAGTCCGCCAATGTCACTTCCTCGCCGTCTGGACCGTCGAACGCAGCAGTTGAGACAGGCTCCCCGCGCTTTGATACATCCAGTGCGGCAATCGACCCGGTGGCCATTCGTCCTTACTTCCGCCCTTGGAAGTTGCCTGAAGCAATGTCAAAGACGCCGAGACGACCCCGAAGACGATGAGTGCCGGAATTCCGAATTTCACTAGGCGGGACATGCCGAAGCCCTCTCAATGATCCAGGATGCAGGACATGATAGATAAGCCCTCAAAAGGCCAGCAGATGTGGGGAGGACGCTTTGCCGCGCAACCGTCCGACATCATGCAGTCGATCAATGCGTCGATTGATGTCGACCGGCGTATGGTGCTGCAGGACATCGCTGGCAGCCGCGCCCATGCCGACATGCTGGCAGAGACAGGCATCATCTCTGAAGAAGACAATGTCGCCATTCAGGACGGTCTCGATCAGGTCCTCGAAGAGGTGAAGGCCGGTACTTTCCCTTACCGGGTCGAGCTCGAAGACATCCATATGAATATCGAGGCGCGCCTGAAAGAGGTGATCGGCGCCCCGGCCGGGCGCCTGCACACGGCCCGCTCACGTAACGATCAGGTCGTCACAGGCTTCCGCCTCTGGACACGCGGCGCTATCGGCGAGGCCGTCCGTGCGCTTAGCGCGCTCCAGCGTATCCTGCTGACCCGCGCGGGCGAGCATGCCGACACGATCATGCCCGGCTTTACTCACCTGCAGACGGCGCAGCCGGTCACGCTTGGCCATCACCTGCTTGCCTATGTGGAGATGATCGAGCGCGACAAAGCCCGCCTGCTTGGTGCCGCTTCACGCGCGAATGAATCGCCGCTGGGTGCTGCCGCGCTGGCAGGAACTGGCTTTCCGATCGACCGGGATATGACGGCAGAGGCCCTCGGCTTCGACCGGCCAATGGCGAACTCGCTCGATGCGGTATCGGCCCGCGACTTTGCGCTGGAAGCGCTGGCGGCGCTGTCGATTGCAGCAACGCACCTCTCGCGGCTGGCGGAGGAAATTGTTCTCTGGACTAGCGCCCAGTTCGGCTTTGCGCGGCTTTCCGATGAGTGGTCGACCGGCTCGTCCATCATGCCGCAAAAGCGTAACCCCGACGCCGCAGAGCTGATCCGCGCCAAGGCGGCGCTGATCGCCGGACAATTTGCAAGCCTGCAAGGCGCGGTGAAGGCGCTCCCGCTCGCCTATGCAAAAGATCTTCAGGACGACAAGCGTCTCACCTTTGAAGCTTTTGACACGTTTGATCTCTGCGCCCGCGCCATGGCCGGGATGATGGAGACGATTGCCTTCGACAAGGCGAACATGCGCGCCGCCGCCGCGAAAGGCTATTCCACGGCGACCGACCTCGCTGACTGGCTGGTGCGCGAACTCAAGCTGCCTTTTCGCGATGCCCACCATGTCACGGGGCGCATCGTTGCCATGGCGGAGGCAGACGGTATCGGCCTTGAGGCGCTTTCCTTAAATTCCATGCAGGAAGTCGAACCGCGCCTTACAGACGACGTCTTTTCCGTGCTAAGCGTCGAAGCGTCTGCCGCCAGCCGCGAAAGCTATGGCGGCACTGCACCTGTCCGCGTGAAGGAGCAGATTGAGCTATGGAACAAACGTCTGGGCCTGGAGGCCACATCATGATGAAACGACTGACCACGATTGGCCTCTTTGCTGTCCGGCGACCTAGACCGTCCGCCGCCAATCTTTTCCTCGCCGCCTGACGAAGAGGCTCGCCAGCCTGTCGCATCGACTGTCGAAGTTGCTTCTGCGCCAGCCCGTTCGGAAGATCAGGCCTATTACAATGGCCTCGGCGGTGAGATCCCGAAAGCGGACCCAGAGGCCGATATCGGCGAATCCGGTCTCGGTGAAGTCTCGCCAGGCTAAGGACCAGCCTTTTGCATCACTTCAGTTACAAGAATGGCCGCCTCCACTGCGAGGATGTGGCGCTGGACACGATTGCCGACGATGTCGGCACGCCCGTCTATGTCTACTCGGCGGCGACCCTGCGACGGCATGCCCGCGTGATCGCGGACGCGTTCGACGGCATGAGCTGCCTGATCGCCTATTCCGTAAAGGCGAACGGCAATCTCGGTGTGCTGAAGACATTGGCCGCTGAGGGCTGCGGCGCAGATGTTGTCAGCGGCGGTGAGTTGATGCGCGCCCGCAAAGCCGGGATCCCGGCCAGCAAGATCGTCTTTTCGGGCGTCGGCAAGACACGGGCCGAGATGCGTCTGGCGCTCGAAGAAGGCATTCACCAGTTCAATATCGAAAGCTCAGCGGAGCTTGGCGTTCTGGCCGAGATCGCAAAGTCTGCCGGCAAGACGGCCAGGGTCGCTGTCCGGGTCAATCCTGACGTGGCCGCTGGTGGTCACCCAAATATCTCGACCGGCAAGGCGGGTGACAAGTTTGGTGTGCCGTGGAATGAGGCGCGCAAGGCCTATGCGCAGATCGCTGAAACCGACAATGTCGAAGCGGTCGGCGTCGATGTGCATATCGGCTCGCAGATCGACGACATCGCGCCAATGCGTGCGGCCTTCGAAAAGGTCATGACGCTGGTCAAGGATCTGCGCAAGGACGGCCACGATATCCGCCGGGTCGATCTCGGTGGGGGTCTCGGTATCCCGTATAAATCAACGGACAATCCTCCACCTCCATCTGCCTATGCGCAGATGATCCGCGAAGTAACGGAGGGGATGGGTCTGGAGGTCATACTTGAGCCGGGCCGTGTCATTGCGGGCAATGCAGGCGTGCTCGTGACTGAAGCGCTGTTCGTCAAACCAGCGCCGCAGCGCAACTTCCTGATGGTCGATGCGGGCATGAACGACCTCATGCGCCCTGCCCTCTATCAGGCGCACCATGACATCCTGCCAGTGCGTGAGCGCGGTGCGGATGATGAGACCGTCCGCTACGATATTGTCGGGCCGATCTGCGAGTCCACGGACAAGTTTGCTGCAGAGCGTGACATGCCGCGCATTGAAGGGGGCGACCGTCTGGCGGTAATGTCGGCAGGTGCCTACGGTGCCGTGCTTTCGTCGCAATACAATGCGAGACCTCTTGTTCCGGAAGTCCTGGTCGATGGAGACCGCTACGCCGTCATCCGCAGGCGACCTGGCTTCGACGAGATGATCGCACTGGAGAGCATGCCCGATTGGCTGAGCTGAAACGGATCCCCGGACTTGAGCCGAGGCTGAGTGCGGCCCGCGCATTCTGGCCTCTCGCTGTTTTCGTTACGATTTTCTTCGCCATGGTGCTGACCGGGCTGGTCGACGCTGCCAGCGAACAGGTCGCCTCCATTGCGCTTCTCATCTTTTTCGCCGGGCTGTTGCCGCTCGTCTGGTTTGGCGCGGCCCGATACCGCGCGCCGGAGCGAATCGAGGCAATCCGCCTGCTCGATCAACAATCAGAGCTGCGTCCGCTTTCTGCACTTCAAGATCGCCCTGCCCGCCCGGATGCGAGCGGTGTGACCCTGTGGCGTGCCCATGAAACCGATCTTACCGATGCTGCGCGCCGTCTGAACGTCCCGGACTTTGGTGCGGAATGGCGCGCCTCCGATCCGCTCTATCTTCGTTTCATCCTGCCAGCGCTTCTGGCTCTCGCCGCTTTCCTGTCACTCTCCGTGGCCGGGGAGCGCCTCTCACGCGCCTTCAGCCCCGACATTGGCAGCCTGTTCGGTGCCGAGAATATCCGCATCGAAGCCTGGATTACGCCGCCGGAGCATACCGGCAAGCCGCCCGTCTTCCTCGCGTCTGATGCTGCCCCTGTCCGCGTCCCTGCCGGGTCTGAGCTGACGGTGCGGGCGCAGGCCCCTTCAGCGCCTAATCTCATCATCGAAGGTGAAGAGAGCCGAGAGCGGGTCCGTTTCACCAGAACCCCGGAAGGCGCTTATGAGGCGCGCGCGATCATCACGGCCGATAGCGAGCTTCGTGTCAGCTGGTGGGGCGAGCGGGCGAGCTGGCGCGTAGAGGCCTCACCGGACGAGCCGCCCGCGATTGAATGGGTCTCCGCGCCAGAGGTCACGCCAACCGACAAGACCGAATTCTCATGGAAGGCGAGTGACGATTACGGCATTGAGCGCCTCGAACTTGTCCTCTACCGCGTCGATGAAGGCGGCGATGCGGTAGAAGACGCCATCATCGTCCAGCTTCCTGGCCTGTCGCCAAAGGAAGCTGAAGAGACGACCTCGATCGATCTGACGCGTCACCGCTGGGCCGGCCTCGAACTGCGCGGCTTCCTGCGCGCGACCGACGGGGCAGGTCAGTCCACGATGAGCGAGGCAGAAGTCTTCATCCTGCCAGAAAAGCTGCTCCTCCAGCCGCTGGCACGGGCCATACAGGACATCCGCGTCACCATCCTGCGCGAGGATGGCGAATATGAAGTGGCTGAGGCAGCAAATCGCGAGAGCCTGGTTCAGGACGAAGTGTTCACCGAAGCGACGCAGCGCATCGCTCGCGCACCTGCCGGCATCCAGCGCGCCTCCCTGATGATCGACGCCGTGACCTACAAGCCAGAGCGCTATTTCGAGGATGTCAGCGTCTATTTCGGCCTGAGCCATGCCGGGTCCATCCTGCGAGCGGCAAGCTCCACGGATGAAGCCGACGAGACAGAGCCGCTCCTCTGGTCTCTGGCGCTTCGGGCAGAGTATGGCAGCGCCGCCGATGCCCTGCGGGCCTTGCAGGCCGCTCGTCAGGCACTTGAAGAGGCACTGCGGGACGGTGCATCCGAGGCCGAAATCCAGCGCCGCATGGAAGCCTTCAAGCAAGCGGCGCAGAATTATCTCGCAGCCCGCATGGCCGAAGCGCTGGCGAACGGTCTCGATAGCCCACCGAGCGATACTGACAGCGCGCAAGGCGGCGGGTCCGGCATGGGCGGCAGCGATTTCGCCGACATGCTCGATGCGCTGTCTGACCTTACCGAAACCGGCGCGACCGATCAGGCGCGCCAGCTCCTCGCCGACATCACGAACATGCTCGAGAATCTCCAGTTCCAGCAGGGCAATGGCAGCGGCGAAGGCTTCCCCGGCATGCCGGGCGAGCAGGGTGAAAATGACGAAGACATGCCTGACGAAGAGCGTGAGCTTTCCGAGACTTTGCAGGAGCTGTCCGAACTGCTGCGTGAACAGCGCGACCTCAATGACGACACGCTGGCCGAACAGCGCGGTGAGCGGCGCAACCAGCCCGGCCAACAGCCAGGAAACCAGCAGCAGGGCGAGCAGGGTGAATCCAGCGCGCAGCCCGGCGAGGAAGAGGGCGAGGATGGCAGCTCAAGCCGTGGCGGTACGCTGACCGAACGCCAGGCCCATCTCGGTGACCTTGTCGAAGAGCTTGCCCGTCGGCGTGGCCGCGAAGGTGGCAGTAGCGAGGATGGCACCGGCGCTGGCGGGACGGTTGACCAAGAAACTCTCGAAGCCATTGAGCGCGCCCAGCGCCGCGCCGCTGAAGCGCTCGAGGATGGCAATAATTTCCGCGCCATCCGCAATCAGGACGACGCCACCGACCAGATTCGCGATCTTGCAGAGACGCTCGCTCGCGAGCTTGATGACCTGAAACGTGACCGCCTCGGTGAGGAATATGGAAATGGCGGCGATCAGGTTGATCCTTTCGGCCGTCCAATGGGCGGCACGTCCGACAGCCGCGACGTGAACATTCCTGATGAGGCTGAACGCCAGCGGGCCAAGGATATTCTCGAAGAGCTCCGCCGGCGCTATGGCGACCCGGCGGACGAAGAAGAGCGCAACTACCTCGAGCGCCTGCTCGACCGCTTCTGATCAGGCAGCGCTAGGCCCGTTTTCATTAGGGCCGCCATCACCCTTGAAGGTCCGCATCATGAAGATGGGTACAGAGCCGCGCTCAGTCACGGCCCAGTCCAGCGGCTGGTCGTGGGGTTCGGCGGGCAGCTCGTCCAGCATTTGCGCATGAAAGCCAAGCCCGCAGGCAAAGACGCGGCCGTTCTCGCGTAGTCCGGAAAGCGTGCGGTCATAATGACCTTTGCCATAGCCGAGGCGCACCCCCATGCCGTCAAAAGCCAGTAGCGGCATCAGGACGAGCGTTGGATAGACCGTATCCGCGCTCTCCAGAGGCTGGCGCAGACCCATGGGGCCGTCTTCAAGGTCAGCTTCTTGTGACCAGGCGCGAAAGGTCATCGAGCCGTCTGCCTCAAGACGCGGCAAGGCGAGCTTCGCGCCTTCACCCTCAAGCCGTTCCATGAGGGGCAGCGGATCAATCTCGCTCTCGATCGGCAGGTAACCCGCAACCACCGGGCCGTAGCGCTCAAGCAGCTTGAGCGGAAACTTGGACGCGAGTGTTTCGCCGGCATCAGGGTCACGCGCATGGGCTTCTTCGCGCAGGGTCTTCAGCTCACGCCGGAGGGCAGCTTTCTCGTCCCCGGTGCTCAAACCGTTTCTTCCTGACCAAGCCCAACGAGGGCCTTCGCATACGCTGAAGCGCTGAAGGGCTGCAGGTCTTCGGCCTTTTCGCCAACACCGACAAAGTGGATGGGCAGGGCATGCGCCTCGGCAACGGCAACAAGAACGCCGCCCTTTGCCGTGCCATCTAGCTTCGTCATCACAATGCCTGATACTTCGGCCGTATGGCGGAAGGCTTCGACCTGGCTCAGCGCGTTCTGGCCGACCGTCGCATCAAGCACCAGGATGACATCATGCGGCGCATCAGGGTCGAGTTTGCGGGTCACCCGGACGATCTTGGCGAGCTCTGACATGAGCTCGGCCTTGTTCTGCAGTCGGCCTGCCGTATCGACGAGCACAAGGTCGAGATCCTCGCGCTGCGCCTTTTCAATGGCCTCATAGACGAGACCGGCGGCATCAGCGCCCGTGGGCTTGGAGAGAACCGGAATACCCGCCCGCTCCCCCCAGACGGTCAGTTGCTCGATGGCGGCTGCGCGGAATGTATCGCCTGCGACCAGAAGCGCCTTGGCGCCTTGTTCTTTCAGTTTGGATGCGATCTTCCCGATCGTCGTTGTCTTGCCAGACCCGTTGACGCCGACGAACAGGACGACGCGCGGGCGTGGCCCATCCGCGAAGTCAACAACCTGTTCGCGCGGCTTCATGATCGCTTCGATCTCAGAGGCCAGTGCAATGCGGATTTCCTCGTCACTGATATCCTTGTCAAACCGCGTCTTTGCGAGGTTCGATGTGATCTTCGCAGACACTTTCGCGCCCATATCCGACATGATCAGCAGGTCTTCGAGGTCTTCCAGCGCATCATCATCGAGCTTGCGCCCACCGAACATGCCAGTGAGGCTGGTACCGAGCTTTGAGGATGACTTGGACAGGCCACCCGACAGCTTGTCGAAGAAGCCGGGATCGCGGATCTCGGCATAAGGGTCAGGTTCGCCGCGTGCGATGGCGGCCTGACGCTCTTCTTCCTTGCGGCGCGCTTCCTCGCGGGCGGCCTCGGCGCGGCGGCGCTCTTCAAGGATCTTGAGCTCGTTTTGCGCTTTTTGACGGGCCGCTTCGTCTTCGGCCTCGGCTGCTTCGCGCTTTTGACGCTCTTCCCAGGCCTTGTTGGCTTCGGCAATTGCGGCGTCGATCTTGGCCTGTTCAGCGGCTTTGCGTTCTGCCTCGGCGGCCTCCTTGGCGGCCAGCTCTTCAGCCGACAGCTCCGGCTCGCGCATCTGCGCGCCGGCGTCTTCCAGCTCGTCTTTCTTCTTTTTCTTTCCGAACCAGAGGATCATACAGGCTCCGCGATCAGTTTTTGTCCATCCTGAGCGACTATCCGCGCGGGAACGGGGCGTCCAGCCTCAAGCGTGGCAAAACCCGTCAGCGCAACGCGCGAGAAATCGGAAAGTCGCCCATCATTTTCCTGCTCGACGAGAACATCCCGCACGGCGCCAACATGCGTGTCGAGGTGGCGGGAGAGGGCGCGCTCACCGACGTCGCGCAGGCGTGCGGCGCGTTCCTTGATGAGGGCCTTCTCCAGCTGCGGCATGCGCGCGGCAGGCGTGCCGGGCCGCGGGCTGTAGGGAAAGACGTGCAGGAAGGCGAGGTTGCAGTCCTCAACGAGGCGCACTGAATTCTCGAACGCGCTTTCTGTCTCCGTTGGGAAGCCTGCGATGATATCGGCGCCAAGTGCGATGTCGGGGCGGATGGCGCGCAGCTTGTCGGCAAGCTCGATCGCGTCCTCGCGCGAATGACGGCGCTTCATCCGCTTCAGCATGAGATTGTCACCATGCTGCAGCGAGAGATGCATGAAGGGCGCAAGGCGCGGCTCGCCAATGGCGTCGAACAGCGCGTCATCCATTTCGATGGCATCGATGGAAGAAATACGCAGCTGCTGCAGCTCTGGCACCAGTTTCAGGATGCGCTGGACGAGGTTGCCAAGCTGCGGCTGACCGGGAAGGTCCGCGCCCCAGCTGGTCAGGTCCACGCCGGTCAAGACGACTTCATAATGGCCGGTCTCAACAAGACGCCGCACCATCTGGACGACATCGCCGGCGGGCACAGACCGGGAATTCCCCCGGCCATAGGGAATGATGCAGAAGGTGCAGCGATGGTCGCAGCCATTCTGGACCTGAACATAGGCGCGGGCCCGGCCCTCCATCCCGTCGATGAGGTGCGCAGCGGTTTCCTTCACAGACATAATGTCGTTGACGAGGATCTTCTCGCGGCCCTCATTCAGGGCCGGTGAGACCCAGGTTTCGGCCTGCATCTTCTCATGATTGCCGATCACCCGGTCGACTTCCGGCATGGCGGCAAACTCGTCCGGATTGATCTGCGCAGCGCAGCCCGTCACCAGGATGCGGGAATCGGGATTATCTTTCTTGGCGCGGCGGATCGTCTGGCGGGCGCTCCGTACGGCTTCGGACGTCACCGCGCACGTATTGACGATGATGGCGTCTTCCAGGCCTGCAGCGTCGGCATGCCCGCGCATCACCTCACTCTCATAGGAGTTGAGGCGGCAGCCGAGCGTAATCACGCGGGCGCGCGAGGCCGAAGCCGTCGGTTTGGGATCTTTCGTTGCCGTCATTGCCAGAATGCCTGTCCAGACCCCGCCACATCGCGCCGAATGCCCAGTAAATCAAGGTTTCGCGGGCAGGCACGGGCCTTTGGCGGCGCCGCGCTACAGGTCGAAACTCATCTCGACTTCCACAGGCCCCGTCATCATGACGCGATTGTCGCTTGCGCGCCATTCAATGATGAGGTCGCCGCCATCAAGGATAAGGCGCGCCTTGCGTTCTGTCTTCCCGGCCCGCGCGGCGCAGACCAGGGCGGCACAGGCACCGGTACCGCACGCCTTGGTCAGACCAGCGCCCCGCTCCCAGACGCGAAGACGTATCGTCTCGCGGTCAATGATCTGCGCAAAGCCGACATTGGTGCCCTCAGGAAATAGAGGATGCCATTCAACCAGCGGCCCGATCTGCGGAATATTGTAGGCGTCCACATCCTCAACGAAGAAGACCGCATGCGGATTGCCCATCGACACGACGGCGGGCTTTGACAGGTAGGGGTTGTCCATCGGCCCGATACGCACATCGACGCCGCGCACATCCATCTTTTCGGCAAGCGGAATCTCTTCCCAGCCCATGCGTGGCTGGCCCATGTCTACGGTGACGAGGCCATTCTCCGCGCGCATGCCTTTTAGCAGGTCTGCGGCCGTGCGGATCGAGACGGTATTAGCGCCCGCCTCCTCCAGCAGGAGATGCGCGACAGCGCGTGTGCCGTTTCCGCAAGCGCCGACCTCCTCGCCGGAAGAATTCCAGATGCGCAGGAAGGCGTCCGATGAGGGGTCCTTCTCGATCGCCATGACCTGATCGGCTTTCATCTCTGCGGCGATGCTGCGGATCTTGTCTGTATCGGGCGCAAAGGCTTGCTGGCGCGCGTCAAAGACCGCGAACGCGTTGCCTGCCCCATTCATCTTCCAGACTTTCATGGCCCGCTATGTAGGGCCTAGACCTGCCGTGGCAGCTGGTAGGCGAGCACCCAACCGGAAATCTGGACAAGTGCGGCCGTGATCACGAGCCCGTCCATGAGCGCGTGCTGCCAGAAAAAGGACAGGAAGACGACGCCCATACAGGCCCAGTCCACCCGGTCATCACTGATGAGATAGCCAGGAAAGCGTCGCTCGCGAGCGATCTGTTTCAGCGTGATCCCCTGCCACATGCGGTTCATGGTGGGCGGGCCGAACACATCCTGAAGGACGCGCGGGTCCTGAATACCGGTCAGTTCACAAAGGATGGCTGCATCCACGACGCCGCCCTCGACCTGCTGCTTGCGTGTCATCGTGCTCAGCAGGCTCGCGAGCGCAGACAGCAGGATCGCAATGGCGGTGGCAACATAGGCGACGCCATCAAAGCCGGGGACGCCGCCCATATCAGGCCACTAGCTCAATATTTTGTTGTGTGCGGAGGGGTGATCCGGTCATGGCTGATTATCTGGGGATCGCGGCCCAGTAATCAAAGTCCAGAAGGACATCGGCGTGATACTTGCCGTCCTCGCCCTTGAGCGGGAAATCGCTGCATGGATGGTTCTTGGTCGCGACGAGGCGCAGGCGAAGCGCTCCAGTGCTGTCAGAGAGCTCGGCCTTTTCCAAGACTTCCGACCAGGCATAAACCGTGTCGCCGGCAAATAGCGGACCTGCATGTGTGCCAGCATTGATGGCCAGCATCTGGGCGGCGCTTTCGAGGCCATTGAAGGACAGCGCGCGCGCAATCGAGATCACGACACCGCCATAGATGAGACGTTTTCCAAAGCGGCTGCCGGCCTGCGCATGCGCGTCGAAATGGACCTTGGCGGTGTTCTGGTAGAGGCGGGTGGCAGTCTGGTGCTCGGCTTCTTCAACGGTCATGCCGTCGACATGGTCAATCTTCTCGCCGACCTGATAGTCGTCATAGCGCCAGCTGGATCCGGCAAGCGCACTGCTCCAGTCCTTATAGTCTGGGGCCACAAGGTCAGAGACAGCCACAGCGTCCGGAAGGTCTGGTGCTGTAACATCTGGTGCAGCATTGGATGGGTCTTTTTTGTGGACCATGACCCAGCGCACATATGAAAGAACCGTTTCGCCGCGCTGATTCTCACCACGCGTGCGTACCCAGACGACACCCGTCTTGCCGTTGGAGTTTTCCTTGACGCCGATGACTTCGGAGATCGCCGTCAGCGTATCGCCCGGATAGACCGTTTTCAGGAACTTGCCGTCGGCATAACCAAGATTGGCTACGGCATTGAGAGAGATGTCCGGCACTGTCTTGCCGAAGACGACGTGGAAGGCGAGCAGCGGATCAATCGGCAGGGCGTCAAAGCCGTTGGCCGTGGCGAATGTCTCAGCTGAATAGAGCGCATGGCGGCTGCCAGTCAGTGCGCGATAGAGCGATATGTCGCCGGCAGAGACGGTCAGCGGGGTCGCGTGGACAAGCTCCATGCCCGGCTTGAAGTCTTCGAAATAGTGGCCCGGATTCGATTTGGTCATGTCGCCCTCTAAGCTTTGCTGAGGGCGCAGCGGCGCGCAGTGCGCGCCTGTTCTGGCCCCGTCAATTCATGCGGGGACCAGTTGCACCGGCTAGACCCTTGAGATCAAGGCCGGATCTTGTCCCGGAAGAAGGATGGCGAGGATAATCGCGCCAACCAGGAAAAGGCAGATCATCCGCGCATCGCCGTGGCGGACCAGGTCGCGAAAGCCATCAGGGCCATAGGTGATGAAATGAGGCCCGAAGAACAGGGCAACAGCGAGGGCGAGTAACGCGAAAGCGATCAGAATGAGGAAGCTCATAGCCGTGGTTCATACCGCAGCTGTCTGAACATCCGGCTCCCTGATTAGATCAAATTTTATCTAATCAGGTAATCTCGACGAGCTTTTCATTCGGACGGCCGAGTACGGCCTTGTCGCCATTAATGCCGATTGGACGCTGAATAAGCTTCGGATTCTCGGCCATTGCCGCGAACAGCTCTTCGTCACCCATCGTCGTCGGGATATCGAATTTCTGGGCGTCCTTGTCGCGCAGGAATTCGCGAGGTGACACGCCGCCCATCTTCTTCGCGATGGCTTTCAGCTCATCAGCGCTGAGGCGCTCGCCCGCATTCATGTATTTGCGAACCTCCGGCTCGATGCCGTTTTCCTGCAGCAGGGCGAGGCCCTTCTTGGAGGAGCCGCAGCCTGGATTGTGGATCAGGATGTAGGTCATTACCTTGCCCTTTGTCTGGTCAGCGCTGATCTGGGACGCCCGGCGTCGACGTCAAGCGCGTGCCATCGCCTTGATAGCCTCATTAACTGCGACGATACGCTTCGCCTCTTCGAGATGCAGAAGCTCCGTCATCTTGCCATTAACCTTGAGGACGCCCTTGCCCTTATTCGCTGGGTCGGCAAAGGCGTCGATCACGTCTTTCGCCTGCGCGACATCGGCTTCGGCGGGCGCGAAGATCTCATTCGTGATCTCGATCTGGCTTGGGTGGATCAGCGTCTTGCCGTCAAACCCCAGAAGGCGGCCCTGGCGGACTTCGGCCTCGAGGCCCGCGGCGTTCGAAATGTCATTATAGACGCCATCGATAGCGATGATGTCATAGGCGCGGGCCGCGGCCAGCGTCAGGCCGAAGAAAGTCTGGAAAGCCGTGCGAGCCGGGTCGTTCACAGCGCGCAGCTCCTTGGCGATGTCATTGGTGCCCATGACAAAGGCGGAAAGGCGCGTGCGGCCGGCCGCTTCGGCGATATCCTTAATGTTTAAGATGGCCTTCGGCATCTCGATCATGACCCAGAGGCCAAGATCCTTTGGGGCGCCGGCGCGAGAAAGTGCGTCATCCAGCCGGTCGATATCGCCGCCATCGATGACTTTCGGCGCCAGAATGGCGTCAGGGCCAGCCTCGACCGCCGCTTTCAGATCATCAAGGCCCCATTCGGTGTCGAGACCATTGATACGGATCACAACCTCGCGCGGGCCATAACCGCCAGCTTTCACCGCGTCACAGACGGTCTTGCGCGCTTCAAGCTTCGCCTCCGGGGCGACGGCGTCCTCAAGGTCGAGGATGACGGCGTCTGCGGCGAGCGACTTTGCCTTTTCGAGCGCGCGGGCATTGGCGCCCGGCATATAGAGACAGGAGCGGCGGGGACGATTGGCGCTGGACATGGAAAGGCTCCGGATAGGTTTCACTGGAGGCGCTTGTACAGGCTGCAACATCGACATGACAACCAGTTGCGGGCCTGTCACGTAGAAGCAGGACGACAGGCTTTCCCAGAGGTATCTCATGCGAACAATTGCTGCCCTATTCATTGCAGGTCTTGCGGGGCTTACCGCCACCGCCGAACCGGTCACCATGCGCAAGGCCATGCAGGAGTTTCGTGATCGCGGCGCCGGGCAGATCGAAGGCGTGCTTCTTCACGGCGTGCCAGTCATCAAGGGCACGATCGAGGAGCAGGCGTTCACAGCCTCCATGTTTCAGTGCGATGTACCTGACTATGCCTGCCGGGTGGTGATCGCGCGCAGCTGCATCGACATGATGTCGACCGATACCGGAGAAGCTCTGGAGCTTGCCAATACCTACAATATGCAGCGTGAACCGCGCGGCTATGCGCTCGTCAGCGGGGCAACTGCCGGTAGCGCCTCGCTCTGCGTCCAGTCACGCTATGACCTTGGCGGCGAGAACGTCTTCAATATGAGCGAGACGTTCGAGTGGCGCCAGACCGTGACCGAGTTTTCCGAATTTATCGAGAAAGCAAGGCGCTCTGGCGCTGCGCGCAGCCTGCTGTCGAACTAGCCGATTGCCTCAGCGACTATGCCGGCCAGTGTCTCTTCGATCCTGGCGGCATTCACGCTGTCCGGATTTAGCCCATATTGGCTCACGAGCGCGCTGATGTCCTGACGCAAGACATGGACGCCGCTGCCGGCCTCGATGACCAGAATCTTCATTGGCAATTCGATCCCGAGCGCAGGATTGGCCTGCATCAGTGGTGTCCCGGCTTGCGGATTGCCAAAAATGAAAAGCGTCGATGGCGAGAGCTCCAGGCCGGCGCCGCCCGCGCCTTCTGCATGATCGACCATGGCGAAGATGGTGAGGGGCCGCTTCTCAAGAGCCGCGCGGAGCTTTGAAACTGTGGTGACGAAATCGTTTGCGCTTTCTGCGGCGATGAGGGCCTGCGCCGCCGGCTGTTCGGCAAGCTCGGGATCAATCACCGGGCCTTGCGTTACGCTCGTCTGGCAAGCGCTGAGTGAGACTGCGGCAATGGCGGCGGCCGCTAGAAGCGATTGTTTCATTTGAAGTCCCCGTTTTCCATCTTGAAACCTCGCAACGCGCGGCGGAGTGCTTACGTTCAGCGCT
>LWDU01035481.1_pt1 | contig 19733 bp, 19 predicted proteins | sample 727161 | NCBI WGS metagenome assembly LWDU01 (sample SAMN04566230, study PRJNA314399) | hydrothermal vent metagenome | isolation source: deep sea hydrothermal plume seawater | place: Mexico: Gulf of California, Guaymas Basin | collected 2004-07-11
TCCCGCATCCCGGAGACGAATCACTCCGCCGGTCAATGATCAGCGTTCTTATGGTTAGCGTGCCGGGCATTGTTCTCTACTTAAGAACGGCCAGTTCAGCTCTGAGAGACATCGGTCTAAGCCAGAGTAAATAGCCATCACGCTGGTCACTGGTCCATGGGAAAAACCACGCTTGAGTCATTGCGACGTTTTGGTTATTCTGCTGGTGGTCCGAGACTAAACGTGCGAGCCAACTGTAACCGTATATAAGTTCTGAGGTAGTACCTAATAATAAATTAATAAGGAGTCCTTATGAGTTTTAATCAAATCATGCCCGCGCTAGGTATTCTGGTGGCAATTATTTCAGCATTTGTTCCGCTGGAGTGGTGGCCTTTAATACTGCTGCTTATAGGGCTAGTACATGGTTTTGGGGGGCAAGAAAAAGACCCTGTGATCATAGTTTCAGTGGTTCTCGCGGCGATTGCCTTTCCAACTATTGCCGATAGTTTGAATGCGATTCCCATGATCGGTGCACATCTTGACACCATTATTGATAATTTCGCCATCGCCATCGGCGGTTACGCGATAGCCCTTTTAGTTTTGGATCTGAAAAACAGGATCATGCCCGCCGAGGCTTGATTCAACACAGGATCAGGCATCAACTTGATGCCCGATCCTATTTTTAGCATGAAGTGGCTACCAGCCACGCTGACCAGCCTCTGGCCAGCACAACTTTTGCCCTGCCTCCTGTGATATTGATCGACTTTGACCCTCAAGCACAGAAACCCGCATACCCAGAAACCCAAGGCATGGCGACTGATCACTGCGATATTTGACAAACCTTATGCCAATCGCCCTTATGAACACGGGCTTCTGAACCCTTTAACCGCAGCTCAGTATTATCTGCGGGGGGCTTCACTGCGATTAAACCCATTAGGTCTTCGACACCTGGTCAGACTTTGACAATCCAATAGCGCCCCTTAACTTAGAGACTTAGAGACTTAGAGACTTATAAACCGAATAAGCATGGGTGGCGTTATTTTAGCCTATCGAACGGCGTGCAAATTACGTGTACTCTTGCAACGACATAAAACGACGCAGAATTATTCGAGGAGATTCAGAGCATGAGTTCCATCCCTGTCGAATTTGACCCCGCCCACATCAGTTCACAATCTAACCCTGACGCTCAGATGTATCACGCAGAGTTATCATCGAAAGACCCAATGCAATCAGTTTTTAAGGACAACCCTGAAATCTATTTTGTGCCGCCAAAGCGAAGCCGTGAATGGGGGGAATGGGAGTTCAAACCAGGCTCATATTACGACACCACTATTGGTTCAAAACATGCCTATTGGAAAAACGAGGATCTACCAAAAGCCACTAAAGACATAAAACGCCTGCGGTCCGACATGCTGAAGTGGGGATACTGCAAAATTGAAAACGCACTTTCTGATCATCAGGTGGCCATTATTAGGCAGCGCGTTCTTGAGCAAGCAGAAGGCGAAAGGCTTGCCGGTATCACGCAGAAAACCCCGAGCGGACAAAACATCAATTGCTGTGTTAACAAAGGACGGTGCTTCGAAGGACTAATAGAGCAACACCCATCTGTAGTCCAAGGGGGCGGATTGGTAGAACAACTGGTCACAGAAGCGCTGGGACCTAACTGGATATGTACCTCCCTTATCGCCTCAATCTCTTTACAGGGCGGAGTACCCCAGGCTTTGCATCAAGATCAGGATATCGCGCTTGATTCCAGAAGCCCCTTAACGATTAATATACTGACGCCGATCACTGACATTGACGAAACCAACGGTGGAACACTTGTTATCCCCGGCAGCCATCTTGTCTTGTCAGCCGCGGTTCGAAATCAAAATCCTGTCGGCAAACTGCCGCCAGCGATCAATATTGATGCCAGGGCAGGCACCATGATCATCACTGATGGTCGACTGTTACACAGCACGGGTGTTAATCACACAGCGTTGCCCCGCATCGTTATGCTCAACGGTATGCAACATCCGTTAATACGGCAGCAGGAAAATTGGATGCTGTCAGTCAGACCTGAAGTGCTAAAGCGAGCGAGCCCGAAGCTCCTTCAGCGCATGGGCTATCAAGCAACGAATGCCGCACAAACCAATGAAGGTCACGGGTTCGGCGCCAGAGGCTTGGTGGAAGAGGCTGCCGGTTCTACAGTGGATTTTCGGTTAGCGGCTGATAGCGGCGAATACCAGCGTGTAGGTGAGTTGGGGCCAAACTCTACAAAACAAGAACTCAATGCTTGCTTTACTTTACGGGATGTCGTCAGTAAGGCCCGGGCTAACGGCCAGAGCGCACCGGTGGGTATCGGAGGAGCGAAAATAAACCCCTAGCCGCACCACATTATCAGTCCTTCAGTTTGATCAGGACTGCTCCTGGATTTCTGCTCGGCCCTCTTTCTGAGCTAAAATCTGAGCCTGAACCTCTGCAACTTTCTGTTCCGTTAGCGGGTAGTTCCAGAATAGCGGCATAGCAACGAATTTGAACATCGCCGGAATAATCGAATAGGTAACGGCCAACATCAGCAAAGAGAACGGCGTGTTGGTCGTGTCTCTTGGATCTGCCAGGGAATCAAACCCCCAGAACACGACGAGACCGGTGCCAACAAAGAGCCCCAGGGCATAAGCAAGTTTCCGCGTCATCGACCAAATAGAAAAATAGGCTCCGCCTTGACGCTTGCCTGTCATGCTGGAATCGACATCAACCACATCGGCCGCCATCGCATAAGGCAAGGCTGATAGTGCACCAATTGACGACCCTTTCAGACACATAATGACAATAAAAAACAGAAACTTGCCGGTCGGGATGCCTTCAAAATAGGCGACCGATGATACGTAGAGATCTGAAAAGCATCAAACCAAACGAGGGGCGCAATGGCGATCAGTGGAATTAAGGAAGCCCACAACGCATACCAACCGATCGCAACCATCGTCGCCCTGTGCTTACCTATCCGGCGAGAGAGTTTGAACCACAGAGGAATGGCGATAAGTTGTGACAGAAAATACGGCGCCAGATAGAAGCCGAACAAATCGCCTGCAAGCAGGACGTGTTTCACAAAAAAGAAACTCAAGGTGTTGGTCATCGCCGCGCCAATCGTCGAGAACAAAAATGCAATCACCAGGCGCCGATAAGGTTCGTTCTTCCATACGTACTTCAAGCTGTCTTTTAGCGAAAGGTCATCTTTTTTGGTCTCGGTCACCTTGAACTCGGGTACCGAGAACACGGTGTTGATCACCAGTATCGGCATAATGATGGCTATCGCCAGAGACAGAAAATACACAGCGTCCGTAGGTTTGCTGTACCCGAAAAAGAAGATGATTGCGGGCGTGAAGGCACCAATCAGCGATCCCGTGACCGCAAAGCCCTCGCGCCAACTGGTCACCAGTGTGCGCTCGTGATAATCAGGGGACAATTCTGCCCCCCATGCACTGTAAGGAACATCCTTAATGGTTGAGCCCACATAGGTAACGACCAGCATTCAAACCAAGCAGGCTCACCTCGCGAAAGGTGATCGGTGGGATGAACAGCATGCAGATGCCGAATATGTAGATCGGCATACCTAACAGGACAAACGGTTTTCGTCTCCCCCAGCGCGTTCTAAGCCGATCGGACAGAAATCCGACGACAGGATCAGTGACGCCATCAAAAACTCTGGCAAGAACAAGAACGAGCCCTACAAAGGCCAGGCCAAGACCGAACCCTTCGCTATCTGCATAGACTGCGGGCAAGTAAACCGCCATCGGAAGTCCGACCATCGCCAACGGCATGGCCGGCGCGCCATAAGATGCAAGCATCCAGGAGTTCAATACGCCCGGTTTATATTCTTTCATGTCTACCCTTTGCTCAAAAGATCATCTCTAAGGTGTTACAGCTGAATACTCACTTGATTCCTCACCGGCCAACACTTGTGGCAATATATTGCTTCCGGTAAGTGCCAAACCTTGCGATAAACTGAAACCGACTTGTCTACTGCTCGCAGCCAGGTCGCTCATGTGTTTAGCCACTATTTGATCGGCGCCAACATATTCTTAACACCAGCCAATCCACAAGCCTCGTCATGCTCTGCCGGCGCGCCAGAAACACCAAAGCCACCTAGATGTTGCCCCGATACCGACGGCACGGCTACTCCACCTTGAATTACCGTAAGATGATCAAGATAGCGAATGCCTAACGGTTGCGTTTGGTCCGCGAATTCGATCTCAGCAAGTTCGCTGGTAGCCAAAGCAGACACCGCAGCTGTACGGCCCTTAATGTGTGCAAATTCAACGGTTACGAACACCGCGCCATCCTGACGCGCGAAGAATTTCAAATTCCCGGATGCATCGTAAACAGCCATCGAAAGTGCCGCGAGCTCGTGCTTCGCGGAATAGGACTCGCAACCAGCAACCAGGTCCTGTGCTTGCTCCAAGGTCAGCACTTCTTCCATATAAGGCTTCGCTGCACCGGCAAGCTCGGGCAACAGGCTCAATGCAACAATTGCTAACAATACTTTCATCATCGCCCCAGGTTCAGTCTTACTCATGGTTAAAGGGATATGGAGACCCTGTACACTTTACCTGACCGGAGGTTTCGCCAGAACCTCTTCAACCAGATGGGCTGCACACAGGCAAATGCCCTGTTATTTTTTCTTGCACACGATAAGTACTGATTCACTCGCTTGCAGCTATCCCTATAGGCGCCCAGGCCAGCAGAGATGAATCACCTTCAAAAGTGTTGTGGACCAGGTCAACACCAGCCGCAACCGCCATCTCCTTATATTGCATCCACGACTGAACCGCGACGATTGGCGTTCCCTGACCTTCATCAAACTGCAAAGCGCTAACACGTTGGGTTTCTTCATGACGCGCACCGGCCGGCTCGTAAAACCAAACGCCTGGGCCATATCCCTCTGGCGGGCCAGCCCGATAACCAATACGACCGTTCAGCACCATGAAGTCCGCGGCACCCAAATGATAGTGAGGTCCCGCAACACCGTTGTGTCTTACGATCAGCGACGTGATACCTGTTTCTTCACTGACTCTTAGCACCTTCAGCCCCATATCCGGCACCGAGGGATTTTCGATCCAGGGGATCGCCCGGGTATCCACAAAATGTGGGTGCACACTGCGGCCTACATCTGCAATATTCTCTGCCTCTGAGACGAGTGCTTTGGTGTCCGTTCCGGCAATTGCCAGTGGTTCTGCCTGCCCCTGATAGGCAGGCGGTCTTTCCTGCATGCACTCGGCCAATGTATTGGGGACTAACGTCACACCCTGTTCCCTGGCAGCTGCCATCAGGTCCAGCGCTGTCAGAATACTGAAGACGCCACCATTTTCGTTAAGAAAGGCCACAGCGCCATAAAAGTTACCGAGAAACTCAACATCCTCGGTAGCGATAAACCTGTCTACTTTCGCATTCGCAGGAATGTAACCCCAGGTACCTGGCTCAAGAGTTCCCGCCATGGGGCCCTCCGGATAGCTCAGCGTGCCAGAAAGCACAAGCATATCCATTGCACCCAGATACACGAGATTCTTTAGCTCTGTCCCGCCCTTTACCTGAATCACCGCACTGAACATGCCGCTTTCGCTACTGGCACGCAGTGGTTTTATCGCCATGCCTGGCGCTTGAGGCAAGGTCATCCATGGGATGTCATTGGTATCCACTCCGCCCTCAAGGCCGGTGGGGTTAAAGTCGGGGTTGTAGCCTGCGTTCATATTGACCTGCCTCTATTAATCGACACTGCTAAGGTGCCAGAGTTGTGGGGGAAGAGTAAAGAGCCGGCATAAATAAAGACGACTCGTGATCTACCATGGGTGAATGTCCCCGGTCCATTTCAGAAAGGTGCCCGTATCTGCGATCGTCATTTTACTGATGACTTCGCGGACTCCTTCGGCACTTTCGCCTGGTTCGATATCGGCCACATCACCTGCCATGTCAGTTTTCACCCAACCTGGATGCATGGGGACCACAATCACACCCTGCTCCTTCAATTCTGTCGCCAGCCCCGTCATAAGACGATTAACCGCTGCTTTGGCACTGGCGTAGGAATAACCGATCAGGTGGTCGTAAACATGTGCTGCCACCTGGCTGGACAAGGTAACAACCTTTTTTTGCTGCCCTGCCAGCACATTGGGTAATAAGGTTTGGATGACACGGAAGGGCCCCATTGCCATGACGTTGAACTCAAACGCCCAGTTGTCGTAGTCCATGTTCTGGAAGGTCTGTGTCTCTAGACCACCCCAGACCCCTGCGTTGTTCAGCAAGACATCGATCGGCTGATCGCTCAATTCAGCAGCGAAGGCATTAACCGACTGCGTATCTCCTACGTCCATTCTATGGACCGTCAAATTGTCCATGGATGCGGCAAGTGCATTTAATTGATCGGCTTTATCAGGGTTGCGGGTTGTTGCAAAAACTCGCCAGCCTGCTTCGGAGTACTGTTTCGCCAATTCACAGCCAATGCCCCTGGCTGAGCCAGTAATCAGAATGGTGTTCATTATATTTTTTCCAGATATTTAGTTAGCGTCTCGTGAAAATGCCTGACACGAATTTCCTGATAGTTAGCCAGGGTCGCACCCGATTTACCGGCCGTGGCCGCGCCCTCCTGAGCTGCCTGCATATTACCGGTATCCTGATCGAATACATGTCCGACATAGGGGTCCATACCGGGCACCGTCGTATAAGATTCTTCAACCTTCAGCCGGACCGGCTCCGCAGGCTCAACAACCTCACCAACCGGCCGAGGTTTCAGCAGGATTAGATCGAACAGTGCTTTGTCGTGAGACATTCCCAAAGGCCGGAATCGATAAACAATTGGGAAAGAAACACCCGAGAAAAACTGTTGGTTCGGAAACACGAAATACGCTATCGAGTCTACGATCTCCGAGTCACTCACCTGAGAAATATCCTGACCGGATTTAGCCATGTTCTGGCGGAACTGCTCCGCCATTACCTGTCGCGCTGTTGCACCTTCGGGGACCACCAGTTCATCCGCCACATCATCACGATCGCCCACTAGAAACATATCAAGGATCTGTTGTTCGGTGAGCTCTTCCTCGCAGAAGGTGCTTGGTATCCCCGCCACATTAATCAGCCGACTGACGTGGTCTCCATAAAAGTCATACTGGGTATTTGCATCACCATTGGTGCGCATCAGTTGACTGTGAGTTTCCATAACGTGGTAAGCCTCCAGAAAAGCTTCCGACGCAATCTTCCAGTTACAGTTAAGTTCTTTCTGAATGTGTTGCGCGATGTACCGATCTTCAAATACCTTGCTCTGGATGTGTTCGGGCAAAGGATTCAAATAATCGAGCAGCGGCATCGGCTCAGCTTCCAGGTTGATAAACACAAACCCTCCCCACACATCGCAATGGACGGAGGAGAGGTCTGTCTTTGCTTTATCTACGTGAGGAAAATCCCATTCACAAGGCAGGCTCTTTATACGCCCATCCAGATGCCAGTCCCATCCATGGTAAGGACAACGAATCGATTTGCTGCTGCCTGAACTAAATGACGGTTTCAGTTTGGTGCCGCGATGCATACAGGAGTTACGATATGCATTGATTGCACCGCTTTCTGTCCGCATCACGATCACTGAGTATGGCCCTATGTCATAGACATAGTAATCACCCGGTTCGGGAATATGTTCTTCACGGCAAGCCCATTGCCAGGTTCTTGACCAAAGGTTTTCTACTTCCTTATCGAAATATTCTTTCGTGATATAACGTTCGAAAGGAATGTCCTGATCCCCTAAAAACTCATAACTTTGCTTTCTTAAGTAGCTGGGGACATCTCGGGAATCCTCGTCCAACAAGTCCTGAACACTAACACCCGGACATCGTGCCTCACCGGACTTTGGTACTACTTCTTCAGACATAACACATCTCCTCTATCTAATTGTCTTCGGATTTATCCAGGGTGTAAAGTACCGGACAATCAGCCATTCAGAAAACGCATATGACTCATTCGAAAGGATTACCAGGATTACGCGGCACCGATCATTTAGGCATTACAGCACCAGACTTCGACGAAGCCGTCGATTTTTTTACCCATGTTCTGGGTTTAGAACCTTTCTATGAAATGGGTCCTTTTGAATCAAATGAAGATGACTTTATGCTCGACATGTTGAACGTCAATCCTCGAGCAGTGATCCGACGTGTTAAACAATTTCGTTGTGGCTCTAATACAAACATTGAGCTTTTCGAATACGAGAGCCCGGACCAGCGACGTGAAATGCCAAAAAACAGCGATTGGGGCGGGCACCATATCGCGCTCTACGTGGATGACATAGATGTCGCTATGGATCATCTAAGGGCACACGAAGTAAGGCTCATGCCCGGAGGCGGCGGCCCAACTATAATAGATGGCCCGGAAGCGGGACTTCGGTCTTGCTATTTTCTGACCCCCTGGGGCATGCAGATGGAACTCATTACCTATCCAGATGGAAAAGGCTACACCAAAGATACGGACCGAAGACTATGGGATCCGCGGAGTTAATTTCCGAGGAATTCAGACAGCGTCTTCCGTAAGGGACATGAATTGCCTGCAGAAACTTTCTGCCCCTGGAATCAAACCTCTCTTTACCCAATATCTGATTTCGGCAATAGTTCCGATTCCGCCGGCAGTTCTTGACACTCTATTCGCGGATGTCCGCCTCCAGGTAACTGAGCCGCGCGTTACTTTCTGATCGCGTCAATCTGTTCCAGGCTGGTGGCTCTGGGAGTGGGGCCCATACCAAAATCGTAGCTGGCACCTGTGTCCCCGTCCGGTCCCTGATTGATGACATGACGAATAGCCAGATCGAGATCTTCCACCTTCATCCCATTTTCAATCATCTGCGGTGCGAATTCGCGGAGCATCGGCGTATCAGTCGCGCCAAAGCAAAGCCCGTTAACACGGATACCCATTTCTTTGAGTTCTTCTGCCCAGCTTTCAGTCAACCGCCAGAGCGCAAACTTCGCGCAATCGTATCCTGTGGCGGGACCACCAGTTAAGTAGAATCCTGGGCGGACATGATCTGTCAGAATATTAATGATGTTTGACGTACCGGATTTTTCCAGCAAAGGTACAGCGGCCGCCGTACAGTAAAACGCACCCATCGCACACGAACCCATCGCGTTATCGAACGCTCGGGTTTGAGTGTCCCAGTCAGAGGAGGTCAATTTGGTGTCACCGTACACTGCGGCGTTATTCACGAGCAGGTCGATGTGATCAATTTTCCCTTTTAGATCATCAAAAACAGCACGTACAGCTTCCCGATCACTGATATCGCAGGTATAGCTGTGGCAGGTGCCACCAGCAGATTCAACCTGTGAGTGTGTCATCTTGTTCTCGGCCGTGTCTATGTCCAGCGCAACAATCGTAGCGGATTCTTTCGCCCAGCTTGTTGCCACCTCACGGCCAATACCCACCGCGCTTCCTGTAATAAAAACAACTTGATTCACGACACTATTCCATTTATGAGTCCTGTGAAGATACACTGTGATTGGCATCAGGTGAACATTTATGTGTGCTTGAAGCACCTAAAATACAGGCTGACAAACCCCGTATGGGTGCAGGAACCCAGCCCAGGTGGCCGTGCGCCAGAACCCAGACCTGTATCCCATTCGGTAACGACCTGGCCTGCTACGCCAACATCGACTGAAACAATCCCCACCGAAACAATGCCCACCGAAACAATGCCCACCGAAACAATGCCCACCGAAACAATGCCCACCGAAACAATGCCCACCGAAACAATCCCCACCAAAACAATCCCCACCGAAACAATCCCCACCAAAACAATGCCGAAGGGTCTTTCGATTTACACTGACGCTCTGATTTTGTCCGTTCTGATGGAGGCGAAAGGCTTATTCCACAGATTTCAAAACGCAAACTGTGGCACAGGATGCTATTGGCGATAGCAAAGTTTATGAGAACTAAGACTTTGCATTGTTGTCGAAAACCGCATCTATAAAAATAAAATAATCACTATGCAAGACGATGCTAAATATTTTGAAACCGTCATCATCGGCACCGGATTTTCAGGTTTACTAGCGGCGATACGGTTAAAAAAGGAAAGCACTGATGATTTCGTCTTGCTAGAAAGAGAATCTGATATTGGTGGCACCTGGCAGAATAACTCCTATCCAGGCGCCGAGGTGGATGTTCCAACTGGCTTGTATTCATTTTCTTTTGTTCCCTACAAGTTCAAGAAAAGATATGCCCCTCAAAGCGAATTGCTCGATTATACGAATTTCATCACAGACAAGTTTGATATTAGAAGTAATACAAGAGCAAATCAGACCGTCACGACAATCACTTATAATGAACGCGAGGCCTTGTGGCACGTTGGGGTGGAATCAGGTGAGCGCTATATCGCCCGCTTCATTATTGATACCAGCGGAGTGCTGGCAAACCCCAATACACCATACATTAGTGGCGCTGAATCTTTTCAGGGAAAACTTTTTCATACAGCCCAGTGGGATCACAATGTTCCCTATGAAGGAAAAGATGTCGGTGTTATTGGCTCGGGATGTTCAGCAACTCAAGTCGTTCCAGCAATTGCTAACCAGGTTAAAAAACTAACAGTCTTTATGGGAACTCCTGAGTGGATACTTCCACGTTCAGATAGACATTACAGTCCTATTGAACAAACGATAATGAACCTTCCAGGGATACGCCAACTCAACCGCTTCATCATATTTTCTATTCATGAAGTGCGGTTTATTGGCTTTCGCCGTTATCCTTTGACGATAAAGCTCAGCAACTTTATTAAGTATTTCTATAAGCTAAGTCTAAAAAGGAATCTTATAAAATATATCGATGACGACAAGTTGCGCCAACATATGATGCCGGACTATGAGCTGGGCTGCAGGCGCGTCATACCATCAAACGCTTACCTTCCCGCACTTTCCCGGGACAATGTTGATGTTGATATTAGCGGCATAGAGGCTATAACCCCAACAGGGATTCGAACAAAAGATGGTAAAGATATCCCTTTGGATATCATTGTTTATGCCACCGGATATTTTGCTTATACCAATATAAAAAAGATGCTCTCGTTTCAGGTTTATGGGAGGGATGGTCGAAACCTGAACAGTGAATGGGAGACAGAGGCTGTTGCCTATAAAGGGATCACCGTTTCAGGCTACCCTAACTATTTCAAAATAAACGGTCCTAACACTGGCACCGGTCATAGTTCGCAGATAAGTTATATGGAGGCAATGGTCAATTATGCGGTTGATGCTATTGGCACCGTAAAACGGGATAAAAGTATTAAGGCCATCGATGTTAGAAGCGATCTTCAACGCGAATATATGACAAAAATGAAAAATGCCATGAAATCAACCGTCTGGCAAAACGGCAGCTGTAAATCCTTCTATAGAAAAGGTAAGACTGGCGAGGTGACTAGTCTGTCACCCGAATCCGTGGTCAATTTTATTTTTTCGCGGAAATGGTTTCACTTAAGAGACTATCAATTATTGAAGTAGGCCCCGATCAGCTACCCCTGATCAGCTATCAAGGATACAGATCGGTCTTTCCTACATGGCCTCGTACAGGGTTCGCGACAAACTGCCGCTTCGTTCATCACCTACCATGGAAGCCTTCATCTGGTTCATCACATAGGAAAAGCAGGTTCTGTTTTCCTGATCAATGACACAGGTAGACCCGCCAAGCCCCGCCCACCAGATGGCATTCTTGTTCGGGGAGATGGGAATGAAGTCACTACCATAGGCATAACCCATCGCGAATTTAACAGGGAACATCAGCACCAGGTCCGTTGACTCCAGGAGAACCTCGCGAGATTTTCCAGCGCCTTCAGCCGATAGCAATTGTGTATCAAATGCCAGCCCGTCGTTGGCAAGCGCGCTCTGAGCGCGAACCACCGATCGTGCATTGCCATGGCCGTTTATTGCCGGAATTTCAGCCTGTCGCCAGGCGGCCGAATTCGCCACATCGCCGCTGGAACCGCCACCACCGAAAACCTTCGCAGTCATAGACTCCGGGTCCAGGTTGGCAAACGCAGACTCATCTGCCGATGTGTCCTGTAATATCTCCGCGACACGAGACAAGTCCTGCTCTAGCAATCCAATATGGAAATCCGCACCTAAGGGTTCTGCCACATTTTCACGAAACCAGGAGCCATAACTTTGCCCGGTTATTCGACGCACAACCTCACCCAACAGGAATCCCTGCGTCACGCCGTGATAACCACTTTGTGTACCGGGCTCCCATAAAGGTGCCTGGTTCGCAAGGTCACTTACCGCCAGATCCCAATCATAAAGTTCCTCCGCTGAGAACTGACGACTGAATGCGGGCAGACCGGCGCTGTGACTGAGCAGGTTGGTTATCGTTATACCGGCCTTACCGTTCTCAGCAAACTCCGGCCAGTAGTCAGCAACCGGGGCGTAGAGATCAAGTTCTCCACGATCTGCGAGCATTAGCGTGCTAATAAAGGTCATGGTTTTTGAGGTGGAATAGACATTGACGATGGTGTCCTCTTCCCATGGAAGCGTCTTCTCAGCGTTCCTGTGACCACCCCAAAGGTCGATGACGTACTCGCCTTCAATAGTGACCGCAAAACTACCGCCAACATCACCACGTTCAGAAAAATTTTTTTCAAACTCTTCCCTGACTCTGGCGAACCTCTCATCACAATATCCGTGAATTACCATCTCGTTTTCTCTATTCATTCAAGAAGGTTCAAACCCTTCGGAAAAGTCATACTTGAAATGCGGGTCGCCTGTGACACGGCCATCCGCATGGACAATGTGAGTTTCCGGACTGGCAATGTCCAGAAAGTCTTGAACCGTAAATAGTCCCAGGATTTCGCTGTTCGGGTTCGGCTCAACATGATTCTGCAAAAGGACTTCGCTGTCACTCTCGAAAATACCACGCGCCTCAAAGCCTTCCGGGCAATCGCTGAACGGCGTATGAAATGATCCTGGTGCCTCATAGGAAAACATGCCGTTGTCGACGCGGTTAGTACCCTCACGGTAACCAAACCAGCCTTTGGTCGTAAACGACATCGCCCGACAAATATGAAAGTGAGAAGGAAAATCAGGCGCACCCGGGTCCATGCGGAATGCGTAGGCCACTGTGTTCGTGGGCACATGAACCGTTAGCGCCTTAAAGTACGATCCTTCAGCGACCTCTACCCATTCAAGGTCATTCGCCTGAATATCGGCGGTAATTCGGTCGAGTTGAGCAAATTCAGACCCCATAGCCATACCTTTCTTACGTGAAATATTACGCCCATCAAGCACCATCAGCGAAAAATAGTAAAGTCCGTGAAGTTCGTAAAAAACTTTAGTGGATTCCCCTATGGCTGCTTGATTAATTATCTGCCAAATGAATCCGTCTAGCGCTAGACCTAAAGATGACCAGGTTGCTTATCGCTCGCGCTGCGCATTGCTCTCCCCACGCGGCCCATTGGGTTACGTATTTTGTGTTCGACCATTAGATTTTCTAATGGTTTGAATATTCACGTCCTCACGAGGCAGGTCAACACCTTTCCCTGCAAGGAACTAGTTCACACGACGGGCCTTAGGGGAACGGGATTCATAGAGTTTCATATGGTTAGCCTTGTTGTTATGCGGCTGGATCAGAATCCAACGCTAAAACTTTGCCAGTTGCTGGAAAAACCAATTTCCCCGCCTGCGGCTAGTCGAGTACAGTCGGTTGATGTTTATGTAGGGCGTTAAAGTCGCTGAAAATTTATTGTGCTTACAATGGCAAACTGCACCAACATAGCGAACTGAGGAGTTGGTAATGACTATTTCATTAATCGGGGCCGGCTACGGTCGCACAGGCACGCTTTCCCTCAAGTCGGCGTTAGAGACATTGGGCTACAACAAATGCCATCACATGATTGAGGTCATACGAAATCCTGGCGAACCAGAAAAATGGCTACAGGCAATTGATGCAAAAACGGTTAACTGGGAAAGCCTGCTCGAAGGGTATAAAGCCACAGTCGACTGGCCGGCCTGCCACTTCTACCAGGAGTTGGCAGACTATTACCCAAAAGCAAAAGTACTACTAAGCATCAGGGATCCGCTTGAGTGGTTTGAAAGCATGTCTGCAACGACACTTGGCGTGATACGAAAAAGAATGCAGGCAAGTAATACCGGTCAGCCAAAAAACCTGGGGACCGAGCTCGTCGTCAACGCAGCTTTTGGCGGTGAGATTGATGACGCTGAACACGCCATCAGAATGTTTAACCAGCATACGAAAGAAGTCGTGGATACCATCGATCCGGATCGATTGTTGACCTACAACGTTCGCGAGGGCTGGGAGCCGCTTTGCCAATTTTTGGATAAACCAGTACCTGACACCGCCTTCCCACGCGTAAACTCGCGAGATGAGTTTGAAGAAATATTTTTTGGCAGTAGTCTTAAGAAAAATTAGATAGAAACCTTTGCATGGAATCAGTTGGTAAAATATGACGATAACTTCATTGGAAGGTAAGACGGTCCTGATCACCGGGGGCGCAAGGGGCATAGGTAAAGGCATCGCCAGGGCCTGTCTTGAAGAGCGTGCGCAGGTTGTTATCACCAACCTGGATATTGCCGTCGGCAAAGAAACCGAGGAGGAACTAGCCAGTCAGGGATCAATCCGAGCCATGCGCTGTGATGGTACCGACCGCCTGGCCGTCGACGAACTTATGGAAGACGTCTGGGCTAATGAAGGCCCAATAGATGTGGTGTTCAGTAACGCCGGTCGCGGTTTCAGCGCCAGCACGCTGGAAGCATCGATGGAAGATGTAAACGACATCTTCTCAACAAACTACAATTCGGCCGTTCATCTGGCGCAGAGTTACATTCCCAGGATGATCGCGCTTGATCGTCCAGGGCATATTATGTTTACAGGCTCGGAACACTCGGTCGGACTACCCGCCGGTAACGAAGGGTTGAATTTTGGCTTCTACGGTGCGACCAAGCATGCACTGCTTGCGCTGGCAGAATGGCTGAGAGCTGACCTTCAACAGACGTGTATGTCCGTCAGTTTGCTGATGCCGGGCCCGGTTCTGACAGAGAGCCTGGCGTCGACGTTCAAAGTCCTCGAAACAGATCCTGAAAACCAGCAGATTCGGCAGCAGTTCAGCAAAGAGGTAGAAGCCCTACTCCGCGAGCGCATGATCTCGACCCAGCAATGCGCCCAACTCGCGCTCCAGGGTTTGAAGCAAGGACTGTTTTACATACCGACCCAGTCTTACATCAAATCAGACATTGACCGACGCCATGAGGAGCTCGAACGAGCGTTTTTCGTATTGCACGGCGGTCAGTGAATTCAATATTGAAATTTACTTAACGTTTGTTTGCCCACCATCGACCGGAATCATCTGCCCGGTGATAAAACGCGATCCATCACCGGCGAGGAACACCATAACCGGACCTAAATCCTCGTCGGGATCACCGTACTTCTGACCCATGGCGATTGGCTGATGGTTCTGCCAGAAGCTCGCTGTTTTATCATCTTCTGTCATGGTCGCCATCGCTTCCTCGTACATCGGCGTCGCCATCGCAGGAAGAATGGCGTTTACTCGAATATTATCCTTCCCCCATGTTCCTGCGGCAGTCCTGGTCCAGGAATGAACAGCTCCCTTAGCGGCAGAATAGGCAGCAGCGCCGGGCTCCGGCCTTTGCCCAGAGATAGAACCGAAATTTAAAATTGAACCACCACCCGAATCCTTCATATAACGAGCCGCAACCTGGTTCGTTAACATCGTGCCGCGCACGTTAACCGCAAACATCAGGTCCCAATCTTCGACGCTAACATCGCCGGCGTCAGATGCGCGCTGAATTGCGGCAGGATGCGCAAGTACGTCAAGCCCACCCATTGCTGCCACAGCTTTCGCAAAAACCGATTCAACGCTGGTTTTATCCGAGACATCAACGTGCATATAACCTGCCTTACCGGGACCTGATTTAGTCGCCTCACTGGAGACCTCGGCTCCAGTGTCATCGGTAACATCCATGCCAATAACATGGGCACCTTCACGAACATACGCTCGCAAGGTCGCCGCACCCATACCACGGGCTGATCCCGTCACAATAATTCGTTTACCTTCTAACAGCATGTTCTAAAAACCTTCTCAAATTCATGATGTTCAAAGTATAGCTCAGTCAAATTGATCATACCGCTTAACCGAAATTGGAATTACAAGGGCCAGCGTAAAGTGCCGGGATAAGATTGATTCATTTCCTCATTGAGTTTACTCTTTTTAAAAATAAACAGGGTCTGGCACTATGTCTGAAAATCGATTTGCTATCGTTGCTGACAAGCACGAAATTGAAACGTTACAACGGCTTTATGCAAAGGCAACGGACTTGATTGGTCACGGCACAAAAGAAACATTTGAGGAAGGTAGAGAGATCTACCGTAGCATCTATACGGACGATGTTGATATCCGCACAGCGAATACCGGCGATGACCCTTTTGTTGCCAAAGGTCCTAACGCCTGGGCTGACGTTTGTCGCGATGCACTGAAGGACTATACCGGCACCCAGCATTTAATCGGCACACAGCTTACTGAAGTTAATGGCGATGAAGCCCAGATGGAAAGTTATCTGAACGCATGGCACAAAAACCCCGATCTGACTGTCTATTACTTCCTGGGCACCTATATTTCAAAAGCACGGCGGATGCCTGAAGGCTGGAAAATCTACGATATGACATTACGTCTCGATACCAGTGGCACTGTACAAACAAGCTAACTTAAAGAACTCGGGGTATGGTGCGAGGGTAACCACCAATGAGAAAAGTTGAAATCACTCGAGAGCCAGTTGAGCTCTACAAGATCCTGAAATTCGAAGGACTGGTTACCACCGGTGGCGAGGCAAAATTACTCATTGGCGACGGACAAGTGACTGTCAATGGTGAGATTGAAACCCGTCGACGGAAGAAGATTGTTAATGGCGATGTTATCGAGTTCCGTGGCGAGACATTGCAGATGCAATTGGTATGATTTAATTAAGAGGGCCAGGAACCCGCTTAACGCAAGCTTGCCGATATCCTGAGCCCGTTACTTTGTAATACCGCTGGTCCGATTTAGATTGTTCCACGACTGGTAATGGCAACGGCAACTCTTGGCCTGGCCCTGATTGCGGCAATGCGTGCGCGCTGCTTCGTCGCTGTTAACCAGATGCTGCCTTTTCGCCAGACGAAGTTCATGATGACATCGACCGGTTCGCCCTGGGAGTTAGTCCACATGAAGGTACATTCAGTCTGCTTCGCAAGTAGCGTTGCTTCTCGTTCGTCCGTTAATTCATAAACAGTCTCATCAGCGTAGTTATTAACATACTCGCCCGTTTCTTCAGTTGTCATAATCCGTGTCCCGGAGCAATTACCATGGGTAAATTCTATCCATTAATTAACTCATCAACGGCACATATAGCAACAACAATAACAAGATTGGACTCCAACCATCGTAACCTCGTATACGAGAAAATTGATTTAGCTTATAAGATTGCATACCCTCGTTGCGATCAACCGAGGAAAAACAACAATGCATTCGTCTGTATTGGGACCGGTTATCCAGCACGCCTTCGTCGTGCGGGACATGAACGCAGCCCTTGCTTACTGGGTAGAAGTCATGGGTGTGGGACCGTTTTATCGGATCGACAGGGCGACCTACAAAAAGGCCCTGTATCGTAATGCTCCCGCGACACCAGAGTACTCGGTTGCCCTTGCATACTGGGGCGAAAACCAGATTGAACTGGTGGCTCCTACCTCTGATACGCCAAGCATCTACAAGGAGTTTCTGGACGAGGGCCATGAAGGTCTACTGCATCATATGTGTGTGACCGTTGAGAATATGGACGAGTTCCGGCTCAGCATTGAGGCCAGCAAATTCGAAACACTTGCTGAACTGTCACTAGATCCAGAAGGGCACGTCCTCTACCTGCGAGGTGCCGGGCAGCGATGGCCGTTAATTGAGGTTGGTGAGTTCCCGCCTGCCATCTACGAGCTGTTCAACCGGGTTAAATCAGCGTCCGAAGGATGGGATGGTCGTGACCCCATTCGCACCATTCAGGCAGGGTGAAAAAACGGACCCCGACATGGTTCAGTCAGGTTGAATGTGTCGTTGGTGGCCTGGGCAATAACCGCAATAAATGCCCCGACCAATCCATATAGCTTCGAATTTACGACGCTAGCTTCTCAAACTGCACTTCCGGGAAACCCGAATCTACCGAAGAACGCATCAGGTCGTAGTAAACGTTGGCGCCTCCAAAGTAGATAAGCACCCTTGGAGTTCTGTTCTCTAAATTGGCACCCATCATCCAGGAATGTACCTTATCGCCTTGAGCCATCAGTGTTTGCTCGTGAATTTCGGCGACATGTTGCACCCAATCATCTTCCGCCTTCTGCTGTGGTTCGCAGAGATCATATCCCTCGCTTTCCATCTTCTTAAGACAATCGACGATGTACATAATGTTCTGCTCAATAGAGGTCGGCAGATTAGCGAATGGCGCCTGGGGGCCTGTGATCATGAACAGATTGGGAAACTCGGCAACAAACACGCCCAGAATGGAGCTAGACACCGTATCCCATTTGTCCCGAAGCAACAGGCCGTTTCGGCCGCGAATTGGCAGCGCTTCCTGCCCGCCTGTATACGCCTGAAAGCCGGTTGCCAGGACGATAATGTCGAACTCGTATTCGTTCTCTGTGGTACGAATTCCGGTTTCTGTAAACTCGACGATCGGCTCCCGGTCGTTGATGTCCACCAACTTGACGTTGTCGCGGTTGTAAGCCTCGAAGTAATGGTGATCAAGCGGTGGTCGTTTGGCGAAGAACGGGTAACCTTTCGGCGTAAGCATTTCTGCAATTTCCGGATCCTTGACTCTCTCTTTCATTTTGTTAATGACGAAATCACCCACGACCCTGTTGGACTCAGGATCTCCCAGCAAATCATCAAAAGTCTCAAACACAAAGCGAAAGCTACCCCGAGGCCAGTGCTCTTCCAAAATTTTCTGCACTTCCTCTGGCGGTGTATCGGCTATAGTCCGCCCAACAGGACTATCGAAAGCCATACCAAAAACATGATTGCGGCACTTGGCAATGATGTCGTCGTAGTTTTCTTTAATTTCCTTTTCCCATTCCGGGGTCATTGGTTTCTGTACGGCGGGCATAATAAAATTTGCCGTACGCTGGAAAACTGTCACGCTTTCCGCTGTTTCAGCGGTTACAGGCAACATCTGCACGGCCGTTGCGCCCGCGCCAATGATGCCGACCCGTTTCCCCGCGTAATCCAGTCCTTCCGGCCAGCGCGCGGAATGGAAACAAGCGCCCTTGAAATTTTCCATACCCTTGAATTTTGGTATCACCGGTTCCGAGATCATGCCCATGGCACTAACAAAGTATTTGCAGGTGTATTCGTCGCCTGCTCCGGTTTTAACCAGCCACAACCCACTGCTCTCCTGAAAGTCCGCACCGACAATTTCAGTATTCAATTGTAGGTGCGGCCACATATCGCATTTATCTGCGACGAAATGCATGTACCTAAGATTTTCTTCCCAACCGGGGTAACGCACTGACCACTTCCACTCCTGCAGGATTTCCTTGGAGAATGTCAGGCAGTAGTAGTAGCACTCACTGTCGCTGGCGGCGCCGGGATAGCGGTTCCAGGCCCACGTGCCGCCAATGTCGGGAGCCTTATCAAATACCTGGATCGATAACCCGGCTTCACGCATATGGTGAATCAAACCTAACCCGGAAAAACCGGCGCCTACTGCTATTACGTCGTAATCAGCTTGATGTTG
>LWDU01040035.1_pt1 | contig 19733 bp, 22 predicted proteins | sample 727161 | NCBI WGS metagenome assembly LWDU01 (sample SAMN04566230, study PRJNA314399) | hydrothermal vent metagenome | isolation source: deep sea hydrothermal plume seawater | place: Mexico: Gulf of California, Guaymas Basin | collected 2004-07-11
CTGTTCCGTGCGTCGGGTCTCCTTGAGCTTGGCAATGGCCTTTTCCTCGCTGCCCAGCAAAAACGCCTGCCTGACGAGTTCCGGCTTGTAGAGGCTCTCGTAGAAGCGGCTGCTGTCATAGAAGCGTGCAGACTTCTCAGATCCGCGGTTGACATGGAAGCCGATCAGGCGATCTCCGTTGAGGCTGGAGGCGTAGTAGCCTGATTTGGTCCATGCAACCCACCCGGAGGCCTCTGGAGGGTTGCTGCCCTTCTCAAAACTCACAAAGAGGCTCACCGTTGGTTCCAAGGTAACGCTGTTGCTAGTGAATAGGCATAGATCGGGTTTTTGGGTACAAACCTCCTTGAGTCTTTCCCTTGTCCAAGAGGGATTATCGGCCTTGAGGGATGCAAGCGCAGCAGCAAACCAAGCTTCATCAAGCTCACTTTTCTTTGCCACACTTGGCACTTCTCCCAGATCCCAGAGTTTGAGAGTCTGGTCACCCGAGCCGCTCAGCAGACGGTCGCCCTCGATGGCAAGTGCCCAGATTTCTCCCTCATGTCCAACGAGCTTTGCGAGTTCCTCTCCGTCCTTGTTGTAGATCCTCAGAGCGCCGTTGCTGCCTCCGGAGACGATGCTGCCGTTTGGAGTGAAGCCGTAGACCCTGTGCCTGTAGCCGTTGGTTGCATCCCTGACCACCCGCGCACGCTCGCGGCTGCCCTCCTTGATCACCAGCACGGCGTCACTGTACCCGTAGTCTCCTCCCTTTTCATGGGAGAGTTTCAGTGGGCCAAAGTGGGTTCTGAGGCGCTGGAAGGAGGAGGCGTCGGATATTGAGAGTTTGCTGACCTGCAGGTTTGTAAAGTCGAAGGCGTGCTCAATGGGTCCAAGCTCTAGTTTGGAAACGGCATCAGAAGTGTTTCCAAAGCCCAACTGGGAGCCCTTCAGTCCGGAGGCCCAAACCATGCGGCCGCCTCCAACGATGCGACGCTTTTCCCGTCCGGATTCTGCGTTCCAGAAGACGATCTCCTTGTCGTTTCCTCCGGCGCTGACCGCAGTTCCGTCTGGAAGCCAGCCCACTGCCTTTGTCAGGTTCTTGTGTCCAGTGTAGGAGGTCAGCAGACGTCCTGTGTGGACATTCCAGATGTTGACCTGAAGAGGATGAAAGCCGGTTCCTGAAAGCAACCTGTTTCCATCTGCATGCGCGGCGAGTCCGGTTGGATTGGTTTCAGAGCGGATGGTCCGGATTGGCCTCAGCGAATAATCCCAGATGCGGATTTTGTTGTCATCTCCAGAACTTGCGATCCAGTCTGGGCCGACTGCAAGGGAGTCTGCCCTGTTCTCATGCCGTCCAAGTGCAAGCTGGCTTCCGGATGCTGTATCCCAGAGGCGGATGGTGTGGTCATAGCTAGCGCTGACCACCCGCAGACGTCCTCCATCCTCAAAAAGCCGAACCGCGTAGACATGATTTTCATGCCCGCGCAGCACCGGACCGGCAGTGAAGCGGCTGCCGGAGCGCTTCCAGAGACGGACGGTGTTGTCTTGAGAAGCTGAGGCCAGCCAGCGTCCGTCTGGAGAGAAGGCAAGATCGTGCACCACGTCCTCGTGGCCCTTCAGGATCTGCAGCAGCTCTCCGGAGTGGAAGTCGTGGAGGCGGATATAATTATAATCTGCACCATACCCAGTTTCCAAAAACCCTCCGCTCGCCAGCAGCTTTCCGTCCGGACTGAGAGCGATTGCGAAGATCTTTCCCTCACCACCCGGACCAAGCTGCCCGAGGATTTTGCGCTCCTCTCTTCCAGTTTTTGGATTCCAGATGCGGATCGTCTTGTCATCCGAGGCGGTGACGAGCTTGCCGTCTGGAGTGATCAGGAGTTTATTGACCTGCGCAGTGTGCCCACCCGGGTCAAGGCGCAGGATTGCCTCTGGAGCTGCATGCAGGGCTGTGGTGGAGAGCAGGAGCAGCAGGGTGAATGCTGCAAGCCTTTGGAGAATTTTCAGGAAGAGTGTCTTTGAGAATGCAGGAAAGGGCATCGGGCCTCCAGTGGAATGTGTGCGGCTGTCTTCTACCACCATCTCCCGCACGTTGCAAACCTCAGTGGATTCTTGTCTGGGTCTTTAGCGCTTCAAGATGCTCCGCGCAGAGAACATCCTCCAGACCCTTGAGTGTAATCCCCGGGTGAGAGCGTCCCACGCTTGCAGGGCATCCCCAACTTCAGCGGATGCTGTTCCCGGCTGTCCACGATCACGGTGAGGTGTTCCGGCTCAGGCCTTCATCGCTTGCATCGTGTGACTCCTTGCGGTGTTGCGGGTAGTGTCGCTCACAAATACGGTTCAGCAGCGGATTGGGGGTGTTGGAGTTCAGCTTGGGTTTTCGGAACCGTGCAGCGCGGGGTGTGGGCATGGGTCTCCTTGGGTCGGGTTTGGGTGTTGGGCACACGCTGTTTTGCCCAACCTACCCGAAAACCCCGGTCCGTGCAACGGGAATCGTTGCTCTTGCCCTCACCCCGGCCCCGATGAAGAGGGGGGGCTTGCGGTGAGTGAGAGCAGTGAATTGATTTCACTGGAGTTCCTGCTCGAATGCTTGCTGGATTCTGCGCAATTCCTCAATGGCAGCACGGATGTCTGAACTGTCCAGCACATTGACTTCCACCCGCTCCCCCATGTGCGACAGCCGACGCCGACTCTTGCGGTGTTCCATGGATTTGAAATCCTCGACCTGAAAGATCTGGAGTGGCCGTGCAAAACCCTTGGGAGTGATCGTGTCAAAGGGTTCCACAACGACCTGATCGTCAATCAGGGCATGCGTGTTCTCATCCACAAGAATCGCACCGGGATTGGCCATCGCCTCTAGACGTGCCGCCAGGTTCACCGGACTTCCCAGCACCGTGTAGTCGAGCCGCAGGTCGGAGCCAAAATTCCCCACGGTGCAGTACCCGCTGCTGATCCCCATGCGGACCCTGAGTCCGTTGGACGCTCCCAGTTTTTTCCAGTGTTTCTGGAGTTCCTGAATGCGCTGCTTCATCCTCAGCGCCATCTCCACGCATTTCAGGGCATCCTCCGTTTCCCCCTCGGATTCCGGATCGCCAAAAAAGACGAGGATGGCATCCCCGATAAACTTGTCAATGGTTCCCCCGCTTTCCAGAGCAATGATGGACATCTCCGAAAGGTAGGAATTGATCACCGAGGCCAAGCGTTCGGGTTCCATGGTGTCAGTGAGGTCGGTGAACTGGACGATGTCGGAAAAGAACAGGGTCAGGTTTTTTCTGGCGTGCCGGACCTCGGTGCCCTGCTGATCGCTGAAGATGCTCTGGTAGATCTGCGGGGAGAGGTACTTGGCCAACCGGGTGGCAAGGCTCTCCAACTGTCGGGTTTTTTCCTCAATGATTTCACGGTCGCGGATTTTCTGTTCCAGCAACTCTTCGCGTTCACGACGCAACTCCCATTCTGCGGTGCGGTCCACAAATTGCCCCTGCACTCCGTTGAGGTAGGAAAAGGAATCATCGTGGGTCCGTGCGGAAAGCAGGGAATAGACCCGCTGCTCTCCGTTGATGGTGATGTTGACCTGTGGAATCAGAACGGAACCCTTTTTGGAAATGTCCTCAACAAATTGTTCGATCTGCTGGCCTGGAATTCCCAACTGCTCCAGAACGTCCGGGAAATAGACATTGTTGACATTCCCCAGAGTGGGGAAGAATTTCCTGAAATTTTCATTGATCTTCAAAATCTCAAGGTTCTCCTTGGCAAAATAGGCGGCCGTAATGGCATTCGAGAAATTGAAGAAACTCAGATCTATGATGTTGTGCTGGCTGAAAAAATCCTCAACTTTCATGTTGTCTCGCTTTGAGTGAAGAGGGAACTCAACCGGCAGGGTGGTCGGCCAGCCACTGGGCACGTTTCCCCAGAATCGCTCCCCAAGTGGTGACGCAATACGGCACACAATAGGTCAGAATGATCTTGAGAAAAACAGGGGGATTCCCCGCAAGTATGACATCACCATGATTGATGGTGGTCAGAATGGTACCCACCACCAGGGCCGTCATGATGGCTTTTTTCGGTGTTCCATTTCCAAACGCCAGTTGGAAAAAGTCTGGAGCGGCGGCTGTCGGCATTGTTTTAACCTGAATGATTCATCGATTCAGTATTGTGAACGAAAACTTGGTTTTTTCCAGAATCGTGTGCCCAGCGCAACGGGAATCGTTGAAGTTCGCTGGGTCGGATGCTACCGTTCCTTGTGGCAAACTTCAAATCTGGAATGATCCCGCCGCCGCAGAGCAGCGGGGTCTTCTGTGACGCTTTTGAAAAAACTTGGCAACACCACGGCTTGGGACGCTGAAAAAAGCAGCAAGCAGCAGGGCATGAAATCCAAAAAGAGCTTCATCCTCATTTCATGAGTGCTTCCTCCAGTTCGGCAGTTTTCCCCAGCGCAAAGCGCTCGTTTGGGCTGCGAATTTTTCAAGACCTGCTGGAGCGTAAGGCGTGTCGCTCTCCACAAATTCAGATCAACAAACCGCTTGACCTGCAACCGGAGGCCGACGAAATTCGCATTTTGTTGCTGGGAGACACGGGGTCCGGCGATGGCGATCAGCGTCGGGTGGCGGAAGCGAGTGCGAAAACTTGTGACGAACGCGGCGGGGATTTGGTGCTGTTGCTCGGCGACAATTTTATCCAGCACGGGGTTTCCGGAATCCAAGACCCGCAGTTTCGCAGCAAATTCGAGGACATCTATCCGCACGATCTGCCGTTTTACGCGATTCTGGGCAACCATGATTTGCGGGGCAACTGGCGGGCGCAAGTGGAGTACACCAACCACAGCACACGTTGGATCATGCCGGATGTCAATTACGCCTTCCGTGCGGGTCCGGTGGAGTTGCTGGGCATCAACACCACGTGCACGATCTGTTCACTGTGGACCCTCCAGCACCCGCGCACCTGTCCGTGGCGGCTGGTGTTTGGGCATCGTGCCCTCGTCACGCAGGGACGACACCGGGGCATGAATTGGCTGGAGCGACGCTTTGTCCGCGCCTCAACTCCGGACCTCTATTGTTCCGGACACAACCACTTGCTTGAACACGTCCACTGGCAAGGCATTGACCAAATCACTTCCGGTGGTGGAGGCAATCCCATCCACCCTGCCGACCTCAACGCCGCCCCTGCCGAATTCCTGCACGAGGGTTTCGGCTACGTCTGGCTGCACTTTTGTGGTACAGAACTCGTTGCACGCTTTTTTGACGATCACGGTGTCGAACTCTACGGGTTTCAGCGCACCCTTCCGAGCCGTTCAACTTGAGTCTGTCAAGGCAGGCAACCCCCAATCCTGCGGGCGGAACTGTTCCAGAGAATCAAGGAATTGATCGGGGAGGGGGTTGTAGAGGCTGCGATCCATCTTGGGGTCCGGAACCACCACCACTGCCATCCCGGCGGTGTGTGCCGCTTGGGTTCCGGAGGGGGCGTCCTCAAACACGAGACATTCGGACGGGGCGAAGCCTAGGCGTTTGGCCGCCAAAAGGAAAATATCCGGTGCGGGCTTGCCTTGCTTCACTTCCGGATCGTCACCATTGACGACCGTTTGGAAAGAGTTGAACCACTGTTGCAGGTGGGCGGTTTTGATGTTGTAAAGTTCCTGCCCTGAACTCGTCGCTACCGCCTGCGGGATTCCGACATCATGCAGGTGTTGCGTGAGCCGGGTTGCGCCGGGCAGGGGTTGAGTGTCAGGAAACAACTCCCGGAGCCGCTCGTTACGCGATTTCAGGTATTCGTCAGGCGTGATGGGCAATTCAAGGGTTTCGACAATGATTTGTGCAGATTCGTGCGCCTTGCGTCCGATGACACGAGACTTGAGCGTCCAATCGAAAGTTTTACCGTACTCGGCAGCGATTTCCTGCGTGACCACCGTGTAAAAACGTTCGGTGTCCAGCAAGAGGCCGTCCATGTCATACAGGACGCAACGGATAGGATGGGGCATATTGGAGAACTGAATCAGAAAAAACCGGGGGCGTAATCGCGGAGGTCGTACTCTTGGACGCCGCCGTTGCTGAGGGTGGCAGTGAGAATTGAGAGACCACGCCAGCCTAGCCGTAGGCGGGCGGAGGTGTCTTGGATGCGTAATTTCTGGAGCAGCACCTTGCCCGGAGCGTTGCGCTTGACAAGGTGCAGCCGGAAGGTGTAGCGGCGCTTAGCCTGACCAGCGATTTCCACCTCTTGGGATTCCGAGATGTGGTAGAAAACAGCGTGCGTGTCGTTGAGGGTAAGTCCCGAGGCGGTGCGGACTCCGGGGCTGAGCAGTTCAATGTGATCGGCCTGAACCCGGAAGACCTGCTGAACCCCGGCCTTGTAATCGGCAAACTCGTAAAACTCGCCCCGCCCTTTGCGAAGTCGCCCTTCCTGATCGTCCGCAGTACGGATCAGTTCGAGCTTGAGCATCCCGTCCTGCTCCTCGACAAGCGCCAGCACTCCGCGATCATCGCGGATGTTGAGGGCGGCACGAACTGACTGTTCTGGAAAGTGCTTCAGCAGGGTTTGTTTCAGATAAAGCGCGTTGCCAAAGTGGTTGATTGGATAAATCTGGAAATTCCCCATCTCCAAATGGGCGGACTGCCCCAAGGGGCGCGTGAACGCTTCCAGTCCCCATGAAATTCCAGGCAGGAGCAGCGTGAGGAAAATTGCGAGAACGAGATGAATCCGAACAGTCATTGGGCAGAGATGGTTGCAAGTACTCACCCGAAATACTGCACTGAGGCTCAAGGGCACTCAAGACGAATCTGCAATTTCTGGAACCGATGCACAACTGTTGCATTGATTATGACTCCTGATTTCACATGGAAAGTGACCTTTTGATGTCTCCCAGTTTTGACCTGACCTGCGTGGTTCCCCGCTCCGGGAGAACCCTGCGGAACTTCCTGCACCGCTTGGTCGGGCTGGGGGCGAATGCCGAGGAAATCGCGCAGATCGTCCGGATCATGGATGTCAGCAAAGGCAGCAGTAATCCGGATTTGCCCACCGTGTTGGAAACTTTCCGCAACATCACCCGCAAGGCGCCTCCATGTTTTTCGGTGTTTGTGGATCGCAAGCGGGCGCACCGGCCCTACCGCATCGGCTTTTTGGGCTACGAGTGGCAGGTCGGTAAGCACCGCCTTCGGGTGGAGGGCGAGGAGCCACACAACGGCTTGTCCCTGATCAAACTCGATGAGGTGGATTTTGCGGTTGTCGGCTTGGACGAACTGCTCTCCATGACGCAGTATTATCTGCGCAATCCAACTTTGGTGACCAAGTGGGGCATGTACAACTACCACTTGGAGAAACCGACGGGTATCCGCATCGCGGGTTCGGCAATGCTCACCAGCCACAACGCGCAGCTTGACGAGCAGATCCAGGACATGGTGGGTTTCTTCCTGATCTCCAAGCCCAGAGGCCGCAGCCGCTCCCCCGTGGATTTAGAGACACTCTCCAAGTACGGGCGGCGGGTGTATGTCAAAGGGCGCTACACTGGAATCGTCTATGCGGCCTATCCAGGCCTGCGCATCGTGTCGGTGGAAGATGTCGAGGAGGCCGTCACGTCCGGTGAGCGCGGCAGCGTGGGCATCGAAATCGTGCAGTCCGGAAACACCCTCAAGCGCAAGGGCTTAGTCCTGCACGGATCACCGCTCTTTCTCTCAGAAAGCCTGCTGGTGGTGGACTACGACCGCTATGTACAAAACACGGCCCTTCGTAATCTCATTGAATCACTCAAGCCAATCGGCTATTTTGAGGCAGAGCGTATCCGACAGTTTGCCAAGTGGTTCTACGCACTGGAGCAGAACTTGGGGGAATCGTGGATTGAACAACCTGCGGTGGAATCCCTGTTCTGTGTGCCCGAAGACGTTCCGGAAGGCTTGCGGCCCTATCGGTTGCAAACGCGCAAATGGAAACCGGATGACCGCTACAAACGCGGGGAAGCCGAGGCGTTGGTGGAACGCTCACGGCAACAACTCCGGGAGTGCTACGAAACCCTGAAGCTCCGCAACTCACCCAACTGAACTGATGTCAACACCTCACTTTGATCCGCAGCGCTTCCTGACGAAGTTGCTGCTGAAGTCGGCCCTCTGGACCGCCCTGCTGATGGGCTGGAGTTTGTCCGCATTTGCGCAACAGGGGTTTGTGGACAACGAAATCCTTGCCAGCCGCATTGCCAACTCCATCCAGCAGCGCATCCCACCGCAATACAAGGCACTGGCGATTTCCCGGATTCGTCCGCATGACAAGCAAACCAACCTCAACATCAACGAACTGATTGACTACACCAACGTCAAAATCGTCCGCAGCCGCCGCTTCCGCGTCACCGACCGCTCCAAGCTCAAGCTCATCCTCAAGGAGCAGCGCATCCAGCTTTCGGAATTCGTCACCCCCAGCGAGTACAAGGAACTTGGCCAAATTCTTGGGGTGCAGGTTTTCGTGTACGGCAATGTCTATCCAGATTCCTTGATGCTGAAAGCGATTGACGTGCAAACCTCCTCCATCGTTTGGGCGGACAGCTTTCCGCTCTACAACCAACGCCCCAACTACATTCTGCTCAACAGCCTGAGCGGAAATTTCCTCGCCTCTCTCAGCAAGGATGCCGAAGGGTTGCGGGCCGACAAAATCCGCAAGGTCAGCTTTTGGAGCATCGGCACTCCGCCCGGCATGGATTCGGAAGAGGTGATTGACGCACTCACGGTGGTGGTGTCGCAAAACGATTTGCTGCAAGTTGTTGATCGTGAGAACCTCAAGCTCATCTTTCATGAGCAAAAGCTCAACCAGTCCGTCTTCATTGACGAATCCCAAGCGCGGCGACTGGGCGAGTTGTATGGGGTGGACGCCTTTGTTTACGGCCAGATCACACCGCGTCCGGACGGTAGTTATGTTGCGTCCCTGAAGATGATGAGCATCTTCAGCGGGGTGATTGTTTGGGCAGACTTGATCAGGTTCAGTCCACCACTGGACAACACAGCCAACTTGCTCAATCCGTTCACGAAGAAGATTCAGCAACGCCTAGCCCCGGAACGTTCACAAGGGCAGGTCGCCATTCCGGGCGGAGTGTTCCTGATGGGCAGCGGTGATCCGCTCTATGGCAACGCCGCTCCGGAGCGCACCCTGCGACTCAAACCCTTCCTGATCGACGCACAGGAGGTTTCCAATGCGGAATACCTCCAGTTTGTGAAACAGAAGCAACACCGCCGCCCCGTGACGTGGAAAGGCGGCATGTTTGAGGAATCCCAAAAGGACTATCCCGTGGTGGGCATTGGCTGGGAAGATGCCAAGCTCTACTGCCAAGCGCTGGGGAAACGCCTGCCCACCGAACAGGAGTGGGAGCGGACCGCCCGCGGACCAAAGGGGCGGCGCTACCCATGGGAAGGAGACGTGTTTTCAGCAAACTTCGCTGTGACGCGGGAATCCGGAGCGAAGCAGTCAGTGCCCGTGTTCACGCGCAACCGGGACGTGACGCCCGAAGGCGTCCGGCACCTCGCCGGAAACGTCCGGGAGTACGTCGCCGATAAATACCTCCCCTATTCCAACCCCGTTGCCGCCTCCTTTGAGCGCGTCATCCGGGGCAGTTCGTGGGCCTTCAGCGCGATGGAGGCGGTGGGCTTTCAAAGAGGACACAGCCGCCCCAACCTCGCATGGCCAGAAGTGGGATTTCGTTGTGCCCAGAATTTGTAAACCGATGCTGATGCACCCCATTCTCCGGAGTCGAGCATGATGTACCTGATGCTCACTTTGGGCAGCGCACTGGTTTTCTTTAATCCGCTCGCCAATTTTGACAGTGCAAGTGGCGGCTTGGGCTTCTCCAGCTTTTCTGGAGGGGGAGGCGTGAAAAGCGGCATGATGACGGGGTTGGAAGGAACCGCCGAGTCCTCCTATCCAAAATCCCCTCCCCTGCGGCACACCCTGCACTATCGGCAGTTCTCCAGCAGCGGTGCCTCGCTGACCCAAACTGTGGTCGGGCTGGATTACCTCACGCAACCCTTCAAGCGGCCTCTGCTGATCAGCTACGGATTTGAGTTGAGTTCTGGGGATTTGCGCTCCACCTCCGGAAACAGCGTGTCGTCCATGGACCGCCTCGGCTGGGGCTTACGGGCCGAGGGTCGTCACTATTTCGAATACGAAGGACACCTACTTTATGCCTCTACCCGCTCCACTTTACAGTTTGCCAGCTATCCCACCAGCGCCGGAAGCGCCTCCGGAACCGGCCTCGCTATCAGCGCTTCGCTGGGCTACAGCTTCTGAAAATCCGGATTCTTTACTTGCCGTTGTTGGCGAGTTGCATGAATTCTTCCCGCAGCGTGGTATCCTCTCGAAACACACCACGCAGGGTGGAGGTGGTCATCAATCCGGTGTGGTTGACCCCTCGGAGTTCCATGCACATGTGGGAGGCCTTGACCTGCACCGCCACTCCTTGGGGGTGCAACCCGGTTTGCAGAAAATCGGCGATTTGGTTGGTCAATCGTTCCTGCACTTGGGGACGACGGGCGAAGTGATCCACCACCCGTGAGAGCTTGGAGAGTCCGCACAACTGCCCATTGGGGACGTAAGCAACTGTGGCCCAGCCAAGGATGGGCAGCAGGTGGTGGGCGCAGATCGATTTGACGGGAATCTGCTGCAACGCCACCATGCTGGAATCCGCTTCCGATTCAACGGGAAAGGTGGTGAGCCGAAACTGAGGGCCGTTCAGTCCAGCACACAATTCCTTTGCCCACGCTTCGGCGGCGCGGCGCGGGGTGTCCTGCAAATGGGAGTCGGAGCGATCAAGTCCGAGTCCCTCAATGAGCAGTTCAAAAGCCCGTTCGAGCTGCTCCATGTTTTGTTCACCCGATGTGGTTTCGCCGCGATGTGAATCAGGCATTGGCCCTTCCGGAAAGTTCGACGGTTGCGGAGTTCTTGTCATTCTCGTACATCGTCACTCGGTAAACCCAGGCGCGTCCGTTGGATTCCCGGCGCACCAACTCATTAGCGTAATCCAGGAAATAGCGGGCCATGCCTTCCGCCCCGCAGTTTTTCACGATCCGGAGTTTGCAGAGGCCCAATTCATTCATCTGGCGGAAAAGATCGAGGTGTGGGTCTGCTTCGTTGATCAGCAGGGTGTGGTCGCACATGTACTCCAGATGCTCGTACAAATCCTTCAGGTTGCCAAAATCAAAGACAAACCCGTTTTCGTCCAACTCGTGGGCCGCGCAGTGAAACTCAAAGCTGCGGGAGTAGCCATGAATCTTCGAGCAGTCCCCCCGGTGGTTGTGCTGGCGATGGGCGCACGGCAGGTTGTAGTAGCGCTTAGCGCAGGTGTAAGTCATCATCGGCGTCTCCTCTGAACCACATTTAAGCGTTTCATGGTGGCACGGAACCCCACGGGAGTCCAGACATGAGGTTGTTGAAAACAATGTTAGGAGGTTGGAAGCATGAAATGTTCTTCCAGTTGACAAACACCAAGTGGTTGGGCAGAATAGAGCTTTTTGTGAGATCAACCTGAGAAACTCGAAGGATCCTTGAGCACCGACCACGAAGGAAACGCATGACGCCCAGCGGGCCACCTCCTTCACTGCGGGCCGCTGTGCTGGTCGGTGGCGGTTCCATCCGGATGGGGCGTCCCAAAGCGTGGCTGGATCATGGACATGGCCCCCATGCGCTCCATCTCGTCCGCTTGCTGCAAGCACTTCCGGAGGTTCAGGAGGTGGTGCTGTCTGGCCCCCTACCCTCCAACGCACCCGCAGGCATTTCCGAAATTCCACACTGCCCGGATCAAGTGTCTGGAATCGGCCCGGTGGGCGCATTGCTCGGACTCTTCGCCCAGCATCCAGATGTGGCGTGGCTGGTGGTTGGTTGCGATTTGGTGTTGCTGGAAGCCGACTTGTTGGCATGGCTCTGCCGGGAGCGCAGTCCCCAGCATCCGGCAACCGTCCCGATTTCCCCGGACGGACGACACGAAACGGTACTCGCCATCTACGAACCGTCCCTGCGCCCGCTACTGGAGCAAATGTGGCACGAGGGCCGAAAATCGCTCCAGCGCCAGTTTCCGCACTGGCCCATCCACGCCCCCAAGGTTCCTGACGTGTTTGCCGGACAACTCGTGAACGTGAACACTCCCGAAGAACTCAGCCAAGTGCAACCGCAACCCTCCTCTACACCTTAATCCTATGTCCGGAAAGCTTCTGCTCTTTTGGGCGGTCTCACTGATGTGGCTGATCCTCGATTTTTTCATGTCCCTGGAATACAACCCGGATCAGGACAACCGCATCAACTTCATCACTGGCTTTGACGCCGTTTACTATTTGCTCACCGGAGTCTTGCCGGTGGCGCTGGGAGTTTTGATAGTTTGGAAAACGGGGCAGCGTTCACGTTGAGAATCTGGAAGGATAGTGTCCATATGCTGCTGTACGCAGCTAACGATGGTGTTCTGGATGCGCGGATCGCTTTGCAACGCGGCGATGATGCGTTCGAGGTTGTGGTACTCGAGGTGCTTGCAGAAGATGGAGAGGTAGAGGCGGTTGATACGCTGTTGCGGGTCCGGGCTGTCGCTGGATTCGACCTCGACAATGCGGCGGGCAAGGAAGAAGATCAGCCAAGGTTGATCCTCGACCTTGCGCCGGAACGCCCCGAAAATCTCCTTGTTGAAGACCTCGATGAGCGCGGTGGAGAACTCTTCGCCCAGCGTTTCCGGATCAATGCCGTAGTAGAGGCCGACCCGATACTTGAGGTGTTCGAGCATCCGCCCCTGCAACATGTTCACCAGCAGATGCCCAACTGGGCAGGTACAGCCCACCTCTTCCGGAGGCGTGTCCTCCAAGCTGGATAAGCATTGCGCCATCGCCCGGGTGTACGGGCTGAGGTCTGGCATGTGTGACTCTGTCAGGCAACAGGAATCAAAGTCCGCTACCTAGCACTGTCGAAAGAGGTTGATGAAATCCGGATCAGGAATTGTCCCGCCGATGGATTCACTCTACTGAAGGGCATTGGGCACACGCAAGCCCCCAAAATGTTTTTTTGCATTTTCTTCTCGTCTTCCAAACCAAGCATCAAGTGTGCCCGGAAGTTTCTCCCAACGACTGGAACCGACGCTGCGCCGCCGTGATCGCCAACCGTTCTTCTGGAGTCCACGGTTGCGCCCAAAAACTCACGCCCATGCTCTCGGCAATGGCGTCCTTGAGGAGAGCATGCAATTCCGGAAGATCGTGCCGCTCCAGCACCCCCAGGCGCTCTAGGGAGTGCATCTGCTGTTGGAGGGTTTGCACGGTGGTGTGGGGAAAAAGCGTGGCGAGCGTTTTGGAGGGATCGGCCAGTGGAATGGAGCCGTGCTGGAGAAAGACCCGCTCGTTGGAGTCATCTTTGTTCCGGACGGTTCGCACACGCTGGGCGCTGCCGATGAGCTTGCGGCCCTCCGCCAAAATCTCGTAGGCGCTGGGATCGGCGAAGCAAACGTGGGTCTCCGTTGATTTTCGGGAGTTTGCCTGCAATTCGGGGCGCAGTCCCAGTTTCTCGAAAAACCGGAAAAACCCCTGTGCCAGAAAGCGGTAGTTGTCCAGTACTCCGCCTGCAAATTCCGGGGCCAGCACTCCGCCCACGACCGCATAGGTCAAGTCCGAGCCGTGCAGCACCGCCTTACCTCCGGTGCTGCGGCGGACGATGGGAATGCCCAACTCCGCACAGCGCTGCGGAGCGAGTTCGGAATCAAGTCGTTCGTTGCGTCCAATGGAAAGGGTGGAGCGCTCCCAAGCGTAGAGGCGGAGAATCGGAGAATCTCCGGGACAGAAGCGTTCCAGCAACACCTGATCCGCCGCCATGTTGAACACTCCGGACTGCGGCGCGTCTTCAATCAACCGCCAGCGCACAGGGTCGCTCAGGATTTGGGAGGTAAGAAGTTGCCGAGGTCCATGTTTCCCGTGAACTCCCCGAATTGCTTGCCCATGAATTCCTGCGCCCGTTTTCGGCTTAAGCGGATGCCCTCGTTGACCGCCGAGCGGATCAAGTCCTGCAACGTCTCCACATCCTCTGGGTCAACCACCTCCGGATCAATCTCCACCGCAAGTAGTTCTTGGTTGCCGTTGAAGGTCATCTTCACCATCTCGCCCCCCACAGAAACCGAGAAGGTTTCCTTCGCAAGCTCGGTCTGCTGGCCCTGCATGTTTTGCGAAATTTGCTGGGCTTTCTTCATCAATTCATTGAAATCCATGTCGTTCTCTCAATTTGGGTTGGAAGTTCAAAACGGCAGACCCGCACTCAATGCAGTCGAATCTCCGTGATCTCGCTGCCGGGAAAGGTTGCGAGGATGTTCTGGATCAGCGGGTGTTCCCGAGCTGCTTGGCGGCGACGTTCGCGTTCCTGCTGCTCGACAAATTCCTCTTGTTCCAGCACCGTCCGGAACAGAGAAACCTGCGGTTCCTGAAGGCAGTGGACCCCCACCTCACGGCCTAGAAATTTTTTCAGCAGACGTGCCAATTCGCTCATGTTCTCCGCCGTGAGCATTTGCACAAAACCGACATTCCGAAAACCCAACCGCAACTCCTGGCCCCCAAGCTCATCCGGAATCGCGTTGCGCACCAAACCTGCGAGCTTGGGAGCATGCTGCCGCAAAGACTGGACAAACTGCACCCAGCGTTCGGAAGGCGGTTGTCGCTCCATCGTCCCGGCCAGTTCCACCGGATTTTCGGGAACGCTCAGACTTGGTGCCAGTTCCGCAACCACCTCCGGTTCCGGAGCATGGCCGTTGAGGTGAGCCGCAGAGAGTTCCGGTGCAGACGACGGTGGTGCCTTCGCCATGCTGGGCGGCTCCGGTTTTGGAGATTCCATCTTCGTCATACCGGGAGTTTCCGGCGGCTTGACGGGTGCGGATTCGGCTGGCTTGCGTTCCTCTTGCTTGAGCATCGAGGTGATNNNNAGGGCCAGTCCCTCCGGAAGACGAAGAACCTCCGGTGTTTCCGGAAGGCGGCGAAGGTGGTGCGGCAACCTCACCTGTCGGCAAGCCCCGCAATTGCTCCAGCAACTCTGGAATGCCGACGAGCGGCACCACCGAAGTGAGTTGCAGAATCGCCATCTCGAAGCAGATGCGGACATGCGTGCTGCGTTTGAGGCGTTCTTCCAGTTCCAGCAGTACTTGAAACATCTGCTGCAATTCATCCGGACTCACCTGTTTCCCCAGTGCTGCAAAGGTCTCCAACTCGTCGTTCGAGTACTCCTGAAAGAGCTCCCGGTCTGGCCCCAAAGTCTGGATGAGTGCGCAGGTTTTGACCGATTCCAGCAGGTTCTGGAGCAGGGTTTGGGTATCGTGTCCGCTATCGTGGAGTTCCTGAAAACACCGCATAGCGGCAGGAGCGTCCTTGGCGGTCAACGCCTCCAGCAGTCGCATCCGGGAATGTGAATCCAGCACCCCCAGCAACTGCGCAGTTTCCTCATCTGACGCTTCCTCGCCGAGGCTGCTCAGTACTTGGTCAATCGCCGTAAGCGCGTCTCTCATGCCGCCCACGGAATTTCGTGCAATCAGCTCTAGGGCACTTTCCGGCAGTGTGATGCCTTCCTGCGACACCACTTGGCGGAGGTAGTCCACCATCGTGCGCACCGGAATGCGCAAGAAATCATAACGCTGGCAGCGCGAGAGGATGGTCTGTGGGACCTTGTGCGGATCGGTGGTGGCGAGGATGAACTTGACGTGCGGCGGTGGCTCCTCCAGCGTCTTCAAAAGCGCGTTGAACGACTCCAGCGTGAGCATGTGCGCCTCATCAATGATATAGACCTTGAAGCGACAGCGGGCCGGAGCATAGTTGACGTTCTCGCGCAGTTCCCGGATGTTCTCAATGCCTCGGTTCGAGGCCGCGTCAATCTCGTAAACATCCGGAGCTGCGCCGCTTTCGATCTCCCGACAGTTCTCGCAGCTACCGCAGGGATCGGCGTCTTGAGGCGTCAGGCAGTTGAGGGCGCGGGTGAGAATGCGGGCGGCGCTGGTCTTGCCCGTCCCCCGCGACCCCGTGAACAAAAACGCATGGGCCACACGGTCCTGCCGAATCGCGTTTTGGAGAATCCGGGTGCTGATCTCCTGACCAATCAAGTCAGAAAAACGTTGGGGGCGAAGCTTGCGCGCCAGTACGACATAGGCCATCTGGCCGAAGTTCAGGGAAGGGGTTTATGGATGACCGGGGTGACGCGGCACATCTAGGAAATCTTAGTGCTGCTTCCGCTAGGATCTGACACGATTCGAAATCGTCGATTGCGCGGCCCCGGCCTTGTACAGGATGCCCACGATTCGGGGCGATGTCAAGCGCTAAGGCCGCGACTTGCATCCTCCGGTTCCCTTGGGTCGTCGCTGAGGGTAAGCGCGAACTCAGTCTCCTGCGTTTTCCGGAGGGCGGCTTCGTCGGCGTAGGAGAGCTGAGGGCGGCATTCGGATTGGTGTCTGCGGTGATCACCGGAACCGAATCGCCCTGCTTATAACCCCTCCGGAATCGGCGGCCACCGTAGAGGACTTCGACGGCGAAGGCCACCTCCAGCGAGGGAAGTTGCACGGTATCACCGGATTCGTAATCCCGGATAGCTTGCTGCAAAAACGGCGAGAAAACGCTCGACCTCTGCATCCGGAAGCGCGTTGATTCCAGCGGCGCCCGCCCGCCCGCCTCCGTCGAATTTCCGGCAAAGCGCATCCGCACCTTGCGGGCGTTCCAGTGGGGCGCGCACGCTGACCACCAAAGTGCCGTGTCCGGTGTCCACCAGCACGGCGTGGGCCAACTCCGGATGTTCCCGCGCCATGCGGTTGCTGAACACGCCCACCACCCGCCGACACCACGGTTCACAAGGCAAGCGGAACACACGACCACCTAGGCTTTCTGACTCCGGTTGCAAGGTTTCCGTCTGCGCCTGATCAGCACGATACCCTTCACGGAGTTTTGGAAGTGCCTCGGATTCGTGAATGAAACTCCACGGAGATTCGTGCGGTTGCATGTGCCGGAAGAGTTGATCCGGCGGAAAGTGCAAATCGGCCACGGTCTCGCCATAGCCGTTGTAATTGAGCAACTCGCCGAGTTCCCGGAGTTGGGTTTGCTGTTCGGCATCAAGCCCGGCTTGCTCGGCAAGGCGTTGTGCAGCACGGTGCAGGTTGTCTCCAAACGCAGCGGTGAGCGCCCATTCCCGGAATTTCCCTGCAAGTTCCTGATTCACCAAAAGACTGGTGCAAACTTCCGGACTCGTGTGGATGGTGGCGTGGAGCAAGGGTGAATCGGGAATTTCTCCAGAAAAATGGTGATCAAACCAGCGGATGTGATTGCCTTGCTCCAGCAATTGCTGGAGGGCATCGCGGTTGCTGTCGAGCGAAATGTCGAGAACGGTGATCTCGCAATCACATCGTTCCCGGATGCGCTCCAGCAGCTGAATATCACGCTTCACTCCGGTGACGAGTTCCGATTCCGCAGGTTCCGCAAGCCGGAGCTGGTGCAGGGCGCACAGTCCATCGGCATCACCGTTGAAGCAGTCGATTGGATTCATGTGAAAACCACCGGAGTCAACGGCGGAAAGGATGAGCGTCAGTTGGTGATCAACACCACTTGCAGAACGAAAAACACCACGAAGAGCACCACCCCGCTGATTATCAGCGTGGGAACATCAAGGTCAAAGCCGTTCTTGGAAAACTTGGAAGATTTCTGAGAGTCAATGCGTCGTCTGGATTCGGCAGGTTTTGGTTTGGGAAGCGTCATGGGTTGGGTCGAAGCAACAGTTAAAGCCACTTCAAGTTCATCATGCAAAGGACAGACCCGATTTGCTCAGGATTTGAGACGATCCAAAGTCTTGGCCTGATTTCGAAAAAAATGATCGGCCAACACCAGCGCAATCATGTTGTCCACCATCGGCACTGCCCTTGGCAACACACAGGGATCGTGCCGCCCCTTCGCCCGCAGTTTGACCGCCTTGCCCTCGCGGGTCACGGTGTCCTGCTCAAAATTGATAGTCGCCGTCGGTTTGAAGGCAATGCGCAACTCCAAATCTTCACCATTGGAAATACCCCCTTGGATGCCTCCGGAGCGGTTGGTGCGAGTGTGGATTTCCCCGTCGCGGGTCTCAAAGGCGTCGTTGTGTTCCGATCCGCGCATGAGGACCGCATCGAAGCCCAAGCCGAATTCCACCCCTCGTGTGGCGGGCAGCGACATCAGGGCTTTGGCAAGATCAGCGGTGAGCTTGTCGAACACCGGTTCTCCGAGTCCGGCAGGCATGTTGCGGACGTGCGCCCGCACAATGCCCCCGAGGCTGTCACCCTGCTTGCGGGTTTCGTCAATGCGGGCGAGCATCTTTTCCGCCATCGCGGCATCCGGACAGCGCACCATGTTGGCTTCAATGTCGGCTTCCGTGACCGTGTCACGGTCCACCTCGGCCCGGAGGTCGTGAATCTGCTCAACCCATGCCAACACCTCGGCCCCGCAACATTCCCGCAGCAGCGCCTTGGCCACCGCACCTGCCGCCACTCGTCCAATCGTCTCGCGGGCACTGGAGCGACCGCCCCCCATCCAATCCCGGAACCCAAATTTCTGCTCGTAGGTGAAATCGGCGTGGCTGGGCCGGAACAAGTCCTTGAGGTGATCGTAGGCTTGCGGGCGGGCGTCCTGATTCCAGACGAGAATGGAAATCGCCGTTCCGGTGGTGCGGCCCTCAAAAACCCCGGAAACGATTTGGGCGGTGTCGTGTTCCTTGCGCTGTGTGACGATGCGGCTTTGTCCGGGACGGCGGCGGTCCAATTCCCGTTGCAGCAGAGCTTCATCAAGCGCCAGTCCGGAGGGGCAGCCATCAATGACCACACCGACTGCGCCCCCGTGCGATTCACCCCAAGTGGTGATCCGAAAAAGTTGTCCGAAGGTGTCGCCCATTTTTTTCTTGAGAAGTCAGGAGTCAGGAGTCCCGGATTCCGGGTCTCCGCTTTGCTCCGCCTGAAATGACAAGATCGGGTACCGTGACAGCACCCCCTCCTTGATTTTTGCAGCCTTTCTCTCACTCCGTGCCAATTTCTGTCTCCTGAATTCTCCCCTTGATCATGCCACCGTCTGATTCGGAGGTTCAAGGTACGACAAATCGGCCAGCGTCAACCCGTTTTCTTCGGCAATCGTGTGCAGTTCCGGCAGCCCTTGCAGCGCGTCTTCCGGACGATGTGCGTCCGAGTTGCAGATGACCGTCACCGGATATTCCGCCGCCAGTTCCCAAAACGGCTTCCACGGATAAGGTTTGCGCTCACCCTCCGAGGTGTGGATCGAACGCTTGCGGAGTCCGTTGCCGTTGATTTCAAGCGGGGTTTTCGTGTCAGCAGCAGCGGCGAAGATGTCGTGGGCACAGGTTTCGGCGTCGCGGTCCCAGCGCTCCCAAGCGATGCCAAAAACATCCGGATGCGCAATGAAAGCGTAAAGTCCGGTGGCCATCATTTCAGCGAGGTGGTCGCTGTAGGCCCGCAGGGCGCGGGCGTTGGTGAGTTCTGAAAACGAGTTCAACCACTCGCCATTCAGCGGGGTGTAGTGTCCCGCGCCAATCAGGTAGTCAAAGCAGCGGCGTCCGAGCAGTTCCTCTTCGTAGTACCGGCGAAACTCCGGGACATCCTCGCACTCCATGCCGAGCAGAACCGTGATTTCCGGCACCTCGACCTGCGCGTGACGCACGGCGGCAACATAATCATCCAACTCATCGTGGGCCATGCGCACACTGTCCCAGCGGTCATCCGGAAGTGCTGCGTGGTCGGACATCCCGTAAACCGACGCCCCCCCCACTCGTGCCGCCCGCGCAAACTGCACCGC
>LWDU01034574.1_pt1 | contig 19729 bp, 23 predicted proteins | sample 727161 | NCBI WGS metagenome assembly LWDU01 (sample SAMN04566230, study PRJNA314399) | hydrothermal vent metagenome | isolation source: deep sea hydrothermal plume seawater | place: Mexico: Gulf of California, Guaymas Basin | collected 2004-07-11
CAGCCTGGATAGCTACGCTAGATGGCGATGGTCAGAACGATCCTGCTGATATACCTAACTTATATAATGAACTGATTAATAATCAGGCTGCAGATCCGTGGCTTGTGGTCGCAGGGTATCGTAAAAAACGTAAAGATACCTGGTTAAAGCGTATTTCTTCAAAATATGCTAATGGCATACGTGATCGACTGTTAAGAGATGGTACGCCTGACACGGGCTGCGGTCTTAAAGTCTTTGCACGTGATAGTTTTTTAGCACTACCATATTTTGATCATATGCATCGTTATATTCCGGCATTATTCCAACGTCAAGGCGGGCGTGTTGTCTCGATAGAAGTGAACCATCGTCATCGAATGCAAGGTACATCTAAATACGGTTTTCACAATCGATTATGGGTTGGTATTGTTGATATTTTAGGGGTACGCTGGTTGCAAAATCGTGCACGATTAACTGATACACAGGAGCTTTAGAATGCAAGACATCCCAACTTCATGGTTAATATTAGGTCTTATTGGTCAAGGCCTATTTTCCATGCGTTTTTTAATTCAATGGATCCATAGTGAAAAACACAAAAAAAGCATCATTCCCCATGCTTTTTGGTACTTTAGTTTGGCTGGCGGATTGACTCTTTTGGCTTACGCCATACTTAGGCAAGATCCAGTGTTTATTATTGGCCAAGGTATGGGTTTGTTTGTTTATATTCGTAATCTTATGCTTATCCGCAAAGAGCAGGTGAGCGATATTTAGTTACATTCTTGTTTTGAACTGAGTGCATAAAACAACATGTATTTTGTATCTGCCACCATCGTCACTAACGTTCCTGATGTAGTTGTTTGGTTTATATTTGGTACAGTGTAAGGCGTGTCATCGTCCCATAACCACAAGCATTGAGTTGAATTTTCATAGTGCTCTTTTCTAAAATTCCTATCTTCAATAATAATATTATGTTTTTGATAATGAGATAATAAGTGTGAACCAATAAATCCATCTTCAGTTTTTATTATCGAATTCTCTATAATAGATACTGGCAATTTGTCAAATGTTTCAATAATTGGTCGATTAAGCCGCCCATATTTTCCAAGCTCTGGTCCTATGGTAATTTGCGCAATACGAATTGACAATATCAGAACAGTAAAGATTACCGTAATGCCAGTAAACCAACGCATTATTGATTTTGAGAGTAGTGTCTTTCTTTCAATCCTAGTTAATATCCATAGAGGGAATATCATCATCAAAGGATGAAACCAACGCACTTTAAAATGTGGCATACTGACGAAAATTGCCAATAGAATAACTAATGCAATGATTATTAAATAGAATCTATTTAATAATAGTGACAAGTCATTTTTTGTAGATTGGGTATCAGTATTTAATATTTTTTTCCAAGAGTTAATAATAAATATTAAAGAAAAAGGGATAACAAATGCAATAGCAGCCCCAACAAACTGTCCCACAGATTTTATTCGATCAACTAATAAAATATCACTAGTCACCTTTAACTTCTGATCGATTGACAAGAAAACTTCTTGGTAATGCTGAGTTAGCCAAAAAGCATGAGGTCCAATAATCAGTATAAAAACCCCAATACTTAAGAGTATTTTTTGATTAATAATAATCTTTCTAAATGAGGCAATAGAGACAGCTGAGATAATTAACGGAATCATGAACAATAAAAAACTGTATTTTGCCATTAGGCCAATACTTAAGGAAAGTCCAAAATACAGGTAATTCTTAATAGAGTCATTCTCTTTGAGTGATAACAGGGCGTGTAATGATAGAATAATGCCAAAACCCAATAAGATAGTATGAGTGAACCCTTGGTGCATATGCCATGCAAATGATGGCATTAGGTCTGAAGATGTTGAAATAATTGACCAGATACAAGCCAAGTAAACAAAAAAGTTAAAGCAATAAGAAAATACTTAAGCAATGTTAATGCGAATAAACCTGTGCCAAATATTTTGAACATTATCCAACTTAACCAGCTATACATTGGTGGTTGAGGGATCGGGTAGCCTAGTAATAAATTCTGAGCATAATCAATTTGCTCAGAATCATCAACTTGTAGTGTCTGACTGAATATCATTCTGATTAAAAAATGAACGATTAAATATACGAACAGCCAAAAAAGGGGATTTTTTATTAATATATTAGATCTATTCATATCCCCTTATTTTCTTTGTTTGATAATGGTGCAAACAAAATTGCAATAAATAACATTACAAAATGACCCTCTCCAGAGTCTGTTATGATAGACGTTCCCAAAGATCCAATAAGAATTAATATTAATAACCCTTGAGCGTTATTTTTGTAAAAATCATTTGGCAGCTTTTTAGTATATTCAAATAATTTATATATAAGCAACAGATAAAGTAGTAATCCAAATAAACCATATTGAATGGAGATTGACAAATATTCAATGTGAGGGTTTGTTGTTTTTGTGCGGTCTTTAAATGTGAGAGGAAGTTTATTAAGGTTATTAATATGTGATTGATTAATTGATCCTGTTCCTGTGCCTATCCATGGACTCTCTTTTATAATTATAAGCCCATTAGTTAGCATAGCTAAACGCACATCAACTGATTTAACAGCAATTCCAGAGTTATGATCATTTAACCCATTAGATATCTTTTCGATAGAACTATGTATAGAAGTGTTACTATTACTTACACCATAGGTGAGAATGCCTAACAATATTATTGGCAATATAAATGCAGCTTTATATTTAAACTTCTGGATGATTAATACTGAGAGCAAAGAAAGTGATAGTATTTGCCCAGTGGTTCCATCATTGATAAATATAGAATAATAAAATGTCAAAATACCTAGCAATAGGTACATAAACTTATTTAAATGAAAATACCTGTGTATCGACATGAAACCAAAGAATGCAAATAAGATGTTTGTAATAATATGTGTTTTAAAACCACCACTCTCTGACACATGCAAGGATATTTCTTTGTATAACTGAATATTGATGGGTTGTATGATATCTAGGAAGATTAAATAAACTAAAAACAAAATAAGACTCATGCTTATAAAAAAAGTATTTATAATAGAAATACAAAAACAAACTTTTTATAGGTTAAAAAGCCTTCGAGAATATCTCCATAATCTGCTATGGACCATAACGAGCCTACAACTACTAATAAAAGAAAGAGTACGCTATATCTTGAAGCGTAATTTTTCCAAGACACTTCTAAGTTTTTGATAAAATTTTTATTGAAAACAATAAGAATTAGAGCCAAGTATAAGAATAAATTCATTAAAGACGTGCTTATAGGTATAAAAAATACAAACGCCATTAGGAAAACTCTTATTAATGTAGTGCTATATGTTAGATTGAAGAGCATATTTTGGTATTAGATTAGATCAGATTGGAGAGTGTATTATATGATTAATTTTTATACACATATTTTCTTTATGAAAAATATTCTTTCCATTGGTAGAGCTAAAGAAGTATTTGATTAGTCAGCACAGTTTAGCCTTAATGATATATACGGAGATTACCTGGAATTGGCAGTTTAAAAATACTTATGGGTTTAATTAATTGGTATCAGCCTTTGGCTTTGTACCTACCATCCTTCACATGCTCACACCAGGTGTTATTGTCTAAATACCACTGTACGGTTTTTCTAATTCCAGTTTTAAAAGTTTCATCCGGTATCCAATTAAGTTCATCAGCAATCTTACTAGCGTCAATGGCATATCTTATATCATGTCCTGCTCTATCACCTACATAGGTAATAAGTTGCTCATATCGATCAACTCCATCAAATTTGCTTGGCGCTACCTCATCTAAAATACTGCAAACAGTTTTAACAACCTCAATGTTTTGTAATTCATTATGCCCACCAATATTATAGGTTTCACTGATCTCGCCAGTAAGTGCAACATGTAGTAACGCTCTTGCATGATCATCAACATACAGCCAATCACGTATTTGCTTACCATTACCATAGATTGGTAAATCTTTACCTTTCAGTGCGTTAAGAATAATCAGAGGAATGAGTTTTTCAGGGAACTGGAACGGACCGTAATTGTTAGAGCAGTTAGTAATTAGGGTCGGGAATTTAAAAGTGCGTTGCCATGCGCGCACCAAATGGTCAGAGCTTGCTTTTGCTGCCGAGTAAGGGGAGCTAGGTGCATAGGGTGTTTCTTCAGTAAAAAGATCATCTGTACCCTCTAAATCACCATAAACCTCATCGGTAGAAACATGGTGGAATTTAAAGTTATCTTTTTTATCACCTTCTAAGCCTGACCAATAACCCCTAGCTTCTTCAAGTAGCACATAAGTGCCCACAATATTAGTTTGAATGAATTCACCGGGGCCATCAATAGAGCGATCAACGTGTGATTCAGCTGCTAGATGCATAACAATATCTGGCTGGTGCTTATTAAATACGCGTTTAATCTCAGTAGCATTGCAAATATCTACTTGTTCAAAGGTGTATCTTGCATCATTTTCAATAGAAGTTAATGATTCCAGATTGCCTGCATAAGTCAGCTTATCGACGTTAACAACACTATGATTAGTATTGTTAATGATATGACGAATAACTGCAGAGCCAATAAATCCTGCGCCGCCAGTAATCAATAGTTTTTTTGAAGTCATTGCTATTCTCTTAATATTGTCATACAAGTATTTAGAGATTTTTTCCAATCAGGAGTGTCTACACTAAATGCTTTGGTTATTTTATTTTTATCCATTATCGTATTCATTGGCCTTCTTGCAGGCGTCGGATACTGCTCTGTTGTTATTGGACTAACTTTACAATCTACTTCTGCTAATTTAAAAATCTCTTTAGCAAATTCATACCAACTTATCTCGCCCTCATTTGAATAGTGGCAAACTTGAGTTGACTGGTTTTTATCTTGATAATCTTTGTTATTTACAATTCCTAGTATAACTTCTGCCAAATCAGTTGCATAGGTAGGCGAGCCTATTTGATCACTCACTACACTTAACTCATTGCGCTCTTTACCAAGCTTAAGCATTGTTTTAACAAAGTTACTACCATACTCAGAATATACCCAGCTTGTTCTAATGATTATTGCATCAGTTGACATAATGTCTTGTAACGCCTTTTCTCCAGCAAGTTTTGTTTTTCCATAAACATTGATAGGATTGGTGATATCAGTTTCTGTATAAAGCTTATTACTCTCTCCGTCAAAAACATAATCAGTAGAGATGTGTATTAATTTAGATTCTTGTTTGTTGGCAATTTCAGCAATTTTTTTAACTGCTAAATGGTTAATTTTATTCGCCAACTCTGACTCTTCTTCTGCCTTATCAACAGTAGTATAAGCGGCACAATTAATAATAATGTCAAATTTGTTATTGTTATTGAAGTAATGATTAATATTACTATCATTACTCAAATCAAGTTCTCTCCTACCGACAAAGATAAATTCATTAGATCCATAATCGTTATCTATCTCAGAGTTAGCACTAATCACCTTATGTATAGATCTGCCTAATTGACCATTTTTACCTGTAACTAATATTCTCATTATCAGCTATGCAAATAAATCTTCAGCATTAGCTAAAGATGGGTGGGTTCTATCTTTATCTGAAAGTTGTAAGATCTCTAGTGGCAATTGCCAATCAATGACTAATTCTTTATCATCAAATGCAATACCTCTATCATGTTCTGGTGCGTAGTAATTATCTACTTTATAAGCAAAGGTGGCGCTTTCACTGAGTACAATAAATCCATGTGCAAAGCCGTGAGGTACAAAGAGTTGATGTTTATTTTTTTCTGTTAGTTCTACAGCCACATGCTGACCAAAGGTAGGGCTAGACTTACGTATATCAACAGCTATATCCAATACACGACCTTCAATGGCTCTTACTAGCTTGGCTTGAGTGTAGGGTGGTAGTTGATAATGTAGTCCTCTTAATACACCCTTGCCTGATTTGGACTCATTGTCTTGAATAAAATTAACCTTATAACCAACAGCCTCTTCAAATAGATCTTGTCTAAAGGTTTCAACAAAGTAACCACGGTTATCCCCATGTACAGTTGGCTCGATGAGTACTACATCGGGGATTGACTGAGAGATAAAGTTCAAATCACTTCCTCTGCGCGTCGAAGTAAGTATTGCCCATATTGATTCTTAGCTAATGGCTGCGCTAATTCTATGAGTTGTTCTTTGGTGATATAACCTTCTTCGAAGGCAATCTCTTCAATACAAGCCACTTTCAAGCCTTGGCGTTTTTCTATAGTTTCAATAAAGGTCGAGGCTTCTAATAAGCTCTCGTGTGTACCCGTATCCAGCCAAGCATAGCCTCTGCCCATCAGTTCAACGGTTAAGCGTTCTTCACTTAAATACATTTGATTCACTGCGGTGATCTCTAACTCGCCTCTGTCGGATGGCACAACTTCAGCTGCCTTTTTAACCACATCATTCGGGTAAAAGTACAAACCTGTTACTGCGTAGTTGCTTTTAGGATTGACAGGTTTTTCTTCGATGCTGAGTGCTTTACCAGTGCGATCAAAATCAACTACGCCATAACGCTCCGGATCATGAACATGGTAGCCAAATACCGTTGCCATACCGCATTGGCTAGCATCTGTCTCATGCCATGACCATAATAAATATTATCGCCTAGTATTAAACAAGCATCGTCATCACCAATAAAGTCTTTGCCTAAGATAAATGCTTGAGCTAAACCGTCAGGAGAGGGTTGAACCACATATTCGAACCTAATGCCAATGTCAGAACCATCACCGAGTAATTGTTTGAATCTTGGTAGATCTTCAGGAGTGGAAATAATGAGCACTTCCTGAATACCAGAAAGCATTAGCACTGATAGCGGGTAATAAATCATCGGCTTATCATAAACAGGCATAAGTTGCTTTGATATACCCTTTGTAAGAGGGTATAGACGTGTACCTGAACCACCTGCTAGAATAATGCCTTTCATAGTATTGTTTAATAAAATTTAATTAATTAGTTGATTTTAATTCAATCTGACCTTGAATATTCTGTTAACTTTTAACACTTCCCAGGCAGGCCCCATTTTTTTGGCTTACCAAGCAGTAACCAGGACAAGACGACAGCCCTATCTACTAACTTATTGCGCATTCTGATATTTAATCCAAGTGTTAGAATTGTAATTATTAGATAGAAGCAGCCATCAATAATAAGCTTTGGGATATTCCATAAATATAAAATTATAATAAAATATGTAGGCATGGTTTTATGCCAGAATAATAACCTTGATCGGAAAAACTCAATTCGAGAACCATAATAAACAGATTTAGTACTATCGCCACCAATGTGCATAATTTTAATATGTGGTGCTGTTAGCACTTTCCAGCCATTTTTTGCTATTCTCATACACCATTCAGTTTCTTCAAAGTAAAAGAAAAAATCATCGTCCATCATTCCTGCAGATTCCACTGTTGTTCTTCGTACGGCAAGACACGCGCCACGTAATGTACCAACTTCATGAATGGTTTGATATCTCTCAGGTGATTTTAAGCGTCCAATTGAATCCAGTTCAGAAAAGAATGTAGGTGACTTAGAATATGACCCAACCATGTTTTGATTAATGTCTAGTAATTGTCCACCAATAATCCCAGATTTTGGTAAATCATTAAATATTTGTTCAAACTCATCTAAGCATTTTTCAGGTAATTCTATATCATTATTACATAATAAAAAGTATTCGCCATTGCCTATATTCATTGCTTGATTGCAAGGATGAGCATACCCAGTATTGCATGCATTTTTAATAATTTGTACGTCTTTATATGCTTTATCTTGTTCAATTTTTTCTATTGAATTATCAGTACTTGCATTGTCAATAATTATTATTTCATCTGACTCTCCTAAGGAGTTTATTGCGCTATCAAGTGTATTTTTTAGGCGTCTAAAGCCATTTCTATGGATAATTGCAACTGTAAAGCGCGTACTATTTTCTTGTATATTTTTCGGAAAGGCGTTGTTCATATGGATATTATATTATAATTATTTCAACTCAATTAATACTATTAGAGAATGCAAAGAATTTACGATTGTTTCCCATTTTATAATGAACTGGACATTTTGGAGATAAGACTTAATGTATTAAACGAAGTTGTGGATTATTTCGTTTTAGTTGAATCAACAAGGACGTTTTCAGGCAAGAAGAAAGAGCTTATTTTTGATAAAAATAAAAATAGGTTTAGTGAATTTGAACATAAAATTCGACATATAGTGGTCGATGATTCTGAATATGATCCAGACGTTGGAATATGGCAGCGTGAATTCGATCAAAAAAATGCAGTTTTTAGAGGTATTAATGATTGCTCTGATGATGATTTTGTAATTGTTTCTGATGTTGATGAAATAGTTAATCCAGATGCAATCAAGCATGCGATTACGAGAAATCCAAACTCTATTGCAATATTTAAACAGCCTTGTTTTTACTACTATCTCAATTGCAGGTCTACTGAGATTTTTTATAAGGCAAGAATGGCAAAGTATAAATTTATCAACTCTCCACAGAAAATTAGAAATTATCCAAAATTTGTTACACATGGAAAGGGAAAATTTAAGCAAATTTTATTGAGATGGGCTGGTTCTGTAAGAAAGAGAGTTTCATTGTGGATGGGTTTTTATAAAATATATGAAAATGGCGGATGGCACTTTACCTATATGAAATCTGCTAATATGATTAAAGATAAAATATCTGATTTTTCACATACAGAATTTGATACTGACGAATACACTTCTGTTAATGCAATTGAAACCAGAATAAGTCAGTTAAAAGACCCGTTTGACAGAGAATTTATATTTGAAATTGTAGAGATTGATAAATATTATCCAAAATATATTTTGGATAATAAGGATAAATATAACCATCTTATTTTTACTAAATTAGATGGATAAGGCGCCAACATTCTTTGTCTATTTTATATTTTTTCTATAATTAGTTGATAATACGTGCGTACAATTTTATACTGATCTGTTTTTAATTTTAAAAATACATTAATAGCTGCTGCAGGATTGTGGATATCTTTGGGGTAGTATCTCCATAAGTAGTCATCGAAGATCATAATCCCTCCGCTTTTTAGCATTCCAAAACCTTTGATAGCGTCAATAATAACATCATCACAGTAATGTGATCCATCAATATATATCAAATCAAATACATTCTCTTTAAAATACTTATTGAAAAAAGAATACGATGTGCCCTTGTACTTTGTTAGTCTGTTGTTATATGGCGCCATGTTGTTGTCGAATGATGATTCAATACTGCTTAATACATCACTTGTTGTTGCGTCGCCAGATTTGTGCTCATCAGCACCCTCCCAAGTGTCTACACAAGTTAGAGTTGCATTGGGTAATGTGCTAAGAATAAAGTAACTTGATAGCCCTTCCCAGCTGCCAATTTCCAAGATTTTTATTTTATTCTTTTTAAGATTATGTTTGTCAAATGTCCATAGCCAATATGGAATGTTGTTTGTAAACCAGTCGCCAGATAGGGTTAATGATGATATCGTCTTTTTAAACTTTTTCTGCTTATTTATATAGGGGCGAGTAATTGATTTTTTATTAAATTTTCCAATAATCAGGCTATAAATAACCCCCATTGGAGCGTAAGTTTTTTTTTAGATAATTAATTTTTTTTATTAAAGCCATATGCTTGTATAGTAATTAGTTGATTTTTTTTTGTAATCATGATGTATGTGGTCTTCGCTGTCACCAATTTCATAGTCCTTCATGCAGTATGGATTGGGAGATTGCAGCATGATTCCGCTACTTTTTATTAAATCATTGATAGTGAGTAAGTATTTTATATTTTTTTTGCAGAATGAATCGTGTATCGGGCCGTGTGCGTAAGAACATTTAACCCCTTTTTCACTGCAATAATTAGCTATTTTTTTTAAGTAAAAAAACTTGTCTTCATTGATTAAAGAGGTATTTATTTTTATATCTATATTTTCAGTGCTGATTTTTTTATGCTGTTTAATGTAGTCATATTTACTAGGATCTGATCGTTTATTTTCACTATCGTCTATGCTTGAAAAAAAGTGTTTAAGCGTTTGTTTGATGGCAGTGGTAACAATATCTTTACTCAAATATAAGCCAAGCACATGATGAATACCTTCGGTTAAATTTAACAAATCAGAGAATGATCGTATAAGAAATACGCCAGCACGATGATCTAAATAGCTTGGCCTGGTTGGCATGTCTACCGTGTGCACTATGAGTATTTCTTTAGCGCCTTTTTGTATTGCTTTTTTAGCCATAATGTAAGATCCACCATAGCCAAATGATCCAGTCAAAGCCAATGAAATTGCTTTTTTATTTAATGTCTTGCCAAGTAAGCTTGCATCAATGGCATTTCCTGCAGAACTGTCACCCACAATAGCAATATCTACATGGCCAATATTCTCAATTTTAGATAATTGATAGTTTGTTAAATCTGTATAGGTGAATCCTAGCAGATTATTTTGTATGGCAAACCAAGAAAAACCAATGCATATTATTAACAAATAGGCAAAGTATTTAAAGAATTGACGAAGGTAATTTTTATTCATTTTTTAAAATTGAAAATATAAAAATTCAGATGCGTCTCCAAGAGAAAGAATGACAATGATGGCAATCATCGCCATTAACCTAGCATGTTTAGCATTTTTCTCCCAAGCTGGTAATCTGTAGTTATATTTTTTCTTGAAAAAATACTCTGTGTTTAGCGCGGGTTTAGTAATATGCATCCATTCTAAAGTGTTAGGGAAGTAGAGTGCTATTATGCAAGCAATTATAATTTTGGCATCATTGCTACCTTCGCTAAATATTCCAACACCATTAGTCGTAATGTTTGCATCAGGGAAAATGGACAGTAGGACCGGGGCTAAATTGTTAATGCTATTAGGTAGTGATAGGCCATTAAAGCCAAACATTGCACTATACATTGTCATGGCACCGTTTAAAGTTTCTGCACGGAAAACAACCCAAGATAAAATAAGAGCTAGAATTGTAATAAGCCAAGCGATTAGTTTTGTTATGGTTTTATCGAGATATTGGCTTGGAACAACTCGCCCTTTCCAATTGAGCCATAGATGATTTATTATTAAAAACAACCCATGCATACCTCCCCATATAATGAACGTCCAGCCTGCACCATGCCACAAGCCACCAATTAGCATAGTTATAAGCAAGTTGCTTAATTGTTTTATTTTTCCGTTCCTACTGCCTCCTAAGGGTATATAAATATAATCTTTCAAGAAGTTAGATAAGGTAATGTGCCATCTTCTCCAAAACTCAATTATATTTTTAGACTTATACGGTGAAAAGAAATTGACCGGAAGCTTAATATTAAACATTCTTGCAAGTCCGATAGCCATATCAGAATAACCTGAGAAGTCAAAATATAATTGCAAACTATAGGCTAGCGCAGCACCCCAGGCCTCAAGCATGGTTATCTCAACCCCTTGTTCTGCTAAGTTAAATATTGGCGTCGCTAGGGCGCCCATGCTATCTGCGATAACAACTTTTTTAAACAAACCGACTAGAAAAATAGTTAGACCGATAGATACGTTGTTAGCTTTTAGCCCCAGGTTTTCTTTCTTTAGAAACTGAGGTAGCATCTCCTTATGGTGGACAATAGGGCCGGCAATAAGTTGAGGGAAAAAGGTTACAAATAAACAATAATGAATAAAGTCATGATCTTTCGTGATGCCTTTATATGAATCGATTAGGTAGGTAATTTGCTGAAAGGTAAAGAAGGAGATAGCTAAAGGTAAAATGATATTTTCAATTGCATAATGACTATTTGAAATGTAATTAAGGTTTTCTATAAAGAAGTTTGCATATTTGTAATAGCCCAACATGGCGATATTGACAAATATTCCCAATATCAAGGCTGCCTTTGCCTTGTTGCTTCTTAAGTAATAAGAAATAATATAGTTAAAGCCAATAGAAAATGTAATTAAAACTAAATAAGATATATTCCACCAGCCATAAAAAAATAACGAAGATACAACAAGCCATAACAAGACTTTTGTTTGACTTAAATATTTGGAAGATAGGTGAAAGCCTACTAGGACGATAGGCAGAAAAGCAAATATAAAAATATAGGAATTAAACAGCATAATGAATTACTTGTTGCTGGATATTTTTTTATATAGAGCGATATATTGCTCAATAGTGTTAGAGCAATCAAAAAGTGACACTTTGTCTTTAATTTTCTGGTGATCTATAATAATTTCTTTATTTATAACTTTGTTTAGTGCCGTTGTTAATGCATTATTGTCACCAGTTTTAAACATAACGCCATTAACACTGTCATCAATCAATTCTTTATTTGCAGTTAAATCACTTGTGATAACAATTTTACCAGCTGCCATACCTTCTTTGATTACACCGCTTGACCCTTCACCACTAACGGAAGGACATACAACGTAATCACTATTTATCTGGCGCCATAAAATACGATATTACGATCAATTTCAAGAGATTTAGCTAGATTCTTCATTGGTTGTAACAAACCACCATCACCAACAAGGTGTAGCATTAGATTGTTATGATTTTTAGTTAGATTTGAAAATGCCTTGATAAGTACATCTACACCTTTTTGATTGGAAAAAGCGCCAACGTATACTATGTTTATATCGCCGTTTTTATCAAAAATCGTCTTATTAACAACTCTATCAAATCGTTTAATGTCCACGCAACTATGGATAGTAAAAGTATTGTTAAAATATTGTTTCATGTAGTTTCGTATGTCTTCACTGACACACACGTGGGCATCAATATTTCTATATTTAAAATATCTTGATAGAAACTTAATGGGGTATGAAACTCTCCTTGTATGGAAAATAGTGCAAGATTTATGAAAACGACTACCTAGCATGGCTGAATGACTGTCATGGCAATGGATGATGGTAGGCTTAAACTCTTCAACTATCTTTTGTATTTCGTTGCGAGTGGCTAATGAAAATTCTCCATCGAACTTAAATCCAGTATATTTTTCTTCATTATTGTTTTTACATATTTGGTACAACTCTCCATCTTGATTTGTCAAAAAAAGACTCTCGATGTTATGACTCAGTAACCCTTTGTGCAGGGTTAATGCTTGACGCTGTCCACCCCGCCATTCAAGTCCAGTATCAATGTGTAAAACCCTCACTTAGCTCTCCATAGGGACCAAAGCTTGAGGTATTTTAATGTAGAACTAAAGCCAGATAATACTGCCAGAATAAAGCCTTCTTTTCCATCAAGAAATCCTTTTTTAATAAGATACATTTTTATAAATTTAACAATACCACTAAGCACTGCATATATAAGCGTTGTTTTCTTTCCTTTGTCAAATAACTTTTCCGCTCCTAGTTGAGTATAGAGATTAATCTTGCCAATATGACTACTGATAGATTGATACGGATAATGATACAAAAGAGCTTGAATAGTGGAGATATTCTTGCTATCCATAACTACTGATTCATGAACACTAGCATCGTTAAAATTGCCATATTGTTTATTAAAGAATCTTAGCGGATAGTCAGTTTGCCAGCCAGAATATTTAATGTGTTTTTTTAGATAATAAGAAACTCGCTTGATGTTAAATGCATGAAATTGTGTTGACTGAGCCAATACTAAAATTTTGTTTTTTAGTTCACTAGTAACTTCTTCATCAGCATCAATCGATAAAACCCAATCATTAGAAGCAGCATTAACACCAATTTGTTTTGTAAGTCCAAACCCTAGCCATTCAGTCTCAATAATTTTGCAATGATAAGTTTGGCAAATTTCAAGTGTTTTGTCAGTTGATCCTGAGTCTACAATAATAATCTCGTCTGCCCATCTAATTGACTCTAAGCATCTTTCAATGTTAGATTCTTCATTTTTTGTAATGATTGAAACGGATATTTTACTCATACCTTTTTTGCGACACAAATTATATAATCAGACAATGCTATTTTTTTTATTATATGAACAAAAATGTAGTTAAGAAAGTTAACTTTTCCGTTGGTAATAGAACTAGGCCATGACTCATAATGCACAGTTTCAAATCCTGATTTTGCAAGAATAGCTTTTAAACTTTTTCTATCGAAGGCATAAATATGTGCGGGAAACCCAAAGTGCTTGTATCCTTTTTTTAATCCTTTTTTGTGTAAGAATCTTTTAAATCTTGTGCTTATACCACCATGATGGGGCACATGAATATATATATAACCACCTTGTTTCATATGGTCTCCACATTCAGTTAACACCTTTATTGGATCGTATAGGTGCTCTAAAACATCTAGCAATAAAACGCCGTCAAATTTAGTATCTGACTGATAATTTCTCAATTGCATATTGTGGACTGTAATACCAGTTTTTTCTTTGGCAATCTTTGCGCCAACAGAACTTATTTCAACTCCTTCAGAATAATATCCATTCTCTTCTAATGACTTAACAGTTAATCCAATATCACAACCAACATCCAAAACAGATGAGCCTTTATTTAAAAACTTTTTAACAAGGTTGATATTTTCTTGTACTAAATAATAATGGAATTCTTTATTATTTTTCCAATTTTCATAAGCCCAATCGTCGTACTTAGATAGGTCTTTCCACCCATCGCCTTCGTAAAGCTTAAGTAATTCTTCTTCAATAAGCCTGGGTGATGCGTATTCAATGTTACAGTGTAGGCATTTGTAAAAACCAATATCATCATCTCTTTTATATATCAATTCTTTTCTTGAATATCCATCACATGATGGGCAATTAACTTCTTCGTATTTATTATTCATAATATTTTTTTATAAGCATCAAGTGTCTTATTTGTTGTATTTTCCCAGTTTATTGCTTGAGACTTTTTAAATCCATTTTCTGAAATTTTATTGCGTAATTCTAATTGATTATTTAGTGTTTGAATGTCCATTGATATTTCTTGTGAGTCTGTTGGGTTATTAAGAATGGTAGCTTCATTATTGTCCAAATGCTCACTAAAGCCACAGTACTTGGCACTACTTACAATAACGGGTAGTTTGTGCGACATGGCTTCAAGTACAACCATGCCGTAAGTATCACCAAGTGTAGGATGAATGAGAGTATCTGCAACGGGATAGAGTTCGCTCATATTCTTAATCACACCTATAAAGTGAGTATTATTTTGCACTGTAGGAGAATTTATTTGAATATCTTTTGGATTGCCACTGCCTGCAACGACAATATGAATATCTTTATTGTTTAAAATTTCTAATGCTTTAATAATGGCTGGCAAACCCTTTCTCTTAAATCCATGAGCAACAAATAGTAGTACGAATGCAGATGTTAGGATATTGTGTTTTTCCCTAAAATTTTTACGCAATTCAGCAATTACTTTGTCGTTCGTTGTTTGTATCTCAATACCAGGGTGGGCGATAGTAATGTGATCATTAAGCCTGGGGTAGCTTTCTAGAATATTACGAGATAAGTATTCAGAAACACTAATAAAGTGCCGATTAGGCAATGCTTGCATTTCCTTGTTTTCTAGCCATAAGTACGCCATTTTCCTAGGACTTAATAATGTGTTTATCCAGCGCAATATCTTTCTAATGCCTTTGGATTGGGCCCACTTTGTTCTTACGCACGGCACATGTAAAGTGTAAATATTGGCATGTGTTGCCATGTCATGGGAGTGCACAATATCAAACTTACCTTGTGTGGCACGTTTAGTTAAGTATGAAAATAATAATTGGTTGATATATCTTGGTTTTTTAAACCATTGTGGTATTTGATGAAAAGTAATGCTTTCCGATGATTCAGAATTATGTTGTGAAAATACATGAACTTCGTGAATTTTACCAAGTCTATTTGTTAACTCTACACAGTAGCACTCGGCGCCACCACCAGAGATGCTGTAGTTGCGAATCAGTACTGCAATTCTTAGTTTTTTATCACTCATGCTTGTCTTCGTACCTGCTGAGGATTTTCATTAAAAATAAGTGAACAAAGGTGCGATGTGTAATTGGCACCCTTGGTAAGGTTAAAAGATTGTCATCAGGTTTTGCACGACCACGATTAACAGTTGTTGCAGTGCTATAGCCAGCATTCTTAGTAATATCTACGATTTCATCATCGTAGCTACCATAAGGATAGCAAAAGTGATTAATCGAACAATTAAATTGACTTTCAAGATCAAGCTTAGATTGCGTGATTTCTTTAGTGGCTGTTTCTATAGTACTCTCAGCAAGACGTATATGATTTTGAGTGTGTGATCCTATCTCCATACCGCCATCAATCCACTGTTTAACTTCATTCTCACTCATCAGTGGATTTTCTAAAATTCCTTTATCAAGATCCCAATGATTAACGCCACCAATATTTTGACTAATAATATAGCAAGTTGCGCTAAAGTTGAATTTTTGTAGAATAGATAATGCGTGAGTTAAGTTATTCTTAAAGCCATCATCAAAAGTAATACCAACCACTTTCCCTTGCTTATCACCAATTAAGTAGGGTTGTAAATCACTCATACTCAACCCCTTATATCCCAGTATTTTTAATAACCACATTTGTAGTCTAAACAATTTAGGCGGTACATGTAAACTGCGCATCACAGTGCCTTTTGGCATGGATGCAATGCTGTGATACATCAGAATGGGTATGGATTTTTGTTGCATTGGTCGATTATATCAAATATATTTCACAATGCATTTATAATGAACTATTAATCATACTGATATGCCATCTTGATGGTTATTTTTTCAACGAATAGATGATAAAAAACATTGTTAAAAAAAAGTGCTGGATCACTAATTATGTATGAAGAAAATTACACTTCTTACAGCGCTATAATTGATGGTAACCATAAGAGATTAAACAATGCTGTTTAACTCATATGAATTTATACTTTTCTTCTTGCCTACAGTGCTGCTTGGTTTTCATCTAATTGGAAAGCAGGGAAATCATAGGGTTGCAATTGCCTGGCTTGTGGGCGCTTCGCTGTTTTTTTATGGTTGGTGGAATCCTGCGTATCTCGCATTAATGTTGTTTTCTATTCTATTTAATTACAGTGTTGGCATTTCTCTTGGATCATCTAAGATGCCTTCTAAGAAGACTATTTTGGTATTTGGAGTTATATCCAATTTATCTGTTCTTGGTTATTATAAGTATGCTAATTTTTTTGTAGATAATCTAAATTCTATATCAAATTCAAATATCGTTTTTGAGCAAGTAATACTCCCATTAGCAATATCCTTTTTCACATTTCAACAGGTCGCCTATTTAGTGGATACTTATAGAGGGGAGACAAGAGAATATAGCTTTCTTCATTATTGTTTATTCGTTACTTTTTTCCCTCAATTGATTGCTGGCCCAATTGTTCATCATAAAGAAATGTTACCGCAGTTTGCAAAGGATAACCTTTATCGTTTGCGTTCAAAAAATCTGGCAATTGGGTTTACTATTTTTGCAATCGGCCTATTTAAAAAAGTTATGATTGCAGACAATATATCCGTTTATGCAACTCCAGTTTTTAATGCTGCTGAAGCTGGGGTCATGCTTACCTTTTTTGAAGCATGGACTGGTGCAATAGCATATAGTTTGCAGTTATATTTTGATTTCTCTGGGTATTCCGATATGGCAATTGGCCTGGCAAGAATGTTTGGCGTTCGCTTGCCATTGAATTTTAGCTCGCCCTATAAATCGACATCAATTATTGAGTTTTGGAGAAGGTGGCATATGACACTATCTCGTTTCTTGCGTGATTATCTGTATATTCCGCTCGGTGGTAGCAGGGTTGGAAGATTAAGAAGACATAAAAATTTAATGATTACAATGATCTTGGGTGGCTTGTGGCATGGTGCTAGCTGGACTTATGTTATTTGGGGCGGCATGCATGGAATTTATCTATTGATTAATCATAGTTGGGCAGAATTTCGAAAGTCATTGTTTGCAGACAAGGTGCACCCAATATTTTTTCGAAAAATTGGGTGGTTTTTAACCATTACAGCCATTGTTGTTGCCTGGGTTCCATTTCGAGCTGAGAGTTTTGAAGGGGCAATTAGTATGTTGACAAGTATGAGTGGTTTGAATGGTATAGGATCTGACAGTCCAAAACGCTTCCTTATTGCGATTTTTTTACTTATTGTAACTACAATAACCCCTCCTAACACTCAACAAATAATGCGAAATTACAGACCTGCATTCGAGATTTATAATATTGATAAGAATCTTAAAAACAATAAGCAGATACAATGGAGGCCGACAGCTGTTTGGTCGATAGTTATATCATTAATGTTTGTTATATCTCTACTCTCCTTGTCTTCAGAGAGTGAATTTTTATATTTTCAATTTTAAAAATAATGAAATCTTATTTATATAACTGCATTAAAACAGTCATAATTTTCATTATGATCATTCTTCCGTTGGCTATTTATATATATTCTTCTGGAGAAACAATGTCACTAGACAAGGTTAAAGAGGAGCAGTTAAATTCCGAAACAGAAAAGCTTTATGGCACTGCACTGCATAACAATACAGTGAATTATAAGCGACATATGCTCAACTCCACAGAGTCAAAAATTATAGCATTGGGCTCCTCTCGTATAATGCAGTTTAGGGCTAATATGTTTTTAGATAGTTTCTATAATACTGGAGGGATTATGGGGTCGATTAATTCAGGCAGTCTTGTTATTGAGGATATTATTAAGCAAAACCCTGAAATTATTTTTATAAATATAGATCCATGGTGGTTTAATGAAAATTATCAAAAACCCTCTGCCTCAATAGATGATGTTAACTCTTCTTTTGATCCAAGTGATTCATACCCAATAAAACTTACACATATTAAGGATGTGGCAAGATGGCTTTTTTCAAAAAAGTTGACGTTTGACGATCTATATAATACAATTTTTAATGGACAGTCTAATATCGGAATATCGGCATCAAAAGGGGATGGTTATGGGATAGATGGTGCTTTTTATAATGCCAGGCAAATTACAGGGCAGCTATCATCAGAGGCCAAGCTATTTGATAATGAAATTCAACGGATTAAGAATAATAAGGGGAATTTAAAGTACGGCTCTAGTGCAGACGATCAACATATTAATAACTTTACCTCTCTTGTTGAAAAAATTTCTAATAGTGGTATAAAGGTTGTTGTTTTCTTTCCGCCTTTTGCTTTAAAACTACATAAATTGTTTCAGGCCAAAGAGAAAAGTTACAAATATATGGGCGATATAAGAGAAAAATTAACAAAGAAAGGTGTTGAGTATTTTGATTTTAGCGATCCAAGAGAGATTGACTCAGATACCTGTGAGTTTTTTGATGGTACTCATGGTGGAGAGATAACTTACGCAAGGATTTTGCTTGAATTAGCAAATAAGAGAGGAGATATTCAAAAATATATAAATATTAAATATCTTAAATCCATTGTAAAAAAATATCAGGGGTCAACATTTGTTCCGAATGCAGAAATAACAACCCTTCCTGAAATAGATTTTCTTGAGATTGGTTGCCAAAAAATTGCTTATGAATAATCTTGGGTTGTTGTAATGAAAGTATTAATTGAACTCCCAACTTGGCTGGGTGATTGCGTCATGGCAACACCGGCCATTGAAAATATCGTAAATTTTTACAATGACATAGAAATTATCTTTATCGGCTCTTTTGTATCAATCGAAGCGATGAAAGATCACCCAAAAGCAGTAAAGACAGTCATTTTAGATAAGAAATATAGCGTTTTATATAAAAATGCAAAGGGTTTAGGGGATTTTGATGCTTTTTTCTCATTTAGAAGCTCTTTCCGTACAAAATTTCT
>LWDU01037462.1_pt1 | contig 19726 bp, 19 predicted proteins | sample 727161 | NCBI WGS metagenome assembly LWDU01 (sample SAMN04566230, study PRJNA314399) | hydrothermal vent metagenome | isolation source: deep sea hydrothermal plume seawater | place: Mexico: Gulf of California, Guaymas Basin | collected 2004-07-11
GATGACGGCAGAACGAAGGTGGCCGACATGCATCGGCTTTGCGACGTTCGGGCCGCCAAAGTCGATCACGACCTTCTCAGGTGATGCGACCGCGCCGCCGCCAGCCTTGTCGTCCGCGCGGACCGCTTCGGCCTGACGCGACAGCGCAGCTGACGTCACCTTGATGTTCAGGAAGCCGGGGCCCGCAACATCGACACGCTCAATCGCCACGTCGCCCTGCACCTTTTCGGCAATGGTGGCAGCCAGATCACGGGGCACCAGGCCCTTGGATTTCGCAGCGCCCATGCAGCCATTGCACTGGAAATCGGCAAGTTCCGGCCTGTCCGAGCGGCGCACAGCGCCCCATACCTTCGACAGGTGCGTAACGAGATCCATCATGGCCGTTTCCGGAAGTGTTTAGTGTCAGCTGCCGGCGTCGAGGCGGAAGCGGCGGCCTTCACGGTTGAAGGCAAGCTGCTCATCGGTGAGATCGAAGCCAACAATGACTTCGAAGTTAGACCCCGAAATCGTCTCATCGGCGCGCGGCACCCGAATGTCCTGAATGATTTCGCGGCGGCCATCGACGGTGTTGCCAGCGAAATTGGCATCGACCGTGAAGTACTGTTTGGCCAGAACCTTGGAGCTGCGGCGGGTCACCGCGACCCAGTAGCGATAGGTATGGCCGTTCGAAGCTGCTTGCGGGCCTTTGCCAAACGCAAAGTCGATCTCGACCTCGGCGCGCATCGGCTGATCGTCGAGATAACGGCAGACCAGATCAACGCCGGTGATCTCCCCTGTGTAGGTGATTTCGTTGAAGGAATTTCCTTCCCCTGCGAATTCCACGATGCGGGAAGCATCATAGAGCGCGGCAACAGGCGGGCACGGACCCGCATTCTGGCGCGAATCCAGCGCCCGCGTGAGAGGGTTGCTTCCGCAGGCCGCGAGCATAAGTCCGGCAGCAAGTACAGCTAGAACGCGCATAATCATGCCTTGTGGTCTTGGCCTCGCGGGCGAGGCTGTCCATGTAAGAGGTGCAGTGTTACCGGGCACCAGCAAATGGCGCAACGCCCCATCTGCGTCGTGTGCAGGAGGATTTTTATGGACCGCCAAAAACTGCAAATCAGGCTCGCCGCTCCGCGCGGCTTCTGTGCAGGCGTCGACAGGGCCATCCAGATTGTCGAGGAAGCCCTCGGCAAGTGGGGGGCGCCCGTCTTTGTGCGCCACGAAATCGTGCACAATCAGCACGTCGTCTCGCGCCTCGAATCACTAGGCGCCGTCTTTGTTGAAGAGCTGGACGAGTGTCCGCCTGACCGACCCGTCGTGTTTTCAGCCCATGGCGTGCCCAAGGCAGTGCCTGCTGAAGCAGAGCGCCGCAACATGGTATATGTCGATGCGACCTGCCCGCTCGTTTCCAAGGTCCATGTGGAGGCAGAGCGCCATCACAGGGCCGGCAAGGAGATCGTGCTGATCGGCCATGCGGGCCACCCTGAAGTCATCGGCACGATGGGGCAGCTGCCAGACGGCGCCATCGCACTCATCGAAACCGAGGAGGATGCGCGCGCATTCGAGCCGCGCGATGCGTCCAATGTCGCCTTCGTCACCCAGACCACATTGTCGGTCGACGACACAGCTGACATCGTTGGGATCCTGCAGGACCGTTTCCCGGGCATCGCGACGCCGCACAAGGAAGACATCTGCTATGCCACGACCAACCGTCAGGAAGCAGTGAAGGCGATGGCGGATGGATGCGACCTGTTCCTGGTCATCGGGGCGGAGACGTCCTCCAACTCCAAACGCCTTGTTGAGGTCGCCCTGCGCGCCGGAGCGAAACACTCCCGGCTTGTCGCGAGCGCGGCAGATGTCGACTGGGACTGGTTTGACGGTGTCGGCACGTTGGGCCTGACGGCAGGTGCGTCCGCGCCTGAAGACCTCGTCCAGGGCCTCATCGCCGCCTGCCGTGCCCGCTTCGACATTGAGGTCGAGCACGTCACGACCGCAAAAGAGACAGTGACCTTCAAACTCCCGCGCGTGCTGGCGACGGAAGTCTAGGGCTTGCGACTCTCGCCTGCGCGCGTAGAACCCGCGCCATAAGCGCGAGAGAGGCCCGACATGATTGAACGCTATGCCCGCCCGGAGATGACCGCGATCTGGTCGCCTGAAAGCAAGTACGCCATCTGGCTGGAAATCGAGACACTCGCCGCCGAAGCCATGGAAGAGCTGGGCCAGATCCCGGCAGGCACTTCAAAGGCTGTTCGCGAAAAGGCAAGCTTCGAAGTCGCCCGCATTGATGAGATCGAGGCAGAGGTCAAACATGACGTCATCGCCTTCCTGACTAATGTCGCCGAACATGTCGGCGAGCCTGCCCGCTTCCTGCACAAGGGCATGACCTCCTCCGACGTGCTCGATACCTGCCTCAATGTTCAGCTGGTGCGCGCGTCTGACCTGCTTCTGGTTGGCATGGACCGTGTTCTGGCGGCGCTGAAGAAGCGCGCCGAGGAGCACAAATACACGCCGAAGATCGGCCGCAGCCACGGCATCCATGCTGAGCCGACCACCTTCGGCGTCACGCTCGCCACCTTCTACGCCGAGTTCGCGCGTGGCCGTGAGCGCCTCGTCGCAGCGCGCAAGGAAGTCGCGACCTGCGCCATATCCGGCGCTGTCGGCACGTTTGCCAATATCGATCCGCGCGTTGAGGAACATGTCGCAGAGAAGCTCGGCCTCGCCGCGGAGCCTGTCTCGACGCAGGTCATACCGCGCGACCGTCATGCGATGTTCTTCGCAACGCTGGGTGTGATCGCCTCATCGGTAGAGCGTCTCGCGACCGAGATCCGCCACCTACAGCGCACCGAAGTTCTGGAAGCCGAGGAGTTCTTCTCCAAGGGCCAGAAAGGCAGCTCCGCCATGCCGCACAAGCGCAACCCGGTGCTGACCGAAAACCTTACCGGCCTTGCCCGCCTGATCCGCTCAGCCGTATATCCGGCAATGGAGAATGTCGCCCTTTGGCATGAGCGCGACATTTCCCACTCGTCCGTTGAGCGCGGCATCGGCCCCGACGCCACCATCCATATGGATTTTGCGCTGCACCGCCTCGCCGGTGTCGTCGAGAACCTGCTGATCTATCCAGACCGGATGATGTCCAACATGATGCGCCTTGGCGGCCTGCATAATTCGCAGCGCGTCCTGCTCGCCCTTGTTGAGGCCGGTGTCAGCCGTGAGGATTCCTACCGCCTCGTCCAGCGCAATGCGATGCGCACCTGGGCCGGCGAAGGGGCGTTCCTCGACTTCCTGAAAGCTGACGAAGAAGTCTCCTCAAAGCTCTCGGATGAGCAGCTCGAAGCGCTGTTTGACCTCGACTACCACTTCAAGCGCGTCGATCTGATCTTCGACCGGGTGTTCAAGTAAACAGCCATGGTCGAACGGCGCACACAATGAAGAAGGTTGTCACCCTCGTCTTTATGCTTGCCGTTAACGCAGTGGTGTCTTTTGTCTACGTTCCGATGAGTGAAGACGTTCCGCCTCACCCAAGAGGCACCATTGTTTTCTTTACGATTTTAATGTTTCCTCTTCTATACATTATACTGTCGAAAATCGGCGATGTGCTGAACTTCAGGCTTCGTAAATAGTCTCTGAGTTCGACCGGGGTATTCAACTAGCCCGCCTCCGCCCTCCTTCCTTCGACAAGCTCAGGGTAAACTGGGATGGGGCGATGGTTTCGGGTGTCGTGCAACACGCCCGCGTCTTCTCTAACGTCTCCTGAGGCCGCATGGTGAGCGAAGTCGAACCACAGGCCGCTCGATACGAAACAAAAAGCCCTCATCGAATAATGAGGGCTTTTTTCTTGACTACGCCTTTTCCGTATCGGCAGGCCCGCCTGGACGTTCAGTCAGCTGCCAGGCCGACTTGTCGATATTGAGGTCGCTGAACTTGTCCGGGTCGAAGATCGGCACTTTCACGCCGGCTTTCCGCTGGGCATCGAAGTCCCTCATAATCCGCAAGCCGATCGGGAAGAGCAGAGCGACCGCGAACAGGTTCACCATCGCCAGAAGCCCCATGGTCACGTCGCTGAAACTGAGCACGTCGCCAAGCTGTATCGTCGAACCGAGCAGGACAAAACCGATCACCATGAAGCGGTAGACATAGACCGCGATCATGTTGTCGGGGATGTAGTAGTCGACCGCATTCTCCCCGAGATAGTAGGAATACATGATCGACGAGAAGGCGAAGAGGAACAGCGCGAAAGCGATGAAATATTCCGCCCATCCGCCAACGTGATCAGCGAGCGCGAGCTGCGTCAGCACGCCCTGCACCTCATCATCGACCCCGATATAGGACTGCGCCGACAGGATGATGATCAGCGCCGTCACCGTGCACATGATGATCGTATCGATGAAAACAGAAAGCGACTGGACCATGCCCTGCTGGGCCGGGTGCTCGACATAGGCGGCTGCCGCCACGTTCGGCGCAGAGCCAAGGCCCGCTTCATTAGAGAAAAGCCCGCGATTGACGCCCATCATGATCGCCCCGCCAATGCCGCCGGCAACCGCTTCATTGAAGCCGAAGGCGCTCATCACGATGGTCGAGAGCGCACCCGGAATCTGCGGGATGTGTGTCAGCAGCACATAGAGGCCGAGCACTGCATAGAACACGGCCATGACCGGCACGATGATTTCAGCGACACTCGCGATCCGGCGCACGCCGCCAAAGATCACAAGGCTGACCACGATGCCAAGGCCGATCCCCGACCATAGGCGCGGCGCGCCAAAGGCTGAATCGATCGAGCTGGTCGTGGCAAAGCTCTGGAAGCAGATGAAAGCGAAGCCGAAGGTGACGAGCAGAAGCAGGGAATAGACAAAGCCGAGGACGGGGCCTGCCTTGCCGAGTTTCTTTCCAAGACCGTGCTTGATGTAATAGGCCGGGCCACCGCGGAAATCGCCATTTGGCTCTTTCTGCTTGTAGACCTGCGCGAGCGTACATTCGAAATAACTGGTCGCCATGCCGACCAGGCCGACAATCCACATCCAGAAGATCGCGCCCGGCCCACCCAGCGCAAGCGCCGCGGCCACACCAGCGATATTGCCGCCGCCGACACGGCCTGCGACTGACAGTGCCAGCGCCTGAAAGGATGACGGTTGGTCCGTTTCGTGCTGGAACCCCTGTCCAAGGACGGAAAACATGGACCCGAACAGCCTGAACTGTACCCCTCTGGACCAGATGGTAAAAATGAGACCCAGTGGAATGAGAACGGCGATGAGGATTTTGCCGTTGATGAGGTCGTTCAGAAAATCGAGCATGCGAACCCTGTTCTTGTTATTACGGTCTCGTCATAGACAGCTGCGCCGCTGGTTACAAATTGCCAGCCCATCCAGACTTATCGCAGCGCTTTTCTTTATGCCGGTTTGCGCAAGTGCCGCGCAAGCGCCGGTCAAAGTGGTCAATCTGACGGCTGACTGGTGTGTCTCCTGCCGGGTTTTCGAGCCGAAGCTCAGCCGCGCGCTCGAAAGCGTGACCGGCGAAGATGTTGAGCTGGTCACGATCGACCTCACACATCTGCGTTCTGGTTCTGAGAGCCGTCAGGCGACGATAGACGCGTCGAAGGCCCTGCTCAGCTTTCACAAGGCTGAATATATCTGGGACTGGTATGGCGGCTATACCGGTATGGCGATCCTCATTGCCGCTGACACGGGCGAGCCGATCAGCTGCGTCGACAAGCGCCACAGCATCGAGATGATCGAGAACCGGCTCGCCCTCGCAGACGTCCTTGCACGCCGTGCGGCGCCGGGCCGCCGCCGCCCTGACGGCGCAGACTGCCCAGCCCCGCTGCGCTGATTTTGCAACGTATTGCGGCTGTCCGCATTCGTGACATTCATACCGCCTTCACCCTGCCCCATTTAAAGCCATGATGCGCGGGCAATCCCGCCTGCAAATCTCTTGGAAGGACCCACTTGGCCGGCAAATCGAACTTCGGATCGCCAGGAGATCGCCCGCCGACATATGACGGTAGAGAGCCGCGTTCCGGGCGCGGCATACTTGCGGGCCGCCCGATCCTGACATGGAGCCTGGTGGCTGCCTTTGCCCTTATGTTGATCGGGCTACTGGCCGGCTGGATATACGTGCAGAGCCTCTATCGGGGCATGCCGAGCCTGCCGACCACAGAGCAGCTCTGGGCGAAAGGCCGCGAACAGGCCATCGAATTTGTCGACCGAGACGGGGATACAATTGCGATCCGGGGCCCACGCTATGGCCGTGCCGTGCGCGTCGAAGAGCTGCCGCCCCATGTCGCGCAAGCCTTCATCGCGGCCGAGGACAAACGCTTCTACGAGCATGATGGCGCCGACACGCAGGCCATCATCCGCGCGGCCTGGGCGAACTTCACCTCTGGTGAAACAGTCTCCGGCGCCTCCACCATTACCCAGCAGCTCATCAAGAACCTCGTCCTGACTCCCGAGCAGACCCTTCGCCGAAAGGCGCAGGAAGTGCGCCTTGCGCGAGAGCTGGAAGAGCGTCTCTCCAAGGATGAGATCCTTGAGCTCTACCTGAACCGCATCTATTTCGGCGCAGGCTTCTACGGCCTTGGCGCAGCGTCGCGCTTCTATTTCGGCAAGGCACCAGAGGAGCTGACCGTTGGCGAAGCCTCCTTGCTGGCGACCTTGCCGCAGGCCCCGTCCCGCCTTGCGCTGACCAACAACATGACTGACGCGAAGCAGCGTCAGTCTTATGTGCTTCGCGAGATGGTCGCGGCTGGCTTCCTGACAGAATCACAGGCCGCACGAGCCGCCACTGAAGAGGTCGAGCTGGCTGAACCACCTGCCCGCGACCCGCAATTTGGCTACGCGCTCGATGCGGCCACAGAGCGAGTGAATGAGATCCTGCCAAGCCTACCCGGCGACCTGGTCGTGACGTTGACCATCGATGCCGACCTTCAGGCGCGCATCAATGATGCCTTCGACAAACGCATGGAAGAAGAAGGCCCAGGCCAGAACGCAGGACAGGCCGCTGGCATCCTGATGGATGAGAAGGGCCGTATCCTCGCCATGTATGGCGGCGTCGACTATACTGAGAACCAGTTCAACCGGGCGATGCAGGCGCGCCGCCAGCCGGGTTCTGCCTTCAAGCCGTTCGTTTACGCCGCCGCCATACGTCAGGGGCTTACCCCCTATGATGTGCGCCGGGACCAGCCCACCACGATCGATGGATGGTCGCCGCAGAACTATTCGCGCAACTATGCAGGCCCGATGACGCTGACCGAAGCGCTGCAGGACTCCGTCAACACGATTGCCGCGCAGCTCGGTCAGGAAGTTGGCGAGGAGAATATTATCTCCCTCATCAAGGCACTCGGCGTAAGCGGTGAGTTCCAGCCATTCCCATCGATCGCCCTAGGCAGCCAAGGCATGAATCTGCGTGATCTGGTACGCGCCTATGGTGCTTTCATGAGCGGCGGCACGCGGGTCGACCCTTATCTTATCGAGCGTATTTCGAATTCACGCGGCGATGTCCTCTACGAGCGGCCAGCCTATGACCCGCAGCGTGTGATGAACCAGCGTGACGCCGAAACCATGGTCGCCATGATGGAGCGCGTCATAACCGATGGCACGGGTAAGCGCGCCCAGCTTGAAGGCTGGCAGGTCGCTGGCAAGACCGGCACCAGCCAGGACTGGCGCGATGCATGGTTTGTCGGCTTTTCCGCCGCACGGCTTGGCGGCGTCTGGGTCGGCAATGACGACGATACACCGATGACACGCGTCACAGGCGGCGGCCTTCCGGCAACGCTCTGGCATGACATGATGGTGATTGCCCATGAAGAGTTAGAGCCTCAGCCACTGGCCGGTGCAGGCTCGCTCGTGACCCTGTCGCCGCAGACGCGCAGGCGCATCGCTTTTTACCGTGATGTCGGCGCGGCCTTCTCAGCGACGCAGTAGAGCCTAGTCAATCCGGAGCGGCGCGAAGCTGTCGGCCTGCGCCATGCCCCATTCGCGTGCAAGATGGCTATCCTCGGCACCTGAGATCAGCACGCCCGGCTCCAACAGATTGTAGGCCCGGTGCGCTGGCTGTGCGACATCCTGGGTAACCTTGTGCATGATGTGGCGCGGTGTCAGTTCGCCCGGATAGCGCCTTGATGGTGTTGCGATGGAAATTGTAGACGCGCTCAGCCTTGTCCGAAACGACCAGACCACGCTGGCGGCCCTTATCGGTCGTAGCGATCCCCGTCGGGCATGTGTTGTTGTGGCAGTTGAGCGACTGGATACAGCCGAGCGAGAACATGAAGCCGCGCGCCGTATTGATCCAGTCCGCGCCGAGCGCCATGGAAGCAGCCATTGAGAAGGCTGATATCTGCTTGCCGCTGGCGGCGATGCGGACATGCTGTTTGAGGTCACATCCGACCAGCGCATTGCGAACCAGGACGAGCCCCTGACGAAGCGGTGCGCCGATATGGTCCATGAACTCTGCGGGGGCTGCGCCCGTGCCACCTTCAGCGCCATCGACAACGACGAAATCCGGCATGATGCCGGTCTGCATCATCGCCTTGCAGAGCGCGAGGACTTCCCAGCGATTGCCCACACATAGTTTGATGCCCACGGGCTTGCCGCCCGAAAGCTCACGCAGTTGGGCGATGAAATCCATCATCTCTTTAGGTGTTGAGAACGCCGTATGGGCCGCCGGCGAATAGCAGGTCTCACCGATCGGTATGCCGCGCGCCTCGGCGATCTCTGCGGTGACCTTATTGCCCGGCAGGACGCCGCCATGGCCGGGTTTGGCCCCCTGGCTAAGCTTGATTTCGATCATCTTGATCTGGTCGCTGGAAGCCGTTTCTGCGAACTGGGCCGGATCGAAACTGCCATCCTTGGCGCGGCAGCCGAAATAGCCGGACCCCAGCTCCCAGACGAGGTCGCCGCCGCCAGCCCGGTGGTACCTGGAAACGCCGCCCTCGCCCGTGTCGTGATAAAAGCCGCCTTTCGCGGCCCCGCGGTTCAGCGCCTCTATGGCGTGCGCACCAAGGGAGCCGAAGCTCATGGCAGAAATGTTCAGAATGCTCGCCTCATAGGGCTTGGCCGTACCCGGTGCGCCGACTTTGACGCGTGGATCATCATTCTTCGGATGGCGGGCCGCAATGGAATGGGAAAGCCACTCATAGGGCGGGTTGTCGATATCGAGCTGACTTCCAAACGGCTCCACTGAGGAAACATCTTTGGCACGGCGATACACCATTGCCCTGTCTTCATGATTGAAGGGGCGCCCTTCTGTATCGCTTTCGACGATGTACGACCGGAAGAAGGGGCGCAGCTCTTCAGCAATCCAGCGTATGCGGGCCACGATCGGGAAATTTCGCCACAGCGTGTGCCTCGTCTGGAAGAAATCGTAGAGGCCGAGCACTGATAGCCCGCCCATCAGGATGACGCCGACCCAGAAGAATGCACTGACCGGAAGCATGGCGCAGAACAGCGCGAGCATGGAGAGAGAGGCGATCAGCGGAAGGAAACGATACATGCCGGGAGGTCCGTGTTTGCAACCTCGATGGAGCTAGCACGTCAGGGGCGCAGATCAATCGCGCACTCTGGTCCGTGCCCCGCGTGAACGCGCGGTAGATTAAACATTCAGGTAAGCGGGGAACTTCACCGCGCCGATCTTGTTTCCTGAGTTGAAGACCGAACACGATTCCATGCACGCGTATCCGGACCATTCACAAGTGCATGGATGATGGGCCGGAGCCGTATGGCTCCGGTCCGTTTCGTTTCAGCGGTCAGCAAGTGACCTCGCTAGCCCTAGTAGCCGTTCAGCTTTGCGTAGCGGTCACGGTGGAAGCTCGCAGAGCCGAGCAGCGCTTCCTGAACACGGGCCCGCTTCATGTAGAAGCCGGAATCGTGATCGTCGGTCATGCCAATACCGCCATGCAGCTGCACCGTCTCATTCGACACGAGATGCACGGTCTCGCTGGCACGCGCCTTTGCGAGGCTCGCGAGTTCCGCAATGTCATTGCGCTGGCTGTCGACGGCAGCAAGCGCTGCCGCGATGCATGAGGTGGTCAGCTCCAGCTCAGTGAACATCTTTGCCGCGCGGTGCTGCAGGGCCTGGAACGAGCCGATCAGCTGGCCGAACTGTTTGCGGGTCTGCATGTACTCATGCGTCATTTCGAAAGCAGCGAGCGATGAACCGAGCATCTCAGCCGCGAGCGCGATGCGGCCGCGGTCGAGCACAGGCTCAAGCAGGTCCATACCCTTGTCAGGCGCGCCAAGCACATGGCTGTCATCGACATGCACACCGTCCAGCGTCAGATGCGCTGCGCCGTGGCTGTCGACCGTCTTGAGCGCCTGGACCGTCAGCCCCTTGGCATCGCGCGGGACGAGAAAAAGCGTCAGCCCGTGGCTATCGCCTGCTTCACCGAATGTACGGGCCACGACGATGAACACATCGGCGTGGTGGCCGTCCTGGACGTACTTCTTCGCGCCGTTCAGCGTATAGCCCTGACCGTCACGCTCTGCTTCGGTCGCAACGCCTGCCGGATTGTGATGGCTGGTTTCATCTAGGGCGAGAGCGGGCGTCACTTCGCCAGCGGCGATCTTCGGCAGCCACTCTTTCTTCTGCGCTTCGGTGCCGCCCATAAGGATGGCGCTGGCGCCGATGCAGGCCGTCTGGAGCAGAGGGGTCGAGGCGAGTGTGCGACCCTGCGCTTCCATGACCTGACCGAAAGCGGTCATGCTCATTTCGACGCCATCATATTCTTCCGGAATCAGGACCCCGAAAAAGCCGAGCTCTGCGAGCTTCTGGCGGGCTTCACGATCAACGCCGTTCTTGCCGGCATCGCGAAGAGCGCGCAGGTGCTTCACCGGCAGTTCGTCACGCGTGAAGTTCACTGCGGTATCGCGCAGCATCTCCTGGTCTTCAGTCAGTACGAAGGTCATCGGTTCTTGTTTCCTATACAGTCGGCCTCGGAGCTTGGCGCCGCGGACCCGCGGCTGCCTTCCGAGTTATACATTTCGATGTGGCCATCAGCGCGAAAGATCACGCCTTCGCCGTGCTCGCTGTCCTTCAGCGCGTACTCATTCACGCCAACAGATCTGAGCTCGACGGTGCTCTTGATGCCCTGCGTGTTCGTCACAGTCAGGGCCCACGCGCCGGTGTTCAGCTTCTCTGTGCCAGCATACACATTAGCTGCGGGGCCGACATCAGGGGTCTGGAAGCACCAGCCTTTCCCATCTTGCTGGGCGAACGCGGCAGGCGCGGCCGCAAGGGCGACACCCGCTAGAATTAAAGTGCGCATTACTGGTGATCCCGCAGGCCAAGAACGCGCTTGGAAACGACGTTCAGATTGATTTCGCTTGTGCCACCCTCGATCGAGTTGCCTTTCGAACGCAGCCAGCCACGGGTCACCATCTTGGCGCCGCGGTCGAAGCCTTCGCCTTCCCAGCCAAGACCCTCGGTGCCCAGCGCTTCGATCATCAGCTCGTGCTTGTCCTGGTTCATCTTCGCCGCGGCGTATTTGATGATGGACGCCGTGTGGCCGACTTCCTGGCCCGCCTTGGCCTGAACCTGGCTGCGCTGGACCGTCAGGTTGAAGGCCTTGGCATACATCTGGTGGTCAGCGATGCGTCCGCGAAGGTCGCCGTCGAGGAGCTTGCCGTCCGCATCCGTGCCGACATGGATCTTGGCGTATTCTTCAAGCTCCAGCATGCCTGTGCCGCGAGTCGAGCCGAAGCCGCTGGCGGAAATCGAGGAACGCTCATGCTGAAGAAGGCGCTTGGCGATCTTCCAGCCGCCATTCACTTCGCCGACGAGCTGGTCCTTTGGGACTTTCACGTCAGAGAAGAAGGTCTCGCAGAAAGGTGACGAACCAGAGATCAGCTTGATCGGGCGCGTTTCAACGCCTTCACTTTCCATGTCGAACAGGATGAAGCTGATCCCCTCATGCTTCACCGTATTGTCGGTGCGCACGAGACAGAAAATCCAGTCGGCCTCATTCGCGTAGGAGGTCCAGACCTTCTGACCATTGATCAGATAGTGATCGCCCTTGTCCTCACACTTGGTCTGGAGACCTGCAAGGTCAGAGCCGGCGCCCGGCTCGGAATAGCCCTGGCACCAACGCGTCCGGCCGTGGACGATGTCTGGCAGGAAGCGCTTCTTCTGCTCTTCATTGCCGAACTCGATCAGGGCCGGGCCGAACATCCAGAGGCCGAAGGAGAAGAGCGGCGTACGGGCACCCATGCGCGCCATTTCCTGCTCGAGGATCTTGGCCTGCTCACGGGTGAGGCCGCCGCCGCCATATTCCTTTGGCCAGGTCGGGGCCGTCCAGCCCTGATTTGCCATGCGCTCAAGCCAGACCTTGGAGTCAGGGTTCTTGAACTTTTCACGGCGACCGCCCCAGACGACTTCGTCTTCCGGCATCGGCGTGCGCATGGATTCCGGGCAGTTTTCTTCTAGCCAGCCGCGGACTTTCTCGCGGAAGGCATCTGGATCGGATGGCGCGTCAAATGGCATTGTTTCGGCTCCCTCAAGCTGTCCTGTCATTTCTGCTAGTGACATAGCCGCTGGAGAGTGCTGCGTCACGACCCGACGCTGCGAGAGGCGCGATCTGACGCACAATCAGAAATACGCGCTAATATCCTGCCTAATAGAAGAACTCCTCGCGCACGATCTTGCCGTCCTTCACTGTGTAGATGGCAATTTCCTGCATCGAAATGCGCTCACCGGAGGCTTTATTGGTAACATCCATGGAAAAAACGACGCCAAAACGGTCCTCGCCATGCAGGTATGGGCCACTCGCTTTCGTCTCATGGACCTCGTGATTGTCTTCCCACCAGGTCCATTTTCCGCGGATCGCATCCAGGCCTTTCGCTTCGGCGCTTCCACCGGGCGGCGGCGCAGACTCGACCGACACGCAGTTGGCGTCATAGATCGTGTTTATCAGCGACTTGTAGCTGCCATCATTATTGGCCGCGACGAGCGTTTCACCGACTGATTTCAAAGTATCCCTGCTCATTTCCACCTCCATTGTTCCGTTTTTGTTCTAGATCCGAAACGAATTCAGGACAAGCAGAATCTGATCGATGGTTAGAAACGTCCGAGAATGCTGTGCTCCGGTCCGGTCTCAAAGCCCGCAAGGTTGAAGAGGTGCACGACCATCAGGAAGACGCCCAGCATGCAGAACACCATGATGATGCCCCAGGGCAGCTTGTTTGGCCGGCCGTCCCGCCGCGGCTTTCCGAGCCGCATGTTCGAATAGACCATAAGAGCAATGAAAAGGGCGATGAGCCCGATGGGGATAATCCAATCCAGCATGCTAATTCCCGGCTTTATGCCGATGGCATATGGGGCGTCTTCGCCCAGTAGAAAGGCCGCAGGACAAGCCCGATCACTGCTTTTGCCGCCGCTACTGTCATGAGCGGCCAATAGAATGGCCGCGTCACGATCGCGATAACCCGCGATACAGTCCACTTGCCGGGTGCCAAGCAGTCGGCGACGACGCACCCCGTCATGCCCGCCATGAACAGGCCGAAGTCTACGGGCGTATAATTGAAGAAAGACGGAAACAGCGTCCCGAGCAGGATCATCAGAACCATCGGTCCATACAGAAATGCGCTGACGATCGCGCCGCCCAGCGTCAGCTGAAGGCTGATCCAGCGAAGCGGCCCAAGTTCCAGCAAAAGGGTTACGGGGGTGCGCATGCAGACAAGCCAGGTCTGGACGAAGCCCTTGATCCAGCGGCTGCGCTGGTTGGTCCAGATCGACAGGGATTCCGGCGCGGTTTCATGCGTCTCACAGCGGATGGTCGCGGTCCGCCCACCAAGGCGCGCAATCCGGATCCCGAGGTCTGCATCCTCCGTGACATTCCACGCATCCCAGCCGCCAAACGCAATGAGGTCGTGGCGGCGGAAGTGATTGCTCGTCCCGCCCAGCATGACCGGCAGTCCAAGGCTCGCCAGTGCAGGAACATGAAGGCCGAACTGCACCGCATACTCCAGCGTCCACTGCGCCTGCAGCCAGCCATCAGCGCCATTGCTGGCAATGAGCGGGGCCTGCACGCAGCGCACACTGTCGCCTTGCTGTGAGAAGGCAGCATAAGCCTCGCGCAGCTGATCAGGGTGCGGACGGTCTTCAGCATCGAGGACAGTGACGAACTCACCCAAAGCGGCGGCGAGGCCATAGTTCAACGCGCGTGGCTTTGTCATGGGCTCGCCCGGCGGGATGGTGACGCAGACCGTCCCGGCCGGGAAGTCGGCTTCCATCGCAGCCTCATAGGTCGAGACGTCATCCTCCTCGATCAGAAGCAGGATATCGAGCCGCTCGGCAGGCCAGTTGATCGCTCTCAGACTGGCCGCCAGCTGCTGCATCATGTTCTGCTCATGGCGAAGCGCGATCAGAACCGAATAGATCGGCAGATCTTCGTCGGGAATATCTGCCAGCGGAGATTGCCTAGGCCCTGCCAGCCTCTCGAGTGTGCCCACGATCGTCAGGGCGAGCCGCCACACGACCGTCAGAGAAAAGAGCAACCAGAACGCAACTTTCGCGGCCACCCCCAAGAGGACGGGCGACAGCAGGAGCATGATGATCACCAGGGTCAGGAACGCGCCAAAGACTTCCCACTGCCATCTGGTCAGGCGCTCACGGGCACTGAGAATTGGCGGCAGGGCCTGCGAAAAGGCAAGCGCTTCCAAAAGCCGGGGCGCACCAGCCGCCGGCTTCTCGTCGCCTGTTTCCAGCCAGACGACATTGTCTTCGCGGCCCCCCAAGTGCATGAGCCGATAGAAACAGGAAGTTTCCTTAATTCAAGGTTGCGACTGCTCAATCAGTCAAGACGCTGGCCATTGCGTGACCGCTTTGCCACGCTGCCTCGATGCGCGGCGCAATTCGCCAGTCGCCGATTATGCCGATCCGGCGATCCTCATCCCAACCAAAAGGGCTGGCGGCAGGTGTTTGCGTCTTCGCATAGAGCCAGCGATGGGCGGCAGTGAGCATAGGCGCATCTGCGCCTGTCATCTCACAGAAGAGACGGCTGAGCTCAGCAGCGACATCCTCCTTGGCCATATCGACATTGGCGCGCGTCCATTCGGGCGTCGCGTGAAGAACAAAGGTCTCTTCATCGCCCCTGCCCGGTTTGGAGCTGTTGCGCACCGCAAGCCCCAGAGGCGAACCGGCGATCTCGGCGACGTCCCATTCCGTCTTTAAAGGCGCATCGAAGGCCAGCATGGCCGCCCAGCACGGCGCAGTTGCCGACGCAGCAGCTTCACCGGCAAGGTCGGCGCTTGTATTAGCCAGAAGCTCTTTCGCCTGCTCTGCGGGGATGGCGAGGATGACCGCGTCGAACGGCCCCTGCCATCCGGACGGATCAAGTTGCACATATCGCCCGTCCTCGCGCATGGAGAGCGCCACCGCGCGTTCGCCCCAGCGCACCTCGTGGCCCTCCGCCATCGCCTTGACGAGCGAATTCATTGATGGCGCGCCAACATACCAATCGTCGTCCGCGTGAAGCGCCTCTGCAGACCAGGACCCGCCTGTCTTGGAGAGGGCAACGCGTGTCGGCGTCCACTTTGCAACGTGCCCGCGCTGTTCGAGGTCGCTTACCAGATTGCGGAAACCTTGATCGCGCGCGGTTAAGAACTGCGCGCCATGATCGAAACGAAGTTCTCCAAGCGGAGACGCAGCCCGCCTCGTCGATAGACGTCCGCCCGCTCCTCTCCCCTTATCGAAGAGGATGACCTCGCGGCCTGCAGCCTTCAGACTTGCTGCGGCGCTGAGGCCTGCGACACCTGCACCGATAATTGCTATCGTCATTGCGACTTCTCCTGCTCCCGCCAAAGACCTAGTTTACCCGCGAGGAAGGCAAGGTTCATGACAGACAGAAAACGCACCTCCAACAAAATGGTCCGCAAGAGCGACTTGCCGCAGAAGACCTGTCCGGTCTGCCAGCGGCCGTTTTCATGGCGCAAGAAGTGGGAATCGGTCTGGGACGAGGTGATCTACTGCTCGAAACGATGCCGCGGCGAAACCAAAAAGAGCTGACGCAAGCCTATTTATCGAAAAACAATAATTTCGTTGCTAGATCAATCTCGTCGGCGGCACAGAGACAAACCCGCCCCGGCAGACAACCAACCAACCGGCACAGAAGACCGGAAACTTGCAACGAAGGAGTTATATCAGATGCAACCGCTCGCCTCCCAGACCCGCCAACCCCGTCTGGAACAGACTGCGACCAAGACCGGCATGACGCCGATGCTCGCAGGCACCGCCGGACGCGTGTCCGGAAAGGCCGCTAACGACAATGCTGGAAATTGGAAGCCCACCCTTCTGGTCCAGCGTCGCCGCCGCCAGAACAGGCTTGCCGGACGCGTCTGATCAAGCTTCAGGCAACCCCGGCAGGAACTCTCACTCTCATCGCGCCCCTCCTGTCGGGGACATGAAAACAGCGGTTCTACATTCGGGCGCGGAGTGATTTTGGCCTGATCCAGCCCATCATCCTGAAATGAACAGGTGTGAACGCCTCATCTTCCTCGGACTCAAAAAGAACGGCCGTCCCGGTTGGCAGTTTCTCACTCAGCTTGCGGGCTGCCATATCGTCTGAAGTGCCAGCCTTCTGAAGGATCGACAGCGCAGCCTCGTGCATACCTGGATTATGCCCAACGACGAGAAGCGTAGATACTTTGGGGGCAGCCAGTGTCACCAAGTCAAGAATGGTTGGTACGCTGGCGAGATAGAGCGCGTCTGAAAGCGTCGCCTCGCAGCCCGGAAAGAAGTCATGCAGATGTCGCCATGTCTCCCGCGTACGCCGGGCGGTTGAGACAAGCGCCGCATCCGGCACCCAGCCTCTCGCCTTCAGCTCATCGCCAATCGCTTCGGCATCCTTGTGCCCGCGGGCCACAAGCTTGCGGTCCCGGTCCGAAACGCCTTCATTCCAAAGCTCGGTCTTGGCATGGCGAAGCAGGATAAGACGTTTCATGCGTGCTCGACGGCCAGCTTGGCCTTAGTAAAATTAAAGACCGAAATCAGCACCCCGAACTTGTCCTCTCGTGCACCGAAGCCAATTTGTGTGGCGAAGATATAGCAATCAACGGAGAATGCCATGAGCCTTCTGCTAGGTGATACAGCACCCGATTTTGACGCCGAAACGACTGAAGGCAAGATCAGCTTCCACGACTGGATCGGGGATGACTGGGTTGTCTTCTTATCCCATCCTGCAGACTTCACCCCGGTCTGCACAACGGAGATCGGCTATACGGCAAAGCTGAAAGACAAGCTGGCTGCGCGCGGCGCAAAGGCGATCGTCATTTCCGCAGACAGCCTCGAGGACCACAAGGCCTGGATCAAGGATGTCGAGGAAACCCAGGGCGCAAAAGTGGACTTCCCGCTCATCGCCGACCCAGACAAGAAGATCGCGACGCTCTACAACATGATCCATCCGAACGCGGATGCGAAAGTGACGGTACGGGCGGTCTATGTGATCGACCCGAAGAAGAAGATCCGCGCCTCGATTATTTATCCACCGAGCGCTGGTCGTAACTTCGATGAGATCGTGCGCCTGATCGATTCGCTACAGCTGACCGACGGCTACAAGGTCGCAACGCCCGTAAACTGGCAGGATGGTGATGACGTGATCATCGTGCCGAGCGTGTCCAATGAGGACGCCGACAAGATGTTTCCGAAGGGCTACAAGACAATCAAGCCTTACCTGCGCACCACGGCGCAGCCGAACAAGTGAACCGGGCCATGGGCTGGCGGCAGTGCCGTCAGCCGAATGACCGGCTGAAAATTCTGATCAATTTCTGACTCGGGCTGAGGCGGCGGCGCTTCAGCCCGAATTTACGTCGCACACGGTCAGGCGCATCATAGACGGCCCTGATGGTCTGGAGGCGCTTCAAGGCGCCCTTTGCACGCGGCGTGGACTTCGCTTTCTGTCGGATAGCTGACTCCCTCTCTTCAAACGATAGCCTAACACAACAGCACCCGCTGACCAAAAAGCCGCCCCAAAGGCCCCTGACAGAAAACCTTCACGTCTCAGACGTAAATTTGTCGAAGAATCGCGTCATACGCGAATCATGGAGTCCCTCGACCTCATTCAATCCCTATCCCACGCAGGCGGGACATCGCCCAATGACGACCGCGCCAATGGTGCCGTCGGTGCAGCGAATGGGCATGCCTGGGTGATCGATGGCGCAACCGGGGTCAGCGACCAGACTTATGTAAGCGCTGACGGCAGCGATGCCGCCTGGCTTGCTGCCCAGCTCGACACGCATTTCGCTGAACTGCCCCAGACGTCCGAGCCGATCCGCGTTGCCCTTCGGCGCATCATCGGGCGGGTGCGCGACGATTACCTGCTGCAGGCGTCCCCCTCGAATGTGCCTGATTTCGCCATTCCGTCTGCTGCCGCGCTCTATTGCGGATGGGAGCAAAGCGGTCACCGCGTCCATATCCGTTTTTCCGGCCTTGGCGATTGCAGCGCGATCGTGCGTGAGGCGACCGGCCTGCTTCACATAATCGGCGACCTCTCCAGCGGCGGCGATGCGCACATGCTGGACCGCTTTGCCGCCTTTCACGGCGATGAGAGCGAGGCTGCCAAGAGCGAGCTGCGCGCCTTCCTGCAGGAACAGCGCAGCCGCATGAACAAGCCCGATGGCTATTGGGTCTTCTCGATTGCGCCAGAAGCGGCAAGCCACATTACCGAATGTACGCTCTGCCTGCGCAGCCCGGCCGACTTGTTGATGATGACAGACGGATTTGCGCGGCTGATCGACCACTTCCACGCCTACACACCCGAAACGCTGCTGGATGCCGCTCTCCAGCGCGGACTTGATCCGCTCTACGAAGAGCTGCGCGCGCTGGAGGCAGGTGACCCTGACCGCACAGCGGCGCCGCGCGTAAAGCAGGAAGACGATGCCAGTGCCGTTCTGGTGCGCCTTGAAGCCTCAGACGCACCTTCAGGCGAAGCTGCCTAGGCCGGCATCTTGATCTTGCCGTTCACGAGATCGGAGTAGTCCGTGACCAGCGCTTCGGTGACACTGCCCGGCTTGTAATTCACATCGCCAATCTGGCGAACCGGCGTGATCTCAGCGGCCGTGCCCGTGATGAAGCATTCGGAAAAGTTCTTCAGCTCATCGGGCATGATGGTCCGCTCAACGATCTCGATCTGGCGCGCCTTGGCCAGCTTGATCGCCGTCTGGCGGGTGATCCCGTTGAGGAAGCAGTCAGGCGTTGGCGTATGCAGCGCGCCGTCTTGCAGAAAGAAGATGTTCGCGCCCGTCGCTTCGGCGACATGGCCGCGCCAGTCCAGCATGAGCGCATCGGCGAAACCCTCGCGCTCTGCGGCGTGCTTGGACAGCGTGCAGATCATGTAGAGGCCAGCGGCTTTGGCTTCGCACGGAGCCGTCTTAGGGTCAGGGCGGCGCCACTGGGCATGCGTCATGGCGATGCCCTTCATCTTGTCGGCGAAATAGTCGCCCCAGTGCCAGACCGCGATCGCGACGTGGATCTTGTTGTTCTGGGCCGAGACGCCCATCATCTCGGAGCCGCGCCAGGCGAAGGCGCGCACATAAGCGTTTTCCAGACCGGATTTCGCCAGCGTTTCCTGCTTGGCCTTTTCGATCTCATCGACGGTATATGGAAGCTCGAAACCAAGGATATTCGCGGACCGGTGAAGACGTTCGGTGTGCCGGCGCGATTCGAAGATGTGGCCGCCATAGGCGCGCTCACCCTCGAACACAGACGACGCATAGTGCAGGCCGTGGGTCAGGACGTGAATCGTCGTCTCACGCCACGGTACGAATTC
>LWDU01043131.1_pt2 | contig 19726 bp, 16 predicted proteins | sample 727161 | NCBI WGS metagenome assembly LWDU01 (sample SAMN04566230, study PRJNA314399) | hydrothermal vent metagenome | isolation source: deep sea hydrothermal plume seawater | place: Mexico: Gulf of California, Guaymas Basin | collected 2004-07-11
ATAGAATCGGCACTCCGCCATGCATGTAATGCGATCATTAAATCGGTTTTTTTTCCATCATAATTTACTGAGATATTAACCTGGTGGCCTAGATCACGCAAAATACGGGCCCAACGAAGAGCCGTTGTGCGATTACCATTTTTCGAAAATTTCTTTGCTGGTGTAATTAGGTTAATCTTCATTTACATCCTCTAGGTAAGCCTGATACACATAATTATATCATGACCAAACTTGTTAGCACCAAATATTTAACAAACCTACTCACAGATGCGAACCAGCGGACCAATGAGCTTATCGACGGTTTAAACAGCAAACAAATTATGGGGCCAAAATTACCAATCGTGAATCCCCTGCTTTGGGAAATCGGTCACGTTGCTTGGTTTTACGAACAATTTATCCTTAGAATGCTGTACAAAGAAACCCCTATCCTAGATAACGGCGATGATCTCTATGATTCAATTGATATTGAACATTTTGATAGATGGGATCTGCCAATGCTTCAGTTAAATGATGCCAAAAAATATATAGATGATATTCGCAACAAATTAATAGATCAACTGGGTGAAATTTCACACTCTAACATGGCATCTGAAAGAGATAGCTTCATTTATCAATTCGCCACCTTTCACGAAGACATGCACACCGAGGCCTATACCTATTCGCGTAATACGCTGGAATATCCACTGCCTAATTTCGCCACAGCACAATCTCTAGATAAAACAGAACTTGAAGTAGGCCCCCTTCATGGCGACATAGAAATACCCGGTGGTGAATTTATACTAGGTTCTCCTCCGGACGAGCCCTTTCTCTTCGATAACGAGAAATGGGCACACGATGTTACAGTTTACCCGTTTCAGATGGCACGAGCCGCTGTTACTAATGAAGAGTTTGCTACTTTTGTCGCAGACAAAGGCTATCTTCGCCGAAATCTTTGGCATGATATTGGCTGGGGTTGGCGCCAACGGGCAAAAGCGGAACATCCAGTTTATTGGATACCTGACGGCCCTGATAAATGGTTTATGCGTCATTACTCAACGACGGTTGAGTTGCCTCTTTATCAACCAGTAATACACATCAATTGGTATGAGGCTAGTGCCTATTGCAACTGGGCAAACCGTCGACTTCCAAACGAAATCGAATGGGAAGTCGCCGCTACCACACAACCAAAAAATAATGGTCGTGAATTTTCGACTTCAAAGCGCCTCTATCCTTGGGGTAACGATCCCAATACATTGAAATATGCAAACCTCGATGGACGTGGTCTAGGACCCGTTGATGTCTCTGCTTTTTCAGCTGGCGAAAGCGCATGGGGTATACGTCAGATGTTAGGCAACATCTGGGAATGGACTGCCAGTAATTTTGAGCCATACCCTGGCTTTAAACCCGATTCATATAAAGAATATTCAGAGCCCGTATTTGGAACCCGTAAAGTATTGCGCGGTGGAACTTGGACAACACGTTCACGGATGATAAATAATAAATACCGAAATTTTTATACACCAGACCGCAGAGATATTTTTGCGGGATTTCGGACTTGTGCCCCGCACAATTGGTCGTAAAATAATCATCTGATTTAAATAAAACGATAAAATAAAAGTAAAATTAGACAGGGAGACTAATTGATTCATGATTACCATGACTTCAGCTATACTTCGAACAGAACGTCTCTATGGAACCCGACCAGCGATTTTAGATGCCGAAATAAATTACACATGGGGGGAACATGTTGCACGTATTAAAAATCTTGCTGGTGGGCTTGCAAGCCTTGGAATCTCAAGTGGTGAACGCTTTGGTATTATAGGACCAAATTCGTTTCGATATACTGAACTTATTCATGCTGGTTATTGGGCCGGTGCAATACCAGTGCCCATAAACCACCGTCTCGCTCCGCCTGAAATTCTTCATATTCTGGAGGATGCTGACGTTAAACTTCTAGCTCTAGGTGAGGATTACCTTAACTTAACAGATAACGAATTATTAAAACCTTGGTCCAATAAACGAATAGCAATTGGATCTAACTCACCGGACAAAAACATACCAGCACTTGATACTATCATTGATACAGGAATCATAGCAGAGCCACATAGCCCTAATGAAAATGATCTAGCAATATTGCTGTACACAGGTGGAACAACTGGCCGCAGCAAGGGCGTGCAGCTGACACACAGAAATGTATGTTCAAATGGCTACCAGGTTATAAATGCTATGAATATTGTTAAAGAAGATATTTATCTTCATGTCGCACCGCAGTTTCATGCTGCAGATCTCTTAAGCTCAGGATTTACGATGAATGGCTCTGCCCATGCATACGTTCCTGTTTTCTCCCCAAAAGCCGTCCTTCAGGCAATTCAGGATTATAAGGTTACCCAGGCCATGATGGCTCCAACTATGATCATTATGATTTTAGAGGAACCCTCATTTGATGATTATGATATTTCAAGTTATCGAAACCTATTTTATGGCTCTTCACCAATGGCAGCTGAGTGGGTTGAAAAAGCAATTCAGCGCTTCACAAACGCTGGAGTGCAACAAGGTTATGGCTTAACAGAAACATCACCTATTTTAACAACCTTCGATGCCGACGATCACCGCCACGCAATGGAGACAGGAAACACTGATATTTTGCGTGCTGCGGGTCGCCCACTTATTGGTATTGACCTGAAAATACTTGATGATAATGATACGGAATTACCAACCGGCGAAGCCGGTGAAGTATGTGTACGTGGTCCAAATGTAACGCCTGGATATCTTAACCGGCCAGATGAAAACAAAAAGGCATTTAAAAATGGTTGGTTTCACACCGGGGATGTCGGCAGAGTCGATGAAAATGGTGTTTTATTTTTAATGGATCGAAAGAAAGACATGATTGTTAGTGGTGGTGAAAATATATATACGTCCGAAGTAGAGGCAGCTCTTTATAAGCATCCAGATGTCTTTGAATGCGCAGTCATCGGCGTACCAGATTATAAATTTGGAGAGTCTTTGTTGGCCGTCATTGTGCCTGTACCTGGTAAAAACCTGAAAAAAAATATTATCATCAAGCACTGCCGTGAATTAATTGCAGGCTTCAAAATACCCCGACAAATAGATTTTGTCGACGAATTACCTAAGAGTGCAATGTCCAAAATATTAAAAAATGAATTACGAAAAATTTATAGTAAAACATAATACGTAGCAAAATAGGAGAACAATATACAATGGGACAATTTGCATTTGGCCAGCCCGTTACACGAACGGAAGACCCGCGGTTGCTCACCGGACGGGGAAACTATGTGAGTGATGTAAACCTTCATCGCCAAGCTCACGGATTTGTTTTAAGGTCTCCTTACGCCCACGCAAAAATTAAATCTTTGGACAAAAAAATAGCAGAAGCAGCACCGGGGGTAATTACCATCCTAACCGGACCGGATATTCTGGCTGATGGTCTCGGGACGACGCACGTTACCCAACCCCACAAACGTGCAGATGGCTCTCCGCTGTATAGTGTTCCCCATCCCGGCCTTGTATTAGACCGTGTAAGACACGTAGGTGACTATATAGCATTTATAGTTGCCGAAACGGTTAACCAAGCAAAAGATGCCGCTGAACTTATTGAAATCGATTTTGAGCCTCTAGACTCTATTACAAATACTGCTTTGGCCCTTGAGGATGAAGCCCCGCTAGTATGGGATGACTGCTGATCACTGGCGGTGATAAGGACGCAACAGATGCCGCATTTGAAAAAGCTGATAAAATTATTAAACACCGGTTTATAATAAACCGTATTTCGGCGAATTCGATGGAAACAAGGGGTTGCGTTGGTGACTACGATCAACGTGAAGGGCGTTACATAGTCTACAATGATATCCAGGCGCCCCACGCTCTTCGTCAAGTTTTATCCGAGGAAATTTTTAAAGTACCTCAAAAGGATGTGCAGGTAGTCGTCGGAAATATCGGGGGTGCATTTGGATTAAAAGGTCCTGTTTATCCAGAAATCAGATTATGCGCCTGGGCTTCGAAACGCATAGGACGACCCGTCAAATGGATATGTGAGCGTAGCGAAGCTTTTCAATCAGATGAACATGCTCGGGATAATGTAACAGAAGCGGAAATAGCCGTCACAAATGAAGGGAAATTCCTTGGATTAAAAGTCAACTCAATATGCAATATTGGTGCTTATTTATCAGCAGATCGTAATATTCTCTCAACTTTTCTTAATGTGGGTTGTCTTGCGGGTGTTTACACGACACCAGCAATCCATACAACAACACGTAACGTCTTTACAAATTCAAATGCAACCTCCCCATATCGTGGGGCGGGACGTCCAGAAGCCGCCTATATCCTAGAAAGTATGGTAGATTTAGTGGCCCTTGAACTGGATATGGACAAAACAGAAATTCGAAGGAAAAATATCATTCCGGTTGATGCTATGCCATTCAAAACTGGCCATACTTATACCTATGACTGCGGTGAATTTGAAAAAAATATGGACCGTGTAATGGAAATGATCGACTATGCTGGGTTTAATTCTAGGCGTGAAGAAGCCGCCTCCCGAAGTAAATTACGTGGCATTGCAATCTCAAATTCTATCGAGAGGGCTGGCGCACCGTTTCCTGAGACAGTAGAAATTAGATTTGATCCAACCGGCACAGTAACAATATTTGCTGGCACTAAAGATCAAGGGCAAAGCCATGACACGATGTACAAACAGCTACTTTCAGACAAGCTAGGTATAGATTCCGATATGGTCCGCTTAGTTGATGGAGATACGGACAAGGTTTCCCATGGCCTAGGTACATTTGGCTCGCGTTCTGCGATGATTGGCGGAACTGCTCTTCATATGGCAGCGGATAAAATTATAGAAAAAGGTACTAAGATAGCTGCCGAGGTATTAGAAGCAGCCGAGGGAGATATTATTTGTGAAGACGGCAAATTTAAAATTGCTGGAACAGATCGTTCGATCGATATACATGAGATCGCAAAAATAGCCTATAACCCAATGCGTATGCCTAAAGGAATTGAGCCAGGGTTGGCCGAAACAGGCACGTTTAAACCCGATGCTCCGAGCTTCCCAAATGGCTGTCATGGAGTTGAAGTTGAGATTGATCCTGACACCGGGAAAACGGATCTTATTAGTTATTATGTTGTTGATGACGTCGGAAATGTAATAAACCCGCTAACGTTAAAAGGCCAAATACATGGTGGTATTGCGCAAGGCCTTGGACAGGCCCTAATGGAGAATATTATCTTTGACTCAAATACTGGCCAATTAATGTCAGGCTCCTTTCAGGATTATGCAATGCCACGTGCTGACGACTTTTGTGAAATTAAAGTAGAGTCAAATCCTGTGCCTACAAAAGTAAACCCGCTTGGCGTTAAAGGAGCAGGCGAAGCTGGATGTGTGGGAGCATTACCCGCCGTATTAAGCGCTGTAACAGACGCACTTTCGGTGTATGGAATCAAATACATTGAGATGCCAGCAACACCGCAAAGGATTTGGAAAACAATACAAAAAGCTGAAGCAGCCTAACAGAGTAATTGATGGAGAATTACGGTGCCAGACATCGACACGGAAAAATTCCGATTGAGACATTTTGTTGAAAAACTAGACACTCTTGATGAAGTTGAAGTCATAAACAAGGCAATAGATCTTATTGATTTAGCTTCAGAGATAGAGACCAGTAAAAAAACAATTCTTTTCAAACAAGTTGGGCCGGAAAAATTTGAACTCGTCGCAAATGTAAATGGTAGCAGACGACGCTTGGCTGCTGCTCTTAATGTCGATGAAGGTAACGTTATTAATGAATTCCAACGCCGGCTAGACACACCACAGCCTATCGTAAATGTAGAGCAAGGTGACGCACCGGCGCAGCAAGTTGCCTTGAAAGGCAACGATGCTGACCTGAGTAAACTACCTTTTTATATACAACATCAATTCGATGGAAGTGCTTATCTTTCATCGGGCATCGATTATTGTATTGATCCAGAAAGCGGTACGACAAACGTCGGTTGCAGGCGCCTAAGCTTACGAAACACAAAATCAGCCGGAACAAATGTTACAGCTCCTTCTGATCTTAAGCGAATTTATCAAGGCTGCGTTGCCCGTGGGGAAAAATTACCAATCAGCTTTGCTGTTGGTTCTCACCCCCTTGATTACATGGCAGCCGGCATGCGAATACCTTCCGATGAAATTTCTTTAGTAAGCACCTTACGGGGGGAGCCACTCCCTTTAGTTAAATGTTTAACCAATGATATACGTGTTCCAGCTGACGCAGAAATGATAATAGAGGGATATTTAGATGAGCACGGCTATACAGAGCCAGATGGACCCTACGGTGAATACGTCGGTTTTTACGGACCAATGCATATGGACCCTGTTTTCCATGTTACCGCAATTACAATGCGTAAGGACGTTCTTCATCAAAGTCTACTTCATGGTTCTGGCCCGGAAATTCACCGAGCAGAGTCAGTTCACTTACTTACTATTCGTCACGAGGCTCAAGTCTTCAAAAGCCTCCGTATGATGGGCGTCGTTGTTAACGACGTTTATGTGCCCCCAGGATCTGCTGAAGGACAACATATTCGAGTTTCGATAAAACAAGTTCGTCCTGGTCAGGCTCGTAATGTTATAGCTGCTATCTTTGCTTCTGTTTTTGGAGCAAAACACGTATTTATTACCGATGATGACATAAATATTAGAGATGAAAATGCTTTCGAATGGGCATTTGTATCTCGCTTCCAGGCCGACAGCGATCTCGTAGTTTTTGATGGTATGATGGGAATGTCAATGGACCCATCGCTAGATGGCAGGGGCATCATTGGCGCAAAAGCAGGTTTTGACCTTACATTACCGCCACAAAGTCGCGATAAGTTAACAATGCGGGTCGCAAAAGCACCAAAATTAGAGGGCTCAGCGCGCTACCAAACAGTCTTAAAGGCCTTGGAAGAAAGGGGCCCTCTATTTTTCACTGATATAGTAGATGCGCTAGGCAGTCGTGATAGTAGAGAGATTACAATTAAATTAGATGAATTGCGTAATGATGGAAAACTAATGCGAAATAGCGATGGTCAATACTTACTCGGCAAAACTGAGAAAGGCAAAACGGGGCTATTTGGCCCTCAGCATGACGATCCAAATGCTCATACTTAAAGACAAAATATAAATAACAATTATAAATTATATAATCCACAGTTCTCTCGAAATGCAACACTTTAAAAAATATTTCAAGGGTAAATTTACAGCACAGCTACCCGTTCTTTTCTCAATCACCGTATGCAAAAAAGGTTCTCATAAATTGCAAAATCACATAGTTAAAGTTTTTCCTTCTGAGACAGTTCTTCCAAAAGAAAATCAATTGGCATGGAAAATAGCCGAAGTTGCTTCCGATCCCATCGAAGTAAGTGATGACGTAACAAATATGGTTATTAATCGTATTATTGATAATGCCTCCGTGGCTATAGCATCAATTAATCGACACTCCGTGACGAGCGCCCGCGCGCAAGCTATTGCTCACCCCCGTTCTAATGGGGCCACCGTTTTCGGGATGCCAAATGAACAACGTTTTCATGCCGAATGGGCGGCTTGGGCTAATGGCACTGCAGTTCGCGAGCTTGATTTCCATGATACTTTCTTAGCTGCAGACTACTCCCACCCTGGCGACAACATTCCACCAATACTAGCGGTTGCACAACAAATGAGTAAATCAGGCGCTGAACTTATTAGAGGCCTGGCAACCGGCTATGAGATCCAAATTAACCTCGTCAAAGGTATTTGCTTACACGAACACAAAATTGATCATATAGCACACTTGGGACCCTCAGCGGCAGCAGGTATTGGCACATTGCTAGGTCTCGATACCGAAACCATATACCAATCGATCCAGCAAGCTTTACACACAACCATCTCAACCCGTCAATCCCGAAAAGGACAAATTTCAAGTTGGAAAGCTTTTGCTCCTTCTCACGCCGGTAAGTTGGCCATTGAATCCGTTGACCGCTGCATGCGCGGAGAAGGTGCTCCTTCTCCAATTTATGAGGGTGAAGATAGCATTCTTGCATGGATCCTGGATGGTCCGCACGCTGCCTACTCGGTACCCCTCCCTGAACCCGGTGAGGCGAAAGTAGCTATTCTTGAAAGTTATACCAAAGAACACTCTGCCGAATATCAAAGCCAAGCTATAATTGATCTAGCCTTTCGTATTAGAAATAAGGTCGAGAACTGGGATGATGTTCAAAATGTTAAACTTTATACCAGTCACCACACACACTATGTGATTGGCACCGGCGCAGGAGATCCACAAAAAATCGATCCAGCCGCCACTCGGGAAACGCTAGATCACTCAATCATGTATATTCTCGCAGTTGCGCTTCAGGATGGAGAATGGCACCATCTTAACTCCTACACTCCAAAACGTGCTCAACGTCCTGATACCGTTAAACTCTGGCATTCAATTAGTACTGAAGAAGACGCGGCCTGGACAGCGAGATATCATGACCCCGATCCAAATAAACGTGCATTCGGAGGGCGTTTAGAAATTACACTTAAATCAGGTAAAAAAATTATCGACGAATTGGCTGTAGCCGATGCACATCCAGCCGGCGCCCGACCCTTTGTTCGTGAAAATTATACTGAAAAGTTCAAAACACTGACACGCGGCATCATTTCCAATTCAGAAAGCGATCGTTTCCTGAAACTACTCGAGAACTTGCCCGATCTCAACGCCAGTAAGATGAGCCAACTTAATGTTCAGGTTGATAAAATTAAAGTCAACAGCAATACTCCTGATATGAAGGGGATTTTTTAATGTTATTTGGAACCAAAACAGCCGCCGAGAAACGCGCTAAATTCAGGAAAGATTTATCCTCGGGGAAACTTTTGCAAATGCCAGGCGCACACGAACCTATTGTCGCACGTATTATCGAAGAGCAAGGCTTCGATGGCGTTTATATCTCAGGAGGCGCATTGTCCGCCTCAATGGCAATGCCGGATATAGGGTTAACAACCCTTAGCGAGGTAACTCAACGCGGGCGGCAAATTGCACGCGTTACCGACCTGCCGGCTCTAATTGACCTAGACACCGGTTTTGGCGAAGCAATGAATACAGCTCGCACAATACAAGAATGCGAAGAACTAGGAATTACTGGCTGCCATATCGAAGACCAGCAGAGCCCAAAGCGCTGCGGTCACCTTGATAACAAATCCGTCATAGAAACAGATGTGATGTGTCAAAAAATTAGAGCGGCTACCGATGCCAAACGCGACCCTAATTTTTTATTAATGGTACGAACGGATGCAAAAGCAATAGAAGGAATTGAAGCTGCTATTGAACGATCAAAGGCTTACGTTCAGGCTGGTGCCGAAGCAATATTCCCTGAAGCCCTTAGTACAGAGAAAGAGTATGAATTATTTCGTAAAGCAATTGACGTTCCGCTGCTCGCAAATATGACCGAATTTGGCAAGACACCACTTTATTCAAAAAAAAAATTAGAAGAATTTGGTTATAACATAGCAATTTACCCCGTTTCATCTTTGCGTATCGCCATGGGGGCCATAGAATCCTCATATGCTACTTTAAAAAAAGAAGGATCACTTGAAAGTAAGTTAGATCAGATGCAAACACGTAAAAGACTATACGAGATAATTAAGTACGACGAATATAATACGTTTGATAAAAAAATTCATAATTTCAAATTATGAGTTAGTATTTAGGAAAATTAATAATGGCTAAAATAACTAAAAAAAAATCAAATCGTGGGACTACTAATCCAAACATTCGGAAAGGCTTAGTCGGGGTAATTGCAGATGCAACAGCTGTCTCCAAGGTAATGCCCGAAACAAATTCTTTAACCTATCGTGGTTATGCCGTGCAAGACTTGGCCGCTAAATGCTCATTTGAAGAAGTTGCCTACCTTTTGCTTAATGGGAACCTCCCTAACCGTAAACAACTCAATACATTTAAAAAGAAAGAGCGTTCCTTGCGAAGGATCACCTCAGCACATACGCAAGTCATAGCAAAATTTCCGAAAAAAGCGCACCCAATGGATACCATCCGGACAGCAGTTAGTTACCTCGGTACCAGCGAAGTGGCGTGGGGAAATGAGGCAGCGGAAGTCGATATGGAAAGAGCAATAAATATGTTAGCTAAAATCCCGACTATGATCGCAACGGATTTTCGTTATAGAAATTCAAAAAAACGAATTGCGCCTCGCTCTGATTTAACTTTAACAGAGAATTTTTTTCATATGTGTTTTGGTAAAGTGCCGCCAAAGGCTGTTGTAAAAGCATTTGATATCTCACTGATTTTATATGCTGAACATAGCTTCAACGCGTCAACTTTCACCGGCCGAGTTATAGCCTCAACCAGATCTGATATCTATTCAGCCATTGTTGGTGGAATTGGGGCATTAAAAGGTCCCCTACACGGTGGCGCAAACGAAGCTGTCATGGATATGATGAAAGAAATTGGTACGCCAGAACGAGCAGATACCTGGATTAGAGGAGCGATGAAAGATAGAAAAATGATTATGGGATTTGGTCACCGTGTCTACAAACAGGGTGATAGCAGAGTACCCACGATGAAGAGTTGCCTCGAGGATCTCACAAAATGGTCAGGTGATACAAAATGGTTAGATATCTACAACATCTTAACTAACATCTTTATCAACGAAAAAGGCATCTACCCAAATTTAGATTTCCCGTCCGGGCCAGCCTACTATTTGATGGGCTTTCCCGTAAACCTCTACACACCAATTTTTGTAATGTCTCGAATTACTGGCTGGTCTGCGCACTATATGGAACAGAATGCAAATAATGCTCTAATACGACCATTAAGCGCTTACTCAGGCAAAGCACAGCGTAAAGTATCATCAATCACAGAACGAAAATAACAATAAAAAACATTTTAAAATGTTATTCCTTCTGCCCCAAGGTTTCCATAAGTTCACGCCATTCTCGTTTACTCATTTTGCTCGCCTCTTGTGAAACAGATTTACCTGCCAGCATATTTTTTACGATTTCGAGTGCCGCCGCCGATAAACTGATGCCACCAACACGATATTGAATAAAAGCTTTATAGGCAATCGGCACCCAACGCTCAACAGTTTCTAACATTGCATCAGCATACACACGTATCTCGTACTGGGCATGAGCGTCTGCCCTTAGTGACAAAAAATGCAGCAAATTATGGAGATCAATCTTCCAATACCACTGAGTGTATGTATTCAGCGTAAGGTTCATTCGTGCTAGTTCACGTGCTAAACCGCCTCGCGCCTCATCAATTATATTCCCATCTGGATCTTCGTTTAACATTTCAACGTAATGATCATAGTTACGAGTTGCATCCTCTTTAAGTAGATCTAATACATGCTGAGCCTCTTCACCTTTCAATAACGCGCCCCTACCTTGATGATTTTGTTTTGATTGCATCGCCAATTGTTCGACACTTGGAATATAAAACTCGCGGTCAAGGACAGAATACCGCGCAGAATATTCATTAACATTAGCAGTTCGATGACGTATCCACTGACGCGCTATAAATATCGGAACTTTCACATGGTATTTTATTTCGCACATCTCAAAAGGGGTGGTATGGCGGTGTCGTAATAAATAATTGATTAAACCAGAATCATCTGAAACTTTCTTAGTACCTTTGCCATAGGAAACCCGTGCGGCCTGCACGATTGCTGCATCGTCGCCCATATAGTCAATTACACGCACGAAACCATGATCTAAAACCGGGATCGGTTTATACAAAATTTCTTCAAGTAAAGCTACAGTTGCTCTACGGGTCTCATAACTTGAAACACGCAACTCTTCAATTTCCTGTTTTTGCTGGAGCGTGAGATCCATCTTTAGACTATTCCTAATTCTAAACTAAAAAAATGTAAACGTTTATCAGCACCTTACCTGCTTGACTATAAACGATCAAAGGCTTGAGTAAATATATCAAAATTAGATTATCGAATAGCATCACTGTACCCTTTCAATTAACCATTGATCAGACTATATTAAATATGTCGGATTTCCGACTATGGTGATAAACACTTTGCAAAATAAGCGTAACGGACCCGGGGGCAGTGCCCGGCGCCTCCACCAAAAATTTTAGGTAATCCGAGCTATTAAACCAGGATATCCTAGAATTAATAGACTATTATGGGGGCGAAACAGGATCGACGTGCGTAGTAAAATCAAAGTTTTTGCTCGGCATTGTACCACCGTTATCGGGCTAATTTTACAAATGCAAACGATAATGAAGCATTTGCGGTAGCCGCTTAACAGCTAGTCTACCACGGGGTCCGAAGGGCACCTAGCAACAGAAGCCCTTCACTAAATTTGCGAATCGCTCTAGATTAAATTACCAAAATACGTAACATTAGCGTAGCTTAACCACAAAAGACCAGCGAGTATTACATGTCAGAAGAAATTTTCCCATATGACCAGTGGGTCAACGAAGCACTTCTTAAAGTCTTGGCCCGAGCGCTAAAACAACTATCTGAAAAAGGTCCCTCAGATAGCCATCATTTTTTTATAGATATTCAGACCGGCTATCAAGGTGTTAAAATTCCAAACTTTCTTCGTACTCAATATCCAGATGAAATTACGATTGTACTGCAACATCAATTTGAAGAGCTCGTTGTTAACGAGGATGGCTTTGAGGTATCGCTTTCTTTTGGTGGTAAAAAAAGTCGACTAAAAGTCCCATTTGGTGCGGTAACTTCTTTTGCCGATCCATCAGTAAATTTTGGGTTACAAATTGGCATCCAAGCAACTAGTGATGAGGTGATACATTTAAGATCAAAAACCGAATTAAATAAGTTAAGTTCAACAGATGTTCAGGAGACCAGGAAAAGAATTGAGCCACTTCCACGCCCATTGAAAAAATCTGAAGTGCAAGAAATCGATAATACTTTAGATAACAAAACGTCAATAGAGGAACGTTCCGGCAATACTGATCCAGATCGTGAGGCTCAAACAGCAAAAGTCATCGCACTTGATACATTCCGAAAAAAGTAGCGTGACGAATTAGCTACCAACCTCAGACTCAAAAACCAATAATCAGGTGATGCTATGAGCGACAAAAATTATTTCCCGATGATCCCATTCATTGACGACACTACAAAATATCGTCTTATAACAACCGATTATATTGAAACTATGGAGTTCTCTGGTCGCGAGATTCTAAAAATTGACCCGGAGGGGATTTCGGTACTGACCGCGAAAGGCTTTTCCGATACATCACACTTGTTACGAACACAACATCTTGAACAATTAAGGAAAATTCTCGATGATCCCGAAGCGTCAGATAATGATCGATTTGTAGCTCTAGATCTCCTTAAAAATGCCAATATAGCTTCTGGAAGAATTCTCCCGATGTGCCAAGATACTGGTACGGCAATCATCATTGGTAAAAAAGGCGAACAGGCATGGGTGGACGGTAATAGTGAAGCGGCTATCTCTGAGGGTGTTCGACGCACATACGAGACGGACAATCTCCGTTTCAGTCAACTGGCACCAATATCAATGTATAAAGAGGTTAATACAGGCGACAATCTTCCAGCACAAATTGAAATTTACGCCGATCAAGGGGCCAATTATAAATTTCTTTTTATCGCAAAAGGCGGCGGGTCGGCCAACAAGACCATGCTCTATCAACAAACTCGAGCAGTATTAAATCCCGAGAGCCTTATGCAGTTTCTAGACCAAGAAATTCGCGGTATCGGAACTGCTGCCTGCCCACCCTACCATTTAGCGATCGTCATAGGTGGAACCTCCGCTGAATTTAATCTTAAAATGGTTAAATACGCCTCAACACATTATCTAGATAATTTACCCACCCGAGGCAATAAGCATGGGCAAATCTTCCGCGATGTAGAACTTGAAGATCAAATTCATAAGTTGACACAGGATATAGGAGTTGACGTACGAGTTATTCGACTACCACGTCATGGAGCCTCTTGCCCAATCGGTATCGGAGTTTCGTGTTCAGCCGATCGTCAAGTTTCAGGTAAAATCACCAAAGAAGGAATTTTTCTAGAGGAGCTAGACACCAATCCGGCGCGATTTTTACCCGAAATTACGGACGATCATCTTGATGATAATGTTGTAAACCTCGATCTTAATCAATCTATGGATACTATCCGTTCGGAACTGTCAAAATATCCTATCAAAACGCGTCTATCCTTAACAGGGACTATAATTGTTGCACGTGATATAGCACATGCAAAACTTAAAGAATGCATTGATAACGGTATAGGACTTCCTAATTATATCAAAGATCACGCAATCTATTATGCTGGTCCCGCAAAAACACCTGAAGGGATGGCATCCGGCTCTTTTGGGCCAACGACTGCTGGTCGCATGGATAGCTATGTTGATCTGTTCCAAGCTAACGGCGGCTCAATGGTAATGTTAGCCAAAGGCAACCGTTCGCAATCAGTAACAGATGCATGTAAAAAACATGGTGGATTTTATCTCGGCTCTATCGGTGGGCCGGCTGCACGTCTTGCACAAGATTGTATCAAAAAGATCGAAATCATCGAATACGAAGAGCTAGGCATGGAAGCCATTTGGAAAATAGAAGTCGAAAACTTCCCTGCGTTTATTGTCGTGGATGATAAAGGAAATGACTTTTTTGATGAATTCAAAGCACAATAAACCAAAACTTTTATAATATAAAAAAAAATTTACCTGTGAGCTAAAAAGATATAAGAAATATGGTTAATTTCAAAAGCCTTCTGTGTATGTAAATATGTATATGTAATAATTATATTAAAATGGGGAATAATAAAAATGCCAAAAACCACCTATAATTATAAACGTTATAAAATGTCAGAATATGACTTAGGCGCTTTTCCTGGTTCAAAGGCGGGTGAATTGGCGAAAAACTTTACCATTCGCGATCAAAATGAAAACGAGGTTTCTCTTGAAGATTATCGCGGGAAATGGGTGGTTTTAGAAACAGGGTCAATTACATGTGCAATGTATGTGAAAAATATTCCTGGAATTAAAAAACTTCAAATCAAATATCCAGATGTAGAATTTTTACTTGTTTATGTCCGGGAAGCTCATCCTGGCTCGCGCCTCGGCCCACACGAAAGCAATGAACAAAAAATTGCAAGGGCAGAAAAGCTAAAAGAGTTTTATGGTGAACCTCGCAAAATACTGGTTGATGATCTGCAAGGTAAAATGCACAAGGCCTATGGAGAATTACCAAATATGGTATATATCATCGATCCAGATGGTCGAGTTGTCTATCGGTCTGATTGGGCTTTCCCAAAAAGGATTGAAAAAATTCTAGAAAACAGGGATCAAATTAATACTGATGAACATGTCCAAATAATTACTGCAGCGCCTTGGATTATGATCCCTGTTGTTCTACGCGGAGGGTGGGATGCATTTTGGGATATATCGATAGCACTACCAATGATAATATTAGCCCACCTTAAAGCCGACTGGCAGAATCTTAAAAAAAAATACTCTAACAACTGTCAGTGAACGAACCCTGATCCGTTGTTACCGCAAACTACAGTATTTAAAGTTATAATATATTAACCTGTCAAAGATTTCCTTTATTAATGAGAAATTCTCCGAGAATCTCCTTAAAATATTATACTAATTATTAAATCTAAATAGAATGACATCACCGTCTTTAACAACATAGTCACGGCCTTCTTGACGCATCCTACCAGATTCTTTGCATTGTATTTCCCCACCCAGACTAATAAAATCATCAAAAGCTATCGTTTCAGCGCAAATAAAACCTTTCTCAAAATCCGTATGTATAACGCCCGCCGCTTGCGGAGCTTTAGTATCAACTTCAATAGTCCAAGCACGCGTTTCTTTCGGTCCGGCAGTAAAATACGTAATCAAATCCAAAAGCTGATAGCCAGACCTAATCAATCTCGAAAGACCGGCTTCTTCCAAACCCAAAGCTTCAAAAAACTCATTCCGTTCTTCTGTATTTATTAATTGTGAAACTTCTGACTCAATTTTTGCCGAAATTATTATAGAACCAGCGCCACTCTCTGCCGCATATGTCAATACTGACTCTGTATAAGCGTTACCCGTCCCAGCGTCGTTTTCTTCTACATTACATACATAGAGTACTGGTTTCGACGTCAAAAGATTTAACATTTTAAATGATCGCAGATCTTCATCGGCAACGGCAACATGACGAGCAGGCTTTCCATCATGCAAAGCTGCTAACACACGCTCTATGATGGCAAGTTGTTGTATTGCATCCTTATCATTACCTCTAACTTTTTTAGTCAGTGGATCTATACGTTTTTCCAAACTTTCTAAATCAGACAACATCAATTCAGTTTCGACGACATCTGCATCCTTGCGTGGATCAATTTTTTCATTAACATGTGTAATTTCACTATCATCAAAACACCTGAGAACATGCAAAATAGCATCAGTTTCTCTAATGTTTGCAAGAAACTGATTGCCGAGGCCTTCACCTTTACTGGCCCCTTTAACCAAACCTGCAATATCAACAAATTCCATTTGAGTCGGAATTATCTGGGCTGAGCCAGCAATTTTTGAGATATCATCTAAACGAGTATCTGGTACATTGACGCGACCAGTATTCGGTTCGATGGTGCAAAATGGATAATTTACAGCTTCTGCTACCATAGTCTCCGTCAGCGCATTAAACAGAGTGGATTTACCAACGTTTGGCAACCCAACAATACCACAATTAAATCCCATTCTTATTTTCTTTCATTATGTTAATTGAGTGACGTAACGTATAGCGTGACTTCGGATACAAATCCTGCTCCATCACCTTCTATCAATTTAGCTATATGCGTCGTCATGCCGCCCAATAACGGATCTAACCACTGTTGGTCTGACTGAGAAAAATCGTTAAGCACATGGCCGGTCACACGACTTTTTTCGCCTGGATGCCCTATGCCTATTCTAACTCTATAGAAATCTAATCCAATATGATCCGCAATACTTTTGAGACCATTATGTCCAGCAAGTCCCCCTCCTTTTTTTACCCGGATTTTTCCGGGGGAAAGATCAAGTTCATCATGCAGAACAATCACATTTCCTGTTTCAATTTTATAAAAGCGGACAAGTTCGGCTACCGAACGGCCCGATTCATTCATGTATGTTGTTGGCTTAAGAATGAACACTTTATCGCCCGCGATAGAGCCATCTGCGACTTCACCATGAAACTTAGTTCGAAAGGGTTGGAAGGAATAATGGCGATGGATACCATCCACCGCCATAAATCCTATATTGTGACGATTACCTGCATAGTCAGAGCCAGGATTTCCCAAGCCAACTAGAAGGTACATGAGAATTCTCCGAGTTTGTCTTTCGTTCTTAGTTTCTATAAATCATAGAAAAGTTATTCTTCGGAACCACGTTCTACACCTTCAGAGGACCCGCCTTCAACATCATCGGTACCTTCTTCACCTTCTTCACCTTCTTCACCTTCTTCACCGTCGACAATTTCTCCAGCTTCTTCCTCTGCTGTCATTACTGTTGGAGCCGCTACAGTCGCGATTGTAAAATCACGATCAGTAATAGGCTCAGCGCCGTTTGGCAAATCTAATGCCGAAATATGAATAGAGTCGCCTATTTCAAAGCCCGTCAAATCTATTTCAATAGCCTGTGGAATATTCGTCGGTGAACAACGCAATTCTAGTTCCCGACGTACTATATTCAAAACGCCGCCACGTTTGAGACCCGGTGACTCCTCCTCATTTAGAAAATTCACTGGAATCTCGATAACAATTTTTGTATTTTGGTTAAATTGCAGAAAATCAACGTGCAATGGAAGATCTGTTACCGGATCGACCTGCAAATCACGCGCCAACACTTCATGTTTTTTTCCCGTAACGTCTACAGCAAAAATTTGCGTAAAAAAACCAGGATTCTTTATTAGTTTACTAAGCTCGTTTCCATCAATTGAAATTGTAACAACGTCCTGGTTATTTCCATAAATGACGGCTGGGACTTTACCCTCACGACGCACTGCTCGAGCCATCCCCTTGCCTGCTCGATCACGCACCTCTGCGGTGATATTAATAACTTCACCCATATTTTCTACTCCTAAGGTTCACCAACAAATTATCATGGCCTACAGAGGCGCCAAACATACAACTTATTGCATGGGGAGAGCTGGGGTTTAAAGCTTTAACACTATACTGTCAATACATCGTGGGTAGAGCAGTAGAGTTGATTAAATACTTATTTCAAACAAACTAGAGACAGAATTTTCATCGCTAATTCTTCTTATAGCTTCAGCTATCAGCGGAGCGATCGTAATTTGTGAAATATTATGAGCGACACGCATAGCCTCAGTTGCGGTAATACTGTCTGTTGCAATTAAGGTCTCAATTGGTGATGCTGAAATACGCGCAACTGCCCCGCCTGACAAAACCCCATGGGTTATATAGGCAGAAACTGACTGAGCTCCTTGATCCATCAACGCAACGGCAGCATTACACAACGTACCGCCTGAGTCGACTATGTCATCAATCAAAATGCAACGACGCCCTCCAACGTCTCCTATGATATTCATAACCTCCGACTCACCCGCCTTTTCACGGCGCTTATCAATGATGGCTAAATCTGTATTCAATCCTTTCGCAAAAGCTCGAGCTCGCACAACACCGCCAACATCCGGAGAAACCATAATAAGATCATCTCCATTATATTTATCTTTAATATCTTTGATAAATACCGGTGCAGCATACAAATTATCCAGTGGAATATCAAAAAAACCCTGAATTTGACCGGCATGTAGATCCAATGTTAACACACGATCAGCACCAGACTCAGTTATTAAATTTGCTACTAATTTTGCAGAAATGGGGGTCCGAGGTCCTGACTTCCGATCTTGACGAGCATAGCCAAAATACGGCATCACCGCCGTAATTCTTCTAGCGGAACCACGTTTAAGAGCATCCATCGTCACCAACAACTCCATTAAATTATCATTGGCTGGAAATGATGTTGATTGGATGACAAAAACATCTTCACCCCGGACATTTTCATCAATTTCGACAAAAACCTCCATATCCGAAAAACGACGAATACTTGCACTAGTAAGAGGTAAATTCAAATAGGCTGAGATTGCTTCTGCTATCGGGCGATTACTATTACAGCTGAGAACTTTCATTCTGCTAGAACCCCTTATAAAATAACGAACAAAACAATCGGAATAATTTAACTATAATAGTTAAAAAAAATTACATGCACAAAAGCTTATAATTTAATTTTATTTAACAGCGGGATAGTATTATGTATACGATATCCATTCATTTTTACCAGACTTTTTACCTCCTGTGAATTTAAGTCTAGTTCTCAATGCCATGTGATGTTAAATGTCTCGCAACAATATTCATAATACCAACACTTCCTTCTCTTGCGGCGTCTTTTGCAACTTGTCCCCATTCTCGACGCACTGCATCTTCCGATACTCTATTGTTTTGCGTAGCTTTTCCTACTATTCGCCCGTCTTTTGTCGTTACTAACCAAGTAATTTCAATATCGTTTAATGCATCATAAGTCGGGCTTACATTGACAAATCCGTTTAATAGAAACATAGAAGTTTGACGCTCTTTAACCACATTTACACCCGCAATAATCAACATCCGCCGCATATTTTTATAGAGCGAATTATTTCCATCTCCTGGTGCGCCCACGATCTCAGTTAAAAAAATTGTGGGTTTTTTTGAAAGAAACGGCGAATCGTTAGAAATTCGAGGTAGCGTAACCTTTAATTTT
>LWDU01036918.1_pt1 | contig 19720 bp, 15 predicted proteins | sample 727161 | NCBI WGS metagenome assembly LWDU01 (sample SAMN04566230, study PRJNA314399) | hydrothermal vent metagenome | isolation source: deep sea hydrothermal plume seawater | place: Mexico: Gulf of California, Guaymas Basin | collected 2004-07-11
GAAAACTCAAAGTCGCACAGGAACAGTTTTTTAAGCCCAAGACAGCAGAGGCGTTGTATGACGTCGTTAAGGATCCCCATCAGGTTAACAACTTGGCCGGTGTCGAAAAGTTCGACTCAGTTCTGCGAGATCTGCGAGGACGATTACAGAAGAAGGTGAAACAACTTCCGGATCTCAGTTTTTATCCTGAAAGCCATCTTGCAGAGCACGCCATGGAGAATCCGGTTGTTTTCGGGAAGTTGCATCAGAAGGAAATTGAAACATTGGTCGATACCGCTGATCTTGCCCTGTTTCCATTCGAACAGGCCAAACCAATGATCAATCGGGCACTGAGCTCCGGTTCTCCAATGATCCGCTATTGGGCGGCTATGGCGTGCAGTTCTTTTGGCCGGGAAGCGGGAGCGCTGGCCGATTCCGTTGAAAGTCTGTTGAAGGATCCATCAGAAATTGTTCAAGTCCGCGCTGCCGAATTCCTGGGGTTGATACGTCAACAGAATCCGCAGCCGATTCTTACCCGGATCGTCAACTCAACTCGCAAACCCATTTTGGCGACCGAGGCCCTGAATTCGGTGGTGCTGTTCAAGGATTTTCATGACTATCCGGTTAGCAGATCAGATTTCGATCCCGTCAGCAAAGGAGCCGACATTGATGACCGCTTGAACTACATCAATGGAATTCCGTATCCGCCTAAGCCAGCCAAGCCGAAAAGGGTAAAGTAGTCTCGATTGACTTGCATGGTGGGTAAAACATGCTCGATTCCAAACTGCATTAAGCTACATCGTTCCCCAAAAACCTGCTGGGATTAAGCGGTCGCGGCTTGGAGTGCCGTGAAGAGCCAAAGCGGCGACTTCAAAGAACTCGTCGACGCAATCCAAATCCTGCCGGGAACGGAGAGCGCATTGGGTTAAAGCGACCGTGTCTGGGCAATACAGGTTTACGCCTCTTTAATTCCAATGAAATTTGAAGATTGGCCGTTGGTAGGCTGTAATTGATGAAAAGGCAATTTTAGTCAAACCATCGCACACCAAAGGATTGCTGAGATGGGTGAAAAATGAGTAGAGTTAGGTTTAATTATAAAAGGAATCCGGACCGTTATGTCAAAACTATCCAAGCCGTTGTCAATTCGAGTGGATCCTCCCAAATCAGGGGCCAATTCACACCGCAAACGCCAAGGTGTTTCGCGTCGCAGTTTCATTTCAAAAACACTCGCTGTGGGAAGCGCTGTGGCTTTACCTCAATTTATTCCCGCCAAAGCACTGGGACGGGATGGTGCTGTGGCGCCAAGTGAGCGGATTGTGTTAGGCGGAATTGGGTTGGGGCCTCGTGGTCGTTACGATCTGAGTGTCATGCTTCCGGAAAAGGATGTGCAGTTTGTCACGATCTGCGATGTGCAGCGCAGTCGTCGGGAAATCGTCAAGAACATGGCGGATACGCATTATGGGAACAAAGACTGCACAATGGGTCGCGATATGTTTGAGGTGCTGGAACGACCGGACATCGATGCCGTGTTGATTGCCACGGGGGATCATTGGCATGCTCTGGCATCCATACTGGCCATGAAAGCCGGCAAGGATGTCTACAGCGAGAAACCCTGCGGTATGACTATTGCCGAGGTTCAGGCGGTTTGCGATGCGGCGAATCGCTATGGAAGAGTTTATCAGGCCGGTACACAGCGCCGCAGTCTAGTCAACTTTCAGTATGCGGTTCATTTAGCTCAGAGTGGATTTCTTGGTCAGATCCATACAATGCATGCTTCCGTCTACACACCCAGCAGAAGGTATGACTGGCTTCCGGCAGAACCGGAACCCCCGAAGGATGAATGTGATTGGGATCGCTGGTTGGGGCCGAGTCCATGGCGTCCCTATAACAAAGAATATATATCGGGCCGTTGGCGGGGACATTATGATTTTGAGGGTGCTGCCAATTTCCCGGACTGGGGAGCCCATACCGTTGATTTGTGCCAATGGGCGAATGGTGCCGACGATACCATGCCGATTGAGTATGAATCGGATTCGAAAGGCATCTACGGCAAGTATGCGAACGGGGTGAAACTGATCTGCGATTTTCTACCGACTCCTTTCGGTAATCGCGAGCCTCACTATCGCACCTCGACGGGAACTTGTCCGGTCCGTTACGAAGGGGATGAGGGGTGGGTGGAAACTGGGGACAATGGGGAGATTGCCCTCTCCGAGAATCTAGTGAAAACACTTGGAAAACATTTTGTTAAACCGGGAACCAGCGCCAAAGGACATGGACGGAATTTTTTCGACTGTGTCAAGTCCAGGGCGCGCACGGTCTGCAACCAGAATGTCATGCGGCATTCACATATTTCCTGTTTTGCAGCAGAACTTGCATGGGAACTCGATCGTAAGATTTTTCTGGATCCGGTGAAGGAGAAGTTCGTCAGTGACGACGAAGCGAATCGACGTATCCGCCGTGCCACCCGCGAGCCTTGGTCATTTCATGTTTAAGGAAACCATTATGAAAATTCGATATTCTTTAAATCTAATTATTTCGGCCATCCTTCTGGTTACCCATTCTTTCACGGCATTAGGCAATACGGAACGCACCCGTGAGTTGATCCAGGTTCTGCAATCATCCAGCGCTTCTGTATCCCAAAAAGCCATTGCCTGTCGGGAATTAGGGGAAGTCGGCACCAAAGAAGCGGTTCCAGCTTTGGCTTCTTTGCTGGATCATGAATTACTCAGCGCTTATGCCCGTGCCGGTTTGGAAAGGATTCCCGATCCATTTGCCATCGTCGCGCTCCAGGAGGCACTCCGTACAGTGCAGGGAAAGTTCCTGGTCGGTGTGATCAATTCATTGAGTGCGCTCCGAGATGAAGAATCGGTGACGACTTTGAGTCGATTAACAAAACATGCCGATTTGAAGGTCGCCAAAGCGTCCTTGAATGCTCTGGGGAGGATTTCCAATGATGAGGCGATCGAGGTCGTACGGAAGGCATTAGCGCAGGGGCGGTCGCCATTTCGGTCAACCGCTGCCGCGGCTTGTCTACTGGCAGCCGAGAAACAGTTGAAGGCCGGAAACAAAGAGGTTGCACGGACTCTTTATGATGAGGTTCGTTCGGCTGAAGTTCCTGACTCCTATCGGATCGGCGCTACCCGGGGCGCTATTTTGGCGCGAGCTGCTGATCCCATACCTTTTCTAATCGAACAGTTACATTCAAAGGAGCCAGCCATCCGCAATGTGGCGCTGCTCACCATTCGGGATATTCCCTCGGATGCTCTGGCGAATGCTTTGCATGGGGAACTGTCTTCGAGTGATCCGGATTACCAGATCCAGTTAATTCAAGCTATTCAGGAATTGCAAAGCGACTATGCTTCGGTTCGAATGGCGGCCTTGACGGTGATGAGCGAAATTGGTGGGGCTTCGGCAGTTCCGGATTATATCCGCGTATTGAAAGAGCATCGCACTGTGGAAGAAGTCGAACTTTCAAAGGAACAATTGCTGGGTACACCGGACGATGAAGTGGATCGAATGGTTCTCATTGCGTTGTCCGGATCAGGGGATTCGACTGCTAAGATTCACTTGATTGAACTTCTGGGGAAACGAAAGGTTTCTTCCGCTGTGGATGAATTGCTGAGGCAGGCTGCTGATTCCGAAACCGAGGTCAGTATCGAGGCATTTCGATCTTTGGAAATTTTGGCGACCATGGAGCATTATTCGCAGTTGATTTCTTTAAACAAATCCGCCGAAAACCCGTCGATCCGGAAAGCGGCAGAAGCCTCGATTCTCAGTGTCGCAAGGAAAGTTGAAAGCAAAGGATTACCCTATAAATTCCTTCCGGGAGTTCTGCTTTTGTCCGAACTGAAAAAATCTGAGGTCTCAACTCTGCGCAACTCCTGGGTCACGATATTGACTTCACTGGGTTTTCCCAATGCTCTTCCGGTCATCATGGAAGGTCTGTCTACTGACGATTCGGAAGTGGCTGTCGAAACCATCCGTCATTTAGGTCGCTGGCCGAATCCGGCTCCCATTCCCGATTTGCTTGAAATTGTTGAATCGACCTCCGATGAGGTTCTTCGTAAACGAGCTGTTGCGGCGATCGTTCAGTTGGCAACTGTCGCTGCGGACAAGCAACAGTCTTCTACGGATCAATTGGTTTCATGGCTTCAACGTGTCAATAATTTCACAAAGTCGGTGCAGGAGAAACGCCGGATTATTTCTACGCTGGGTCGCGTTTCACATATTAGGAGTCTGCAATTGTTGTCGGTCTATCTTGATGATCCCGAGGTGAACAAGGAGGCAGCCTATGCGGTGATCAGCACTGTTCAGGGAATGAAGAAAGGCAGGAACTCGGTGGAGATCGAAGTGGCATTGGAAAAAATTGAAGCTTTCAATGACAAGGGACTTCTCGAGCAAGTTACTGCACTGAAGCAGACCTTCCGAACTCGGTGATTTTGTACAGTAGGCTCTGATATTCCGGCAGACTTTGGACTGGGTGCGGCGGAGTCGCCGCATTGGGTTGAGAGGGGTCCTCGGCGGAACTGGGTCGTAAATCCCGTGACCTATTAGTTAGTAACTTTACCGAATGACCGTTGACGGCCCCGTATCATTAACTGCAGGCTTTGTCTGATAAACTAATCTCACTGTATCCTATCTTTCGGTTCCAAAGCTTCAATCGGAGAAACTCTGTTTTAAGTTGGAAAAGAAAAGGTTAGGGATTACTTTCCTGAATTACAGTGAGCTAAATCATACTGTTGACAAGGTATGAAGCTCCTTGATGTCGATCAAACTCAAAATTTATTAAGCATTCGAGTTACTATGAAAAAAATCTCCTTTCATGTGATTTCTGCGATCACCCTAAGTTTTACCCTTATGACATTAACTGTTTTGGCAGCGGAACGTCCCGTCATCAATATATGGCCCAAAGGTTTGCCCGCAGGTGCCAAACCAGTGGATCCTTCCCGAATAGCGACTCTCAAGGCCAAAGAAACTGACGAACGTATTTCTTATGTTGCTGAGCCGACCTTGACTCTTTATCGAGCTCCCAGTGAAAAAGCCAACGGGTGCGGCATCATTGTTTGTCCCGGAGGGGCCTATAATATTCTCGCATGGAAGAAAGAAGGATTGGAATTGGCTGAATGGTTCAATTCCATCGGAGTGACCGCTGCCGTATTAAAATATCGGGTGCCTCGGCGCGATCCGAAACGCCCTCATTGGGAACCTTTACAGGATGCACAGCGTGCCATCCGAATCATGAGAAGCAAGGCAAAGAGTTGGGGCGTCGATCCGGAGCGCATCGGGATTCTTGGTTTTTCAGCCGGGGGACATCTGACCTTTGTGGCCGGTACTCATTATAATGAAAAAACCTATGATCGGGTTGATGAAGTCGATGACCTCAGCGCCCGCCCCGATTTCATGTGTCCGATCTATGCCGCTTACCTCGGCGATAAGTACAAGGACAATCGAGCGTCCACCTTCATGGCCGTCACACTCGATGATAAGTATCGCGGAGTTCAAGCCGGATTAATGTTGGCTGAATTTAAAAAGGCAGGTGTGCCTGCCGAAGCCCACATTTATTCTTCCGGAGGACACGGCTATGGCATCCGTCCTTCCAATCGTCCCATATCAACATGGCACCACCGGTTGGAAGACTGGATGCAGGCGAGTGGTTTGTTGGAAAAGAGAAGTGAGTGAAATTATTCGAAGATTTTGTCTTAAACAGTTGAAAACGGGAGTTGATCCTCGTTCGAGCGTTAGAACAAAACAGTTTAACACCCGTTTCGCTAAGATCACGAAGACAAGGAAGGAAAAGTTTTAGGGGAGTAGAATCCACCTTGGTGTATGGATTCTGCGATTCCGGGGTCGCCGCCCCCAGCTTCAGAGATATCTGAAATTCTTTGTCCTTCCTTAACCGAATGGCAACTGAGGGGGGGGGGCTTACAATCATCTGCCGGAAAACAGATGTCGACCGGAATTTTGTGTGACGCCCGTCGGAATTCCGGTAAGGTTCTTTTGGTTCAGTCATGAAGCATATGTTGGGTCCAGTTTTCTTTGGTGTTGTATGCGTTTTCGCATTCGGTCTTCCGCTCTACGGTGCTGACATCGACCCACCGAATATTGTCCTGATTCTTGCCGATGATCTTGGTTATGGGGATTTGGGGTGCTACGGCAGTGGACAGAACCTTACCCCTAATATCGATCGTCTTGCGTCGGAAGGAATTCGTTTTACTGACTTTCACAGCAATGGGGCGATGTGTACGCCGACTCGTGCCGCTTTGCTCACCGGACTTTATCAGCAACGGTTCGGAGCCCAATTCGAGGGGCCGCTTTCCAGCAAAACGAATTATCATGAAGGTCTGCCATTGGGAGCGGTCACCATTGCGGAACGCTTGAAAGATGTCGGATACGTTACCGGCATGTTCGGGAAATGGCATTTGGGATATCGACCTCCTTATCTTCCAACTCGGCAGGGATTTGATGAATTCATCGGACTGACCACCGGTGATGGGGATCACCATTCACAAATCGATCGATCCGGACGTGAGGACTGGTGGCATCAGGACCAAATCCATATGGAGAAGGGCTATACTGCAGATCTGTTGACACGGCACTCGATCCGGTTCATTGAAGAGCATCAGGACACTCCTTTCTTTCTCTATCTGCCGCATCTGGCTATTCATTTTCCCTGGCAGGGTCCCGACGATCCCGTCCACCGGGTGAAGGGAAAGGATTATTGGAATGACAAATGGGGTGTTATTTCCGACCAGACCAATGTTCATCCCCATGTCCAGGCCATGATTGAGTCCCTGGATCAAAGTGTCGGGGAAATTATCAGCACATTGAAACGGCTCGAACTGGATGAAAGGACTCTGGTGATTTTTTGTTCAGACAATGGAGGTTATATCAACTATGGGGATTCTCATTTTAACATTTCAAGCAATGGTGCGTTGCGTGGACAAAAGAGTCAGATGTTTGAAGGGGGGCACCGGGTTCCTGCCATTGCCTGGTGGCCGGGGAGGATTCGGCCAAGGGTAAGTAATCAGACGGTAATGACGTTCGATTTCTTCCCGACCTTTCTTGCTTTGGCTAAAGGCGCTTCATCCGGTAAGGTTGAAGAATTGGACGGAGTTAATCTTGCTCGGTTTTTTCTGAGCAATGAACGGCTTTCCGATCGAGACCTTTTCTGGCGGGATGATGACGTTGGAGCTATCAGACGAGGGGCTTGGAAACTTGTGATCCGGGAAGGGAAGGATTCAAAGCTTTTCAATCTCCACCAGGATCTAGGGGAACATCACGATTTGGCAGGTGATCTTCCAGAACGAGTCCAGGAGTTGGAGTCTGCGTATCGAACATGGGCGGCACAAGTGTTTGTCCAAAATACGGCGACAACGCCCCTACCTACAGAGGGTGAATGATGAAGAATGGTATGGCTCATGTTGTAGCAATTGCTGTTCTGACGTCGAGTCTTCTTGGTTGTTCCACTTTTTCTCTTTCTGCTGCGGAAGATACTAAGTTGTCCGCCACTGTTCAGGTAGCCGAAACCGATCGCCATTGGGCATTTCAACCTGTTCAGCTGCCGGATATACCCGAGGTTTCTGATTTCGCATGGCCTTCGAATCCTATCGATCGATTTGTGCTCGCCCAGCTTAAAGCGTCCGGGTTGACTCATTCCTCAAAAGCGAATCGACACGCTTTGATTCGCCGTGTTTATATCGATTTGATTGGCCTGACTCCAACACGGGAAGAGGTGGTATCTTTTATCCGCGATAAGACGCCGGATGCTTTCCTGACGGTGGTGGATGATTTGCTGTCCCGGCCTGAGTATGGAGAACGCTGGGGACGCCATTGGTTGGATGTAGCCCGCTATGCCGATGCGAAGGGGTATGTCGATGCCGGTGAAGTCAAATATCCTTTTGCCTACACCTATCGTGATTATGTGGTCAATGCATTCAACCGGGATCTTCCTTTCGACCGGTTTGTTCTCGAGCAGCTTGCCGCAGATCGGATTTCAGACAACTTGGATTCTCCGTCTTTGGCTGCCTTGGGCTTTATCACGGTTGGATCGCGTTTCAATTTTTTTCCTCATGACATCATTGATGATCGGATCGATCTGGTCACGCGTGGTTTTCTTGGTTTGTCGGTTGGCTGTGCCCGATGTCACGACCATAAATACGACCCCATCTCTACGGAAGATTATTACACTATGTATGGAATCTTCGCCAATACAATGGAACCGACACCGGATCAGTCAGATCCTTTGGGAGAATCCGGCCCTTCCGAAGACGCCGTTTTTCTGAAAAACCTGAAAGAGGAATCTGAAAAATACCGCAAGCTGCGTGAGGATCTGCACCAAAAAGTTATGCACGAGATGAGGGGCTGGTGTGGTGATTACTTACGCTTTGTAGTGCGATCCTCTGAAGAGCATCAAACTGAGGAACAGCCGAAGTATCGCACGGAGAGGGGGTTGGTCAGGGTCGTTTCCGCCTACTCTAAAGGCGGAATGGTGCGTTGGCGTCGTTTTCTCCAAACCCGGGAAAAGAATGATCCTGTCCTGGGGTTATGGAAGCGACTTTTTGATTTATCCCAGGAAGAACTCCCGGAAAAGTTTGAATCTGTTTTTACGGCATTTAAAAACAGTGGCCATGCCAATTCGATGTTGCTCGATTCTTTCAGGGACAAGGAAGTTTCCTCCATGATGGATGTAGCCAATATCTATGCAGACCTCCTCGAAGCGGTCGATGAACAGTGGAGAGAAGTCGGGGGGGGGAAATCGTCTATCCAACGATTTGAAGATGTGGATCTGGAACAATTGCGCCAGGTGCTTTACGGACCTGAATCGCCAGGGACGGTGACCTTGGACGAATCGGAAAATCTTTACCTTCTTGATGAGAGCGTTGCTGTCCGTAAGCATTTCGCTGATATCGAGAGGGTATATCTCAAGTCGTGGAAGGGGGTTGCTCCACGTCCGATGCGGGTTGTTGATCGGCCGAGTCCGTTGGAACAGCATGTGTTTGTTCGTGGAAATCCACAACGGCTCGGAAAACTTGTGAAACGCCGAATTCCATCTGTACTGGGCGGAAAAGGATCAGATGCCATTCAGACGGTCAGTGGTCGTCTTGAGTTGGCCCGGGCCATTGCGCATCCCGAAAACCCGTTGACGTCCCGAGTGATTGTAAACCGAGTCTGGAAATGGCATTTCGGCAGGGGATTGGTGGATACCGCCGGTGATTTTGGATTCAGAGGAGGAGCCCCGACACATCCTAAGCTTCTTGACTATCTGGCCAATTGGTTTGTTGAAAGCGGGTGGTCCTTCAAGAAACTCCACCGTTTGATCCTAATGTCGATAACCTGGCGACAGAATTCTCAGGACAGGAATCATTGCCTGGAGATGGATCCCGATAATCGAAACCTGTGGCGCATGAATCGTCGACGATTGGACTTTGAAACTTTGCGGGATTCTCTGCTGAGAGTATCCGGACTTTTGGAAACCAGTCGCGGCGGACCCCCCATTCAGAAACGTCCGGATGATATCTCGAATCGGACGCGTACTCTGTATACCTATATCGATCGTGAAAGCCTGAATGAGCTTTATCAGGTATTTGATTTTCCAAGCCCTGATATCACTTCCTCTGGACGGTCGGAAACGACGGTTCCCCAGCAATCCTTGTTTCTTCTGAACAGCCCTTTTGTGATTCATCAGGCCGAGCAGGTTTGTCGGTTACTTGGATTGGCCGGTTATGTGGAGGAGGACTTTTCGGATCCCTCGCTTCTAAGGCAGATTCGAAAATTGTATCACCGGGTTTATTCAAGAGAACCTGAGCCTGATGAGATTGAAACGGTCCGTCGGTTCCTTGAGGTAAGCAGCCTGGATCCACCCCAAACTGAAAAAATGCCGGATTCCTACAATCCCTGGATCGATCTAGCGCACGCGATGTTGGTCTCGAACGAATTTCTTTTCGTTGACTGATGGCCAACTCCTGCAAGAATAGCTGGAACATGTCGATTTTTTCCCATGGAGACCCCGAAAAAATAACTTCGCCCTCCGCGTGCTTTGTATCCGGCACAACGGCGCTCCCGCCCAATGGTGAATTTATTTTTGAGCGATCTTCTACTCGAAGAGATTTTCTCCAACGTTCCGGTATGGGGTTTGCCATGTTGGGATTGTTCGGATTAACTGCATTCGGAGAGAATGCGAAACGATCAGGAAATAACCCGCTTTCACCGAATCCAACCCATTTTCTCCCCCGGGCTAAGCGTATCATTCATATCTTCCTGAATGGTGGATCGTCTCATGTCGACACGTTTGATCCTAAACCGGCTCTGACTGAGTATCACGGGAAGCCGCTGCCAATTCCCAATCTGGTCACCGAACGCCCGACGGGTAATGGTTTTGGGTCCCCCTTTTCATTCAAGAGATACGGGCAGAGTGGAATTCCCATCAGTGAACTGTTTTCTGATCTTGGAGAGCATGCGGATGATCTTTGTGTGATTCGGTCCATGCAGTCCGAGTTACCCAATCATGAACCGGCGTTGATGATGATGAATTGCGGAGACAATACCCTGAGCAGGCCGAGCATGGGGTCTTGGTTGACATATGGATTGGGAACCGAAAATCAGAATCTTCCCGGGTTCATCGCCATGTGTCCGGGGGGGCATCCCATCAAAGGGCCTGATAACTGGAGGTCCGCTTTTCTACCGGGAATCTACTCCGGGGCCTTTGTCAATTCCGATCACCAATCTGTAGAGAAACTCATTGAAAACATTCGCAATCCCCGTCTCGATCTGAAAACGCAGCGGCGTCAGGTTGATTTGCTTCAGACCTTGAATCGAAGGCATCAGGAATCCCGGAAAACGGATCCTCAACTTGAAGCACGGATACAGAGTTACGAACAGGCGTTTCGGATGCAGACCGCAGCCACCGATGCCTTCGATATCGAGAGAGAATCGGAATCGACAAGAGCCCGATACGGCAGCAGTGCACAAGGAAGGCAACTTCTTATTGCCAGACGCCTGGTGGAACGGGGAGTGAGATTTGTTCAACTCTGGCACGGGAAGGGACAGCCTTGGGATAATCATGATAAAATTGAAGAGAACCATCGCAGGCTGGCCGGTGAATGTTCTCCGGGGATCGGGGCATTGTTAAGCGATTTGAAAGAGCGGGGTTTGTTCGAGGAGACGTTGGTGATATGCGGAGGGGAGTTTGGTCGAACTCCCACAGTGGAACAATCCAATGCCGGAAAAGAAAAACTCGGACGGGATCACAATCACTATGGGTTCAGTACCTGGCTTGCCGGAGGAGGTGTTAAAGGCGGAACGGTTTACGGATCCACTGATGAATTCGGATTTCGCGCTCAGGAGAATCCGGTTCATGTTCACGACCTCCATGCCACAATCCTTCACCTCATGGGGTTGGATCACGAAAGGCTCACTTATCGACATGCCAGTCGGGATTTTCGATTGACGGATGTGCACGGGCGAGTAGTCCATGAAATTTTGTCGTGATAAGTTTGTTGGTAGAAAATTATACCAGAGAGAGTTCAGCGGACACAGAGAGTGATATAGAAATGATTGGTCTACCCGCGCTGATCCGAGTGCGATTAAAAGTGCGGAAACCGGACAAGTTAGCCCTTCGGCCTGTAGCGTGCGCTGTCCCCAGCGCATTTTCAGTGGAATTCGCGATCCTTTCGGCTGAGGACAGCCGACGCTACAGAATTTCGGCTGAGGAACAGCCGATGCTAGAAAATCGCTCTCTGAACTTTCGATCGCTCCCAGCTGATCAATTCATACCCTCCAGACTTGCATTCAGAACATGATCTTTTCATAGTCCGAGTTTTCGTATGCCGTCCCATTCATTTATTTCCGGGGTTGTTGAAGGTTTCTACGGACGTACGTGGACTCGGGAGCAGCGCCATGCTTTGTTTCAAGGTCTATCGAACTGGGGTCTGAACACTTATTGTTATGGTCCTAAAGACGATTTAAAGCACCGTGCATTGTGGCGCAGTTGTTACGATAAATCTGAAACCACTGAACTGAAGGATTTGGTTGATCGTTGCAGTGATCTCGACTTGAATTTCATCTATTCGTTGGGGCCCGGCCTGGATATCCAATATGGAAAACCGGATGACCTGGATATCATCAAGTGTCGTTTTGGGCAGTTAGTGGATCTCGGCGTACGAGATGATATTCCCGCTGTCATGCACCCGGATGATCAGTCGCAATTCAGTTCCTTCGCCGAAGGGCAGTCTTTTGTTGCCAATGAGATCTACCAATGGTTGGGCACCGACAATCCGGATATCGGATTCCTGTTTTGTCCGACTCCTTATTGCGGTCGGATGGATCAGGCGGGATTAGGAGGCCCCGGTTACCTGGAAGAAATCGGCGAGCGTCTTCACCCGGCGATCCGTATTTTCTGGACCGGGCCTGAGATCATCTCGCAAACCATTTCCGAGGAGCATCTTTCCGAATTGAGTGTTCGATTGAAAAGGCCGGCGATCCGATTATGACATGCAACGTGTTTTTACCGGTCCCTATTGTGGACGTCCTGCTGAACCGGGCAAATATCTCAGTGGGATTCTGATTAATCCGAATTGCGAGTTCGAGGCGAATTTTGTGCCGATTCGGACCTTGAGTTTTTATCTTGGAGAATCAGAGTTGATGGGGGGGCACGCGGCGCGCTGGGGACAGCACGCCCTACCGAGTCCTGATATTGAAGAGTCGGAATTGAGGGCTGAGGACGAGGCAAGGGATCCACGTGCCCATTACATGAAGGCGGTTCGGGAATGGTTCGGTCTGTTTTTAGGAGTTGGGGATGAATGGACACTGGACGACGTGGTTTTCTTGGCTGACTTATTTTACCTGCCTTTCGAACTTGGAGAGTCGGCGTGCGAGTTTCTTGAGGATGCTTCGATTCTTGTCCATCAATCTTGCGATGACTGGGGGGATCGGGAAAACCGTTTTCGAAAAAGAGTGAAGCAAATTGAAGCGATCTCAGTTAAACTGACAGAATTGAAGAATCGTGATCTGTTTTATGCCTTCAACCGGCAATGGTGGGACCTTCGCGAAGAAACTGAGTTGCTGCTTAAGTATCTGGATTGGAAGAAGAATCCGGAATCCGGTGATATCTTTTCCTCTTCAGAACACCATGCCGGTACATTTCGGGGAGGCACTTTGAATCTACTGCAGAACTTATTGAAAATGACGGACCAGGGAACTTTTGAAACAGGCGATGAGTGAAGACAAATTCAGAATCCGTCCCTTCCAGGCGGGGGACGAAATAGCTGCCAATCATGTATGCATGAAAACGGGGGATAACGGCGCTGATGGAGAGCCTTTCTTTCGTGAAGATCCGGATGCGTTGGGTCGGATTTATGTAGAGCCTTACTTGAAGTTCGAACCCGAATTGGCTTTAATGCTGGAGGATAGTGGCGGGGTCTGTGGATACGCGCTGGGAGCGCTTGATTCGAAAGCTTTCTTTCAACGTTATGAAGGGGAATGGCGTCCGCAGTTGGTGCTGGGTTTTCCGGAACCTCGTGGAGATTCCGGTGATTGGACGCGAATTCAGCAGGCCTACCATCTTTATCATCATCCTGATTATTTTTGTCCGGAACCCTATTCTCAATACCCTTCCCACATCCATATTGACCTTTTGCCTCGGGCTCAGGGTAAAGGATTCGGACGAAAGATGATTGAGCAAATTCTGGCTGAACTGAGGAAGACTTCAACTCCAGGTGTGCATCTGGGAATGAGTGTGTTGAATCCGACCGCCTATGGGTTTTACTGTAAGCTGGGTTTCAAGGAACTTGCCCGTGACGGACAGGGTGACGAGGAGGCGATCTATCTCGGAATGATATTCAAGAACCCTGATGACTGAAATGCCTGATTCCGGATATGTCATCGGGATCGATGGAGGGGGATCGGCGAGTCATGGAATTGTCGTTGATGCTTCCGGCAAGGTAGTGGCAAAGTCCAAGGGGGGACCTCTGAATTTCTACACCACTTCGGACCCAATATTTCGGGGGAATCTTGAGCAGCTGATGTCCGAGTTGAAGCGTCCGCTGGCGAATCGATATTGTCTCCATACTGTTGTGGGAACGGCAGCACTTATGGATGTTCCGGATGACCAGGAGTTGAAACGGGCTTTTGGGGGATTCGATTTACCGGATCGAAAACAGCTGACTCTGGTTGGGGATGCGGTGACTGCTGCCTTCGGTGCGACTAAGGGGGCGCCTGGCGTTCTTATAATTTCCGGGACCGGCTCCATTGCTGTCTCAATCGTCAGCCAAGACGGGTATGATTTCAGTGGGGGACTGGGTCCATTGATAGGTGGAGATCCCGGCAGTGCTTTTTGGATGGCGGCGGAAGCGGTTCAGCTTGCATTCAGAAACCAGGCAGCAACCGGGGCACTTTGTGCTATCGGTATCAAGGTGGTCGAGTATTTTGAAATTTCCCGGTTATCGCTCATCATTCCCATTCTCTACAACAGGGACTTCAACTCGGGGCGATTAGCTGGACTCAGTTGTTTTTTATGCAATGAACTTTTGGTGGAGAATTCACGGGAGTGGTTGCAAATTCAGAAGGCGGCAGGAAAGCGCCTTGCGGAGTTGGCCCTTCCACTCATTCAAAAGTTAAACCTATCTGAAATTCCGATATTCGGCACCGGTTCGGGGATCCGTAACAATTCCATTGTTCGTGGAAGTCTGGAAGAAACACTTTCCGTTTTGCTTGAGCGAAACATTGTCATTCAAAAGCCACAGATGGACGCACCCTCAGGAGCAGCCCTGCTCGCATTCCAGAAAGCGGGGATTACCATCGGCGATGAAACATTCCAGGGATTTGTAACCAAAGGTAGTTAACCGCAGTGTTTTCCTTCGGAAACTAGCGCTTATTTCGGGTGCGGGTAGGTGCTTGCTGTAGCGTTGGCTGTCCCCAGCCGAAAATAGCTGGCTGTTCTCACTGAAAAGGCGCTGGGGACTGGCGCACTCCCTGGATATACGGCGCGCTGGGACAGTGGGCCCTGCCTGGCCAAAGGGCTACTTTACAGCCCCCGCTCATTTCGGATTTCACATCTCTGAGGTGACATTGTCAGGCCTTGTATGATACCTTCCTTTCTGAGCTTAAACCCGGTCATCTTGAGGAAGTGGGATTTGCTGAAATGAAAGTCACCGACGATTATCGAGCGAAGGTAAAATTGTGGGTCTCCAATCCCGCCGTTGTCTCAGCGCTCCCTCCGCCAAAGTTACCGAAGTTTTCGCCGAAGAAATTTTCAAACCACTCGGAAATGAACGAGTGGAAAAGCAGTCTGCTCCGTCAACTGGCCAGAGAAATCAAGGAAGATGGATGAATTACTTCAAAAACTAAATGAGGGGCGTGTGCGATATCTGCTTATCGGAGGGCAGGCCATGCGGCTAGCCGGGATGCCGCGCTATACCATGGATTGGGATTTTTTCATTCCCTCCAAAGATTGCATCAATTTGAACAAGTTGAATGATCTGTTGCAGGATGAGTTAGATCTCCCATTGGAGTCACTTGGGGGGCGAGGGGAGAATTTTGTGCAAACCTATCAAACCCGCTGGGGGGTTGTTCAGTTTCATCTTGGTGTCCCCGGTGTGCCGAGATTCGATGAGGCAGAGGCGGTAGCCCGTATACGGCAGACTGAAACCGGCATCTTTGTCCCCTGCCTCAGTGGTTCCGACCTCCTGGCCGCTAAGGAGGCAGCCAACCGACCTCAAGATCAGGCGGATATTGAATTCCTGCGGGAACTCCGGAAGGTGGGTAAACTGTAACCCACCTTAAGAATCTATAGAGCATGAGTCTATCTGACGAGTATTTCAGGATTGTCTGCGATCAGTTGAACGAGATTAAGCGGACTCAGAAATCCGTGATGGAAAAAGCGGCAGATCTATTTGCCGAATGTTTGATTCACGAAAGGTGGATTTATCTATTCGGGACAGGCCATTCGCACATGCTGGCCGAAGAGTTGTTCTATCGGGCCGGGGGATTGGCCCGGGTTCGACCGATTCTCCGACCGGAATTGATGCTTCATGTCAGTGCCTCGGAGTCCACCGAAGCTGAGCGTGACTTGGAAAAGGTGACCGGAATAATGGCTGACTATCCAATGGGGCAGGGAGACGTTCTGCTGATTGCTTCCAATTCGGGGAGGAACGCGGTTCCCGTGGAATTGGCAATCCGAGCGAAGGAGACTGGAGCCAAGGTCATTGCGCTGGTGAGTCGTCGACACTGCGAAGCGTTTCCGTCGCGACATCCTTCGGGGCAGAGCTTGCCGGATATTGCTGAATTGACCATTGATAATTGCGGAGTGGCCGGGGATGCCTGTGTGCCGGTGGCTGGGCTTGGAATGAGTATCGGGGCAAGTTCTTCAGTCACCGGGACGGCAATCCTCCAGATGGTCGTGTGCGATGCGGTTGAGAAAGCCCTGAATCGGGGCAGTGAGCCTCTGATGTTCTGCAGCAGCAATGCCGACCGGGAACATGACAACCACGCGATTCTGGACGGCTTGAAGGGGATAGTGAAACACATTTAAACCCGGATCCGAAAGGTGGATGAGTCACTGGGGAGACCAGTGACCACGTCTCCGCGGATTGCCATGAATACTTGACCTGGTGAGGATATCTGGGTTAACAATTCCTTCATGCCCCCGACGGATGCAGCTGTATTGACTGGAATCGATCAGATAATTGTCATTTTTTATCTGGTTGCAGTCTTGGTCATGGGGCTTGTATTCAGTCGCTACGTTAAAACTTCGGGCGACTTTTTTCTCGCAGGAAAATCCCTGCCTTTCTGGGCGATTGGCATGTCGATTGTTGTCAGCGACATTGGTGCCATCGACATGGTTGCCGGGGCCGGTTCCGCCTATAAATATGGATTGGCTCAAGCTAATTTTGATTGGTTGGGATCCATACCGGCAATGGTGATTGTGGCTTTTGTCTTTATACCGTTTTATTGGCGGTCAGGGGTCTGTACCCTGCCGGAATTCCTGGGAAAACGATATGGAAACGTCGTCCGTGAAATCCAGGCACTGATCTGGTTGGGCTTTTTGATCAGCATGCTGGCGGTGATGCTATGGAGTTCGGCGGTTTTTCTAAACGAAATCCTTCGATTGTCGGATTATATACCGTGATGGGAGGACTGGCGGCGGTTGTACTGACGGACGTTATTCAGACCGTGATCATGTTTGTGGGTGCGGGCGCTCTGCTGATTCTGAGTTTATGGAAAATCGGAGGAATTACTGAACTGGTGAATACGGTCCAAGCCAGAGGGCCTGAATTTGCCGAACATTTTAAACTGTTGCTTCCTAACGATACCGCCTCTCCTTATCCCTGGTCCGGAATTCTTTTCGGTTTGGGGATCGTTTTGTCGACCGCATATTTTTCGAGCAATCAGGCCGTCATTCAGCGGGTGCTTGGAGCCCGGTCGGAATGGCACGCCAAAGCCTCCATGCTGTTTGCCGGATTCCTTAAGTTGTTAGTTCCGCTTTTGATCATTCTTCCGGGATTGCTGGCTGTGGCTCTTCACCCGGATCTTGAACAGGCCGATCGTGCGGTTCCCCGCTTGGTGGCTGATGTCTTGCCGCCCGGAGTCATGGGTTTGGTTTTCGCGTCTTTCTTTGCCGCATTGATGTCCAGTGTGGATTCCTATCTCAATTCATCGACGACGATCATTATATCGGACGGTTACCGCCCTATCCGAGAATGGATCAAAGGGGCTCCTCCGAGCGACAAACAATGCTTGGTTCTTGGGCGAATTCTCACAATAGTGTTGATTGTCGCCGCAGGTTTGGTGGCCCCCGTTATCCAAAAATTCGAGACGATCTATACCGCCATGCAGACCATGTTTTCCCTTTTCCAGGGGCCTACTCTAGCGTTGCTGGTTCTCGGAATTTTCAATAAACGAACCAATTCATATGGGGCGTTGTTCGGCTTGGTGACCGGTGTGATTCTATCAAGTTGTTTAAATCTGATCGGAGATCAACTGTTTCCTTCCGATGATCCTTTCCTGTTTATTGCTTTCTGGACGTTCGTCTATTCATTGATCGTCACGACGATTGTTAGTTACTTAACTCCTCCTCCTCACCCTGACAGGATTCGAGGCTTGGTCTGGGGGTCCATTGTCAATGACGAGGAAACACAGAAACTTCTCAAGAACCGAATGAACGAGATCGGCTGATCTTCTTGGAGTAAAAATGATTGAGTCCCTTAAAAGTCTTCTGGAAAAAACGCTTGTGCCGGTATTGAAAGTGGGGCTGGATCCCCTGCATGCGTTTTTGGATGGCTTGCCTCCGCCTGTGTGGAGAATCAGCGTGTGCCTTTTTATCCTGATGGGAACCGTTTGGACATTTTTTCTGAGTAAAGAGTCGGTATATCGCGGACTCGATTCACAAAGCCGCTTGCTTGATCTCAGAATTTGGGTGGGTGTGATTGTGTTGCCATATTTACTGATTTACATGTTTCTATGATATGAACGAAGAAGCGAACCAGAAGGATTTCCGGAGCCGCGACGCGCAGATATTCAAATTGCTCGGTGCTTTCTTTCTCTGTTTTGGCGTCCTGGTCTGGTTCGGACTGTTCTGGGAACAGCCTTCTGAAGGGCGCATCGTCAATTTCGTTTCCGGCCTGATTTTGTTGTTGGTGGGCTTTGCGAGTATCAGGCTCGGGAAACGCACATCCATTGAGGACAATCAGGATTCTTGATGAAGTGGGGAGTCATTTCATCAATCCTACAGTTGATTCCGATTCGGCCTATCAATTGCTGAATCCCCGAAAGTTTTTTTCATGTCGCTTGGAAGCCATATGTCTACCCTGCCGTAAAGTCATTCGGGTCGGTTCCTGTGGCGATCCCGATCTTGAGATTCTTGTGAATGGATATGGCCATTCGGCCCAATTGATCCGTTCTATTGAGCAGTCTCCCGACGGCGGGGCATTTTCTGCAGAATTCGATTATCCTTTGTCGGATGAAACGACTCTTCAACTCGCTGAGAAGATGATTCTTAGCTGGACTTTGAATCGCGTGATTCGGGTTTTGAATGAGTCGTCCGATTATCAACTGGGAGATATCATCCAATATCCCTTCTGGGTGGGATATTCTGAGAATCCGAATCAACAAGTTTCATTTCGGATTTTCGATGCGGTCACCGGTAGAATTGCAGGCCATGATGTGCGTGACGGTTTTCTGATTGCGCTGAAAACGAAGAATCTGCCCAGTCATTGAGTCCATTTCTCCTATTGGCATGATGCCGCAATTCTGATAGTCTCCTAATTAAATTTCATGAAACAACTCAATCGACGTCATTTTTTAGGGAATACCGCGACAGCTGCCGGAGCGCTGACTCTGTCCGGGTTCAACATTTCGAAATCGGGTGCTGCCGCCAACAGTAAGATTAATGTGGCGGTGGTCGGGGCAGGGGGTATGGGAGGCTATGCCGTCAATGAAGCCGCCCGTGAGAATCTGGTGGCCTTTGCTGATGTTGATGAAAGTCGGGCGGCGGGTGCGTTTAAAAAGCATCCCCAAGTGCCTCGATTCAAGGACTTTCGGGTGATGCTCGACAAAATGCACAAGGAAATCGATGCCGTGGCGATTTCAATTCCGGACCATATGCACTTTGCTGCCGCCATGGCTGCCATGGAACGTGGAAAGCATGTCTTTATCCAAAAACCTCTTGCCCACAATATCTGGCAGGTCCGGACACTTCGCAAGGCCGCCCGACATTATAAAGTGATTACTCAGATGGGCAACCAGGGGC
>LWDU01043055.1_pt1 | contig 19698 bp, 14 predicted proteins | sample 727161 | NCBI WGS metagenome assembly LWDU01 (sample SAMN04566230, study PRJNA314399) | hydrothermal vent metagenome | isolation source: deep sea hydrothermal plume seawater | place: Mexico: Gulf of California, Guaymas Basin | collected 2004-07-11
GTATGATTCGGGACAAGTAGAGATGCTGGTCCCGTACAAAGACGGCAGATGGGAGGGCCTCTGGACGATCTGGCACGAGAACGGGCAGAAGAAGATGGAAGGAAGAACTAGGAAAGACGGCAGACAGGAGGGCCTCGAGACGCTGTGGTACAAGAACGGCCAGAAGCGCCGCGAAACAACCTACAAATACGGCAGACAGGAGGGCCTCAGGACGACGTGGCACGAGAACGGACAGAAGTCGGGCGAACTAACCACGAAAGACGATGTACAGGTTGCTAAGAAACGGTGGAACAGCAAAGGCGAACCTGTTGATTCATTAGAAGAAGCCAGAAAATAACCCATGATTCATGGTTCGTTGTTCGGGGATCGATAGCCATGAGCCAATGTTCCCGTTATAATCTTAGAGGGATTTTGTAATTGGTTTTGTTTTAAAGCAACTCAGTAACTAAATTTCGTATTTGCTGATAGATTGATGCCTTTTGAATCGTTTAGTAAGTTAAGAATAAATGAACAGGCCTCTCATTTTTATAATTACCATCTTTTGCTTAGTTAGCATGATTTCTCTTATTACATCCAGAGAGTCTCTGCGTAAGGATTTAGATGAAATTAGAAAGAGATTAATTCCTAAGATCAAAGAGGAACTCGAAGAGAAAGGCCTAGAACTTGGCTCCAAGATATTTATCCGAATCTTCAAGGAAGAAAAAATATTGGAGTTATGGTTGCAAGAGAACGAAAAAACCCCCTTCAGATTTTTTAAGAGTTTTCCAATTTGTAATTATTCAGGTTATTTAGGTCCCAAATTGCAAGAAGGCGATCTACAAGCACCTGAGGGTTTTTATTCTGTGGATAAATCTAAAATGAATCCGAATAGCAAGTTTCATCTATCATTTAATTTGGGTTTTCCCAACTCCCTTGAGAGTGACCTTGGTCGAACGGGTTCTTTTTTAATGGTTCATGGAGGTTGTGTTTCAACAGGTTGTTTTGCTATGACAAATAAATGGATCGAAGAGATATATTTGATCGCTGAGGCTTCTCTAGAATCAGGGCATCATTCTTTTGATGTTCACTCCTTTCCATTTAGAATGTCAGTGGAAAAAATGGAAAGGACATCTAATCAAAGATGGCAAATTTTCTGGGAAAATTTAAAACAAGGCTATGATTGGTTTGAGTCAAAAAAAAATCCTCCGCGTGTGGATCACAAAAATAAGATGTACACATTTAAAGATGCATTTTAAGTTTCCTTATAGTGTTCATTAACCCATGAACCCCGTACCCTTATTCCTTATCATAGTAACACTGCCCCTGCTTCTTGGGGGATGTGGGGAGAAGGAAGTGCCTCAGAGTAAATTAGTAGAACGGCAAGGTATTACTTATCTCGTAAATTCTAAAAAGCCTTTCACTGGTAAATCTTCCTCCTTTCATAAAAATGGGGAGAAGAGGGAGGAACGAAACTACAAGGACGGCAAGAAAGAAGGGCTAGCAACTAAGTGGCATAAAAACGAACAGAAGTATAATGAAGCAAATTATAAGGACGGCAAGAAAGAAGGGTTATCGGTTTCTTGGCATGAAAATGGGCAGACGATGACTAAAGGAGGCTGGAAGAACGGTAAGCGAGAAGGGCTACATTTGGGTTGGTATGAAAACGGGAAGAAGCAATGGGAAGCAAATAGGAAGGACGGCAAACTTGATGGGCTATGGGTGTATTGGTATGAAAACGGGCAGAAGAAGGCGGAAGTAAACTACAAGGACGGCAAGAGGGATAGGTTGCTTTTGGGTTGGTATGAAAACGGGAAGAAGGAGGAGGAAGGAAACTACAAGGACGGCAAGGAGGATGGGCTACATTTGGGTTGGTATGAAAACGGGAAGAAGCAATGGGAAGCAAACTATAAGGACGGCAAACTTGATGGGCTATGGGTGTATTGGTATGAAAACGGACAGAAGAAGGCAGAAGAAAACTACAAGAATGGTAAAATTGTTTCTGAAAAGTATTGGAACAGCAAAGGTGAACCTGTTGATACTTACGAAGAAATCCTAAAGTAATCCACGATGAACCCTTCACCCTGACCCCTGATTCATGGTCAGTTGTTCGGGGATCACTTCCAGAAGGCAAAAAGTTCTACCGCTTTGCTTTGGATAAATAGTTTTAATCCTTAGAACCCTTCTCCTTATCTGCCACTTTCTTTCGGGTTATAAAGAACTTTAAACAGTTAGAGCACATAACTGTGTATTGGAGGTAAATCAGCCAGTGCAACCTTTTGCATTAAGGAGGATTAGGTATAGTACCCAATGCTCGTAAGGGAAAAAAGTTGCACTGATAGATGAAAACCTGCTGGAAAGAAGAGCGAGAGGCGCACAACGAATGGCTAAAGAATACATTCGAACCACCAGAAACCCCCGAATGGCTTGGGGATAAAGACCCAAAGACAGCACTAGAGGAGCTAAAGAGACTAAAGCTAAGCGAAGATTTTAAATACAAAACCGATCCTCTGATTTCTGGAGAGGAAGCCCTACAGGCATGGTTGGAGAGGAAACTAAACACGAAGAATTATAGGAAGGAAAAGACAGAAGCTAATAGAATTAAGTCCTTTAATAAGAAGGAAGAGGAGATTCACGAGACTCAAGACCTATTACTTACTGAGTGCTATAACGCCTTGCCCCAAGGATGCCCCTTAAAGGTGGCTCATAACCCTTTACAGTTCTTTATGGACTGGCATCAGTTCGACCCACTTGTCGCCTGCATGATGTTTAGTGATCTTCGAAAGAACTCAAAGCAACCCGCTCAATTCCTAATAGCCCACCAAGGTATTTACTCTTGGTATCTGAAAGGATTATTGAAGGGGCAAGTAGGGGATCTCTTCGACATAGATGTGTATAGGAACTCTCACCATCTGAAAGGATTATTGAAGGGGAAAAAATTGAAGGGGAAAAAACCCTACGTGCATTGGCTAGAGGGTTGGAGTGAAGTTGTTCCTAATGCTCCCTTCATCGAGTTTACCCAGAGGTGGAAAGAGCATGAAGATAGAGTGGATAGTTATAAGGAGCTTATTAAAGAACAGCCTCAGTTTGAAAGCCCCGAACTAAATCGCTTAAATCAAAGGCTTAATCTATTTGCAGAGCACTTCGCATGGATTCATAAGGAAGGTACGGAGGACGATAAATGGGCTTGGAAGAAGACTCTAAAGCTATGCCTAGCAGGATTAGAGAATGCTAAGAAAGGATCTAGTGTAGTGACCGAAATTGTATTCGCTCATAAATTCCTGATGTCTACATGGGCAGAAAACAAAATCTACCTATGCCCAACCCAACTCGATATTAAGAAGTTTATGATCAAACATCTTAAGGGATCGAACTGTAGGCAGTGGAAGAATGGAGCCGATGATGATAGTTGGAGCCAACCTATGAATGTGGCTAAGACCTTTATTTACTTACCCCGTGGGATAAAGAGGGCACATAGCGGATGGGCTGGTGCGACACTTGGGGAGATAGGCCTGTAAAGTTGATTAGTGAGAAGCCCTAACCCATGATTCATGGTCAGTTGTCCATTTGCCGCTGACCATTAGTAGGGGTTAGTGATCAAAAGCCACCAGCCACTGTTCCCGTTATAATCTTCGGTGGATTTTGTAATTGGTTGGTTTTCTTTGGAGTGTTAGGGTTTTGGGATGACGAAGCTATTACCACTACTACTGTCCCTTGTTTTGTTCACTGTTGGGTGTGGCGATAAGAAGGTATCCTTAGAAGAACGTGAAGGGCTCGTGTATATCAAAGGTTCTGACACTCTTTATACAGGTGAAGAATTGGATTTTTATGAAAACGGGCAGAAGAAGTTTGAAGGAAACTACAAGGACGGTAAGATGGATGGGCTATTTGTGGGGTGGCATGATAATGGGAAGAAGGGGTGGGAAGTAAACTGGAAGGACGACAAAAGGGATGGGCTAGTAGTGGAGTGGCATGAAAACGGACAGAAGAAAGGCGAAGCAACTTTTAAGGACGATAAGCCTGTAGAAGGTTCTGAAAAGTTTTGGAACAGCAAAGGCGAACCTGTTGATTCAAAAGAAGAAGCTTCCAAAAAATAACCCCACTAGTTCTCAGATTTTTTTTATTTGGTTCGGGCGGGTCTGTGTGTATAAAGAGGTATGTCTTTTCCTGACCCAGTAGATGTAGCTAAGATCGCTGCTATCCTTCGTAATAACGAAGGATAGCACGACTTAATCGATGAGGCCTATGAGCTATTAGTCAAAGCGGATGAATATTGCAGAGCTCAACAGATTAAAAATCCAGATGAGGAGGAATAGGGATCACTTGTCCTGAGCCATGAGCCACTGTTCCCGTTATAATCTTCGGTGGATTTTGTAATTGGTCGGTTAGTTGTGCGGTGTTAGGGTTTTGGGATGAAATTATCCTATGCCCTCATTGTCGGCTTATCCTATAACATCCATTAAATTAATCAGTAACTAGCATTTAATGAAACCCTTCATTTTTTCTTCACTAAGTCTTCTCGGCTTGAGCTTTCTATTTAACTCTCAAAACGCTCATGCGAATGATACAGCCTTCGGTGGCACCGCTTCAGCTCCCTACCCCATCCACACCAAAGAAATCCGCATGGTCTCCGAGGACATCACTATCAAGAGCAACGCGAACGATAACTCATGGATTTACACTTGTGATTTCACATTCAAAAATGTCTCAAATAAACCCGTGAAGCTATTGATGGGAATGCCCTTCTCAAAAAGGACAAAGTCTGATGATGAAATGCTCAGTATACCAACAGGTGCGAAAGCTCCTCCAGATGGACAACCCCTAGTCTGGGAATTTAAAACCTTTGTGAACGGTAGAAAATCACGCTCCACAAAAGTAACCCCCATAGTAAACCCAAAACTCCCAAGCATGGATTATAAAGTCGCTTACACTTGGTCAATTCGCTTCAGACCAGGAGCAACGCACAAAGTTCGTAACACCTACAAGTTAGCCTATACATCAGATTCTGGCGGCCACCTTTATGCAGAGTACATTCTAAAGACTGGAGGATTGTGGCATGATGGCACAATTGGACGATCAAAACTAAAAGTCATTCTTGATGATTCTCGTTATCTCCTCATAAAGAAAACATCAGAACCAACTTTTCCAACGACTCCTAAGGGGCATGAAATGAGTATCGAAAAAGGCAATATCGTAATTGAGTGGGACCTGAAGAATTTCAAACCAACTCAAGATCTTATGGTCGTTTTTAAACATGGTTTAGCCATGTTTTCAATCGACTATAATGAAGATCTTTATAGAGAAGACTTTTCTGGGTATAACAAAGAACAACTTCGACGCCTTAGAAACTTACCTTATGCAGCGAGTGGGTATATTTTTAAAGATCCAGAACTAAAAAAATACTACGATTCAAAATGGATCATTCCAAAGAATAAGAATTTTTCAGATTCAAATTTCCCGGAATATATTCAAAACTTCATTAAACGAGTCAAAATTTTTGAAGCAAAAGCCGAAGGGTGAAGAAAAGCATCCAACAATGCGCTAAAAGATCTTTCGGAAGTGGTCGCAATGACTACTCCAAGGGCTGGGGTGACACTTGGAGCGACCGACCGGTCAAGTTGATTAGTGAGAAGCCATAACCCATAACCCATAACCCATGAACAATGGGTCAGGGTTGGGGGTTAGTTGTAACTTGGAAAACCATCAAGGATGCAGTAAACATGGGGCATGAAAAGTGATTATTTACGGGCAATCGAGAGTTTTGCTCTTAGAGCATTTCTTATTGCTATAGGGTTTCAGTTGTTCGCGTTATTGATCCTTGTTTTTGGGTCCGACAAGGTCGCTGTTATTCAAGGCGCGATAATTGGGATCGAGGAGAGTAGGATGGAACAATTTAAGTATGATGTGAAATTACAATTTTATCTCTTTCTTAATCTGTTCAAAATTGCTGGGATTCTATTGTTTGGAATCCCTTGGGCAGTCCTTCGTTTTTCGAAAATTTTCCGAGATAACGGATTGGAAACTAAAAAGAATGAGGGCTAATTAGATGTGGATTCTATTACTCATCTCTTTCCGTCTTTCCTGTGGTCCCATCAAGACTTACTAGAAAACTGAGAAGGTCCACGAGCTCGTTCCGCCGCAGACTCAAAGTGAGGCCAGGAGGCATGAGAGATACTGGGCTTTTTTCAATCTTTTTCACCTCACCGTTCGGGATCGGTACGATCTTATTTGTGGTTTCACGGATAAGAGTAGCAGTGTCTGAACGGCGTTGGAAAATTCCCGCTACGATGGTGTCATCTTGTTTGGTGACTAGAACAGTTTCATATCCCTGTTTGATGTCACTGTTGGGACTCAGAATCGAGTCGAGGATAGCGGCTGGCTGGGCGTAGGCTCCTATTGATGAAAGTTCTGGTCCGACTAATCCACCTCCTGTGCCAATTTGATGGCAGACTGTGCAGGCCGTTGATTTTCTATGGTAGACTTCCTTTCCACGTTCAGGATTACCGGAACTCGAGACTTCGGTAAGTAGTTCCTTCCGATCTTTCTGGGAGAGATCGAGAGGGACCAGTTTAAGATTTCCCGCTTTAGTCAGAGCCGAAACGAGTTCGGGGAATTCGCGGCCGGAAGACCTAATGAGGCGGATTCCTTCAATCGCGATACTTTCGTGAAGGGATGTATCTTGAAGCGCTTCTTGCAATTGCTTGTCGCCGGACTGCCGGTTCATGAAGGATAAGAAAAGAGGCTCAATTTCTTGAATAGTGGATGCCTTTGTAAATATTTCGATCACGGATTTGCGAGCTTTCTCGGGTTGAGTTTCAGCCCAGATCGCTGTGGCCGCGATACGAATTTCCTGACTCTGAGTCGAGACTGCAAGTTTGGCTAAGCGATCAAAATGCTTCAGGCGGCCCAAAGCTCTTGCCGCGATGAGGCGTTCTTGGATGTTCTTGGCATTACGAACTAGTCTCTCCAGTGATTCACCTGCATCCGTAACTCCCCATCTACCTGCCAGCTCTGCAGCGGCACCACGAACTTCTGAATCTTGATGCACTAAAAGTGGGAGAACCTTTTTAATGCCTGTTGGTGTAGCTTTATTGTGACGCGCGCCAGCGGCTACCGAAGTCAGAAGGCCCGGTTGCTTTCCGGCCAAGGTAAGGACCATGTCAATTTCCTCTACCCCACCTAGTCCAGCAACGGTCTTGACAACGTTCGGTAAATTAGTGGCGTTGACATTACCTTCCCGCAGTAAAGTTACCAAGGATTCCGTGGCCCGAGAATCACCAGTCGCTTCGAGGGCATACCGCAAGTGATCCGTGTCTCCACCAAATACCGTTTCTCCTGCCTGAAGGGCTGGCAGCCAATCATCTCGCAACTCACGAGAGGTAAGCCAGATTGCATATTCTAGCCATCTGTCACGTGATTGACGCAACGCGCCAAGAGCAATATTGGCGGCTTCCAAAGAACCCACTTCACGTAAAACGTTCACAGCTTCTAGGCGCACCCTGGGATGATCGTCGTCGATCGCGGTGCGGAATAAATCGAATGGATTTTTTATGTCATTTCTCCAGTGAAATAGTATTCGCACGGCATTGGCTCTTGCCCGTGCCTCGGTGGAGGTTAAGACCTTACGTAATAATTCTTCGTCAGGTACATTCATGGTTCCACGAAGCCAGAGCGCTTCGAGCAAGTGATGCTCTCTGTTAGGATCATCGGCCGGCAAACTGGCTAACCATGATGTGAGTTTTGGCAGCACTTCATTGTGTGAGCGAGTTGCTAATTCGCGTTTGGCTTGAGTGCGGGTGTAGTCTTCAGGTGCCTTTAGATGATCTAAAAGGGCTTCGATTGGAGCGCCGCTGATGTGTGGGCGTTTGACGAGTGGGCGGTCCTTGGCTCGGAGTCGCCAGATTCTTCCGTGCGCTTTGTCTCGTAACGGATGATGAAAGTCGACTTCTCCATGATCGATGATTGCATTGTACCAGTCGACGATATAAAGAGCGCCGTCAGGACCGACCTTGAGATCAACTGGCCGATAGGTTTGGCGGCTCGAGTGAATGAGCGTTTCAACTTCTTTAGCTGCAAAGCCGCTACCGTTCTCCGTGAGTTTGTAGCGAACGGTCCGGTTAGCACGAAAATCATTTTCCACGATGCTCCCTGCCCATTCTTCCGGAAAATGGCGACCTGAGAGAACTTCGCAGCCAGTCCCATTTGGCTTTCCAGGGACAAGTCCAGGGAGAGTCTTGGGAGCGCCTACTGCACTACGAAAGGCGGCACCCGGAAACGTGTAATGAGGTCCTTGTCCACCAGCGCCATCCGTAATGAAAGACTGTCCCCATCGGTCTATGGCGTGGCCCCAAGGATTAACAGCTCCTCGCGCAAAAATCTCAAGACGCTCGGTCTCGGGTCGAAATCTCCAAACGCCACTTCCATTGAGTCGTCTCTTGCCCCAACGCGTTTCGATGAAGCTGTTAATGTAGATCGATTGATTGAAATAGAGTTCGCCCCAAGGGGCCCAGCGCAGAGCGTGAATCATATGGTGCACATCCGCGTTACCAAATCCTGAGAAAACGACGCGCCTCTGGTCGGCTCGATCATCACCATCAGTATCACTCAAAAATAAAAATTCGGTAGCACTACAGACATAAGCACCGCCTTTGACCGGCATGACTGAGTGCGGGACCAATAATCCATCAGCGAAGACGGTTGACTTATCGGCTATGCCATCTTGGTCCGTATCCTCGAGAATAACGATTCGGTCATTGGGCTCTTTGCCTGGTTTGATGTGAGGATATGTTGAGCTCATCGATACCCATGCACGGCCCCTAGTGTCCCAATTCAAGTTAATGGGATTAGTGAGAATTGGGTCAGAGGCAAAAAGGTTGAGCTCGAATCCCTTGGGAACAGTCATGCTAGCAAGCTCAGCGTTTACGTCCGGTTCAGGGATGTGACGGGGGACCTCATGTTCGGGATCGTTATGAACGGGTTTCCAGGGATCGATGCGTTCGATCGTATAGCGATGAGTTTGCGGGACGCGGAGTCTAGCTATGGTCTCTTCTTCGGCCGCGACTAACCGATCAAAATCCGCCATCTCATAGCGTAAGTGACCCATCTCGTAGGACCTGAACAGAAAGATGTAAGTCTTGTTGAGTGGACGAAGGCGACGTCTGTGCTGAAGATTTTTGCCGATGATGGCGGACCTGAGCCGATTAGTGTCTTTCAGAGCCGGGCCGCGGGATATTAAATAGCCGCTCCGCCAGCCAGCCGCGTTTCCACTAAGAATTTCTACCCCATCAGCTTTGAGTCGATAACTGTTTGAAGCGTCATTAATCAGAATCTTGTGCGTATTGGGAAGGAAGTCGCAGAAAAGCTTATCGGGACGCAGGTCAAAGCGAATGCCGCGCTTCGTTGTTATTGGATTTTCTACGATTGCTCCGTGCTGGGACGAAACAGTGCCTTCAGGGTCAATCGTGACCAAAGAGCCGATCCCGTCTGAAATTCCCAAGCCACTTGCCATTACTGCTGCCAATTTGCGGTGCCCTGTATCGTTCAGGTGCAGCCCATTCTCGGTCAAAGTCTCACCTTTTTGTGTTATAAGTTTCCTGAAAAGATCAATGACTAGGTGGTCATTTTTTTGAGCATATTCGATGATAAAATTGGCCGCTTCGGCAAGGCGGTTGTTACGCTCTGCCAGATCGGGAACGGGCGAGCCGGTGGCTTCCTGAGCAGGAGGCGTCAATAAGATGAGAGAAGCGCCATTTTCTTTGAGATCTTTCATTAACCGTGAATAACCGGCTTTAAATTTATCGAGGGACAGACCCGATTCAGCGAAAGCGACCTCACTCCCGTATCCAACGATAATCGTACGTGCCTTTGAGTCTCTCACCTGCTGCATGAGAATTTGGTATCCGGTTCCATTCGATGGTCCCGGTTCCCAGGCCCTAGTATTTCGACCATCTTTAAACTCTGCACGAGCAGTTCCGAAGACATCATCTCCGGGCCATCCCAGATTACGAAAAGCAATATCATGATGGGGCCAGCGGATCGTTGCTGCCGTCTCAAAGTAGCCAAAATTCTCCATCCTTGAAATCAAAGAATCTCCCAACAAGATAACTCGGTTCCGCGTCGGCTGCTGACTATTAGGTACTTGAATTAATGCTGGTTCACTGAATTCACTTTTTGCCCCGTCATTATTCCATACCTGTACTTTCCACCACGCTTTTTCCCCTTCTTGGAAACTCTTTCCGAGGCACGGAATCTTAGATGAGTCTGGAGAATGTCGGCGTCCGCTGTCCCAGAGATTTCCTGTACCCGCACTGAGTTTTTGGAGGTCACTCGCTACAAGGATTCGGTATGCCGTTTGCCCTTTATCCGTTTTCCATGATAAGGAATATTCGTTCAAGGAAAGACCAAGCGGGTTGACGATGGGGGTGGATTTTAAATCCGAGGGAACTGACGCTGCCAAAGAAACTGCTGCGCTGGCAACCCATACCATACTGGATAAAATAATCTCACGGTTCATAAGAATCAGGTTCAGGGGTCTTTGATTATTTTTTTTGTATTGGAACATCGAAGTAATTTTCCATTTCGTGGCAGGCCATGCCCCATTCACCGAGAACATCCCAAGAATCAAGATGAGTTTGTGTTGCGACAGATTCGAGGCCACGGCTACCGCGAGCAGCAGCATCAGAATCGATCTGACCTCGAGCGATTTTGACGTCGTATATTAGTTGCCACTGATACCAGATGGTATTTCTCGATGGGTACACAGTTTGAAATGCCGCTCCCCATTTGGTGTTAGGGTCACCGTACCAGCGTCCCTTAGAACTGACGAACCCAAAGTCTTTTGCCGTGGATATTCCGGTATAGCCGGGTCTGCCCGTGTAAGGGTAAGCCATCCTGCGATTTCGTATCTTGAGTACACGCTGTGCGGCATGGATTCGTGCCTGTAGATATTGATCGGCAGTATACTTGGTCGGGTGTGAATAATATTTGATCATTCCAGCACGACCGCCTCGCTTATGTTCAAGTAGTGCTCGTCGAATCTCTGACAGCGAATTTCCAATCCCGGAATGACAGTGAACGTACATATTGTATTCGCGTGGGGGAGGCTTGTGAGCGAGGGCGAGCCCGGCAAGATCAGTCACTGGCGGCCAAGCGTGATCGACCAGATTGTCGTACTTCTTCTTCTGTTCGGTGCTAAGCGGATTCCATGCCATCATCTTGAAACTAAGTACACGGCCCCAGTTCGAACCGTCAGGTAACCATGCATCGGGCCAACCTGGTCGGTATTCCATTAGGTAGTTTCCGGTCAGTGTATGATGAGATGGTGACCAGGCCTCGGACATGGCCTTCCATTGTGCCAGTATTTCTGGATTAAGTTCTTTTTGACGGACCAGTTCGTGCCAAGCATAAGCACTGCGCAGGAGATCCATATGAACTTCGCCCTCATCCATAAGGTAAAGCCATATCAGTAATGGTCCGACTCCGCGGGTCAATGCCCGAGGATAAGGCAATTCGATCTCGTACTGTCTTGCTCGGACCGGTCTAGCATCATCGTTGTACTGTTCACACCAACCGACCACATTCCCTTCTCCCATCTGTGCTTTGAGGATGAATTCACCGATCTCGTGAAGACCGTTGATATACTTTTTATCGTTAGTGAGATGATAGGCCATCACCATGATCTGAAAGGGATCGTTAGTGGCTCCGTCATTGAAGGATGTGCCGTGATAGACGCCCGAGTTGCCGGATTTCCCACCACCGAATGCCCACTGATCGCCCCAGCCTCCGCCTGGTCTCTTGATGGAAAGAAGTATATCGGCGCAGCGGATAGCCGATTCGAAATACTTCTTATCGCCACTCAGTTTATAGGCGTAGAGCATGATCCAGAAGGGCTTGGTAGTATAACCGTCCTGTATACGAATGAATTTATCGCTTTTGCCGGGCCAGGGCCAGTGACCTCGGGGCCACTGCGATTTAAGAATCAGGTCAGCGCACTTCAATCCAGCATCAAGATACTTTTTTCCTCCAAAGATCTCATGAGCCCGGAAAAACCCCACGGATGCGTTCCTCAGTCGCTGAACGTCTGCTCCGGTGTAGGATTGAGTCGCAGTCATTGGTTCGATCTGGCTGTCTAGCCAGGTGAGGATCTCCGTTTCGACCCGGTGAAGTAATTTTGGATCGGCCCAGTTCTGATTTTCGCGAACCTTTATTCTTGCTAGAAGTGTTTTTAGTTCATTTTCTTTTGCAGTTCGTTCTTCGATCGTTAGTTCACCGTAATTGACGGTATCGCCGCCGAAGAGTTGTGTTCGATTCTGCCACGATAATCCTTCATCAGTAAGTGCTTCGTACGATAGGTTCTTGTACTGTCCTGTCGCCTTGTCAATCACGAGTGGCTTTTCGGTGCCTGCGGAGTGGGCCTTGGCAGCGATTAGAATGAAAAACAATGCAAAAGCGTTGAGTGATTTCATGTTGCGATCCTAACACCAATATCTTCTACCTTTCAAGTGCTGGCGATAGGGGTGAATTTCTATGCGCCAATTGTCACTTCGAATGACTAAATTTCTTTAATTTGCTTCTACTGACAAAGTAAAACTTTGTCTTTCTACTGAGAGGAACGCTGGATCTTCTTCCGTGAAGCGAACCATTGAATCGAGCGGTATGTCAGTGAATGATTGAGTGTGACCTGATGCTGGCCATGTGATTTTCACTTCTTTGATAGATTCGGCTTGCCCTATCCCGATCCCAGTCCTTGAGAGTGGAGAGCCTCCAAAGCTGCTAACTGATCCGACGGCCCGATGAAAGGAAGACTGGCCGTCCATTGAATTGGTGACCACTTCTATTCTTGCTCCTAAGCCGCTGCGATTGCTCTTAGTTCCCACTAACTGAATAGCAATGTAATGATTTTTATGACCAGGATTTAAATATAACGCATTATGGAAACGATCGCCTGGCAGGAAACCTCCAAGTTGATGGAAAATGTCCTGATCCCCATCATGATCAAAATCAGCAAAGGCGATTCCGTGACCCTTTTGAAGATGACCGAACCCGCCTGACGTAGTGACATTTTGAAATTTTTGACCTTGATCATTTCTGAGCATGACGTTTGGGACAAGATTGCGGTAATCCGGGTCCCCAGTTCCAAGATAAACATCCAAGAATCCATCGTTATCAAGGTCACCAAAATTTGCTCCCATTGGAAGGTACGGGTGATCAAGGCCCGAGGCCTTGGCCACTTCCTCAAAGCGCCCATTATTGTTTACATAAAGGCAAGGTGGCGTGCTCCCGTGTGGTAGTCCGCGATAGTCTAAAAGTACACTAGCGGCACTGGACTCGAAGGCAGTAACAAAAAGGTCAAGCCATCCGTCGTTATTAAAGTCAAAGAACCAGGGAGCGAAGCTGTAACCTTCAGGAGAAGTGAGCCCGAGTTCTTCCGTCACGTCTGTGAATTTCATTGAGCGGTCATTTGAATTTGCGGACAGATCGTTTCTATAGAGTCGATTCTTCCCTACGTTGGAGACATAAAGATCCAAGTCGCCGTCATTATCATAGTCGCCCGCAGTGACGCCCTTAGAAAAACGGTCATTCGTAACACCTGCCTCTGCAGCAATGTCAGTGAAAGTTCCATCACTATTATTTCTAAAGAGTTGTGAAGGAAAATGACTCTCAGTGCTGGTATCGGGTCCCGATTGGGATTCGTTAACAATATAAAGGTCCAGGTCTCCATCATTGTCATAGTCGCCCCAAGAAGCGGCCTGCGTTGGAAAGGCCGGTTCTGCCAGTCCAGCTGTCCGGGTCACGTCAGTGAAAGTGATATTTGAGTTTGGGCCCGATGAACCATTGTTACGGAGGAGTGAATTTCGAATCTTTCCCATGCTATTCATCCAGGCTCCTCGGAGAACAAGGATGTCCGCGTCTCCGTCATTATCATAGTCAGCAGCGATGCAGTTAAGTCCTCCGAGCTGGTCATCGAGACCGGATCCTTTTGTCAGGTCCACAAACTTTCCGTCACCAGTGTTGCGAAACAGTGAGAGCGAGCCACGAGGATCAGATGTGGAGGATACGATGTCAAGAAACCCATCATTATCAAAGTCCTCCACGATTGCGCCTCCGCACAAGTTGAAAGTATCGAGTCCCAGATTTGGAGCAACGTCAATGAACTGACCGATGTCGAATTCTGATTTTAAAGCCGACTCAGGAACCCTGTACTTTTCCGGAACACTTTCCGGATACGTGCCGGTGGCCATCGCTGTAATATTCAGCAACCACTGACTTCGAAGGTCATCAGGTGAATATTGAAGGAGCTTAAGTAAGGCCTTCATTGATCGATTGGCTGGATTCGGGTTCGCATGTATTCCCTGACCCGCTAGAGGAAAAATGCAGCAATCTCGATTGTGCCTTTGGATGCAGTTAGCGTATTCAGCCTGCCTCAGTTCAACTAGCGCTTGCATCGCAAATAATGGTGGGCTGGGGGCAATTTTAGTTGAGTTGATGATGGCAAAAACCTCATTCAGCGACTTAGCCGCTTTACTGTTTTCTCCGAGCCGCAAAGAATCAAAAGAACGAGCGAACCACCTTCCAATGAGTTTCTGAGGATTTGGCGGATTCTCTTTGAGTGCTAACTGTAGGGCATTTTCGATTTCTTGTGTTTGTAGCCGACCGTGAAATTGATCCCGACTCGATTCGATGCGTTCGGCTATTTCTAAGAACTCTTTTTTGATAAGGTCGTCTTTTTGATCCTCTGAAAATTTGACGGATTTTTTATCCCCCGTGCTATGTTCTGGGTCCTTATTTCCACAAGAACATATCCCTAATGTAAGGAGTGAAATAAGGAGAGTTTGAAAAAAATGATGCATTGCAAAATTATAGGAGGACTAGCAAAACCTCTATGAGGTACAGGAGTGTCGCAAACGTTGATTTTCTGAAATTTATCAAGGGAATCATTCATGATTCGGTTGTCACCGCCCTTACTCGTACCACATGCACCTTATTGATTTCATTCTTGCGTTTGCCTAGCCGGAGCAATCCCTCTCCGCAGGTGATCCAACTCTCGTGGTCACTGATGTGGCAAATTCCGGAATTCCCGAGTGTGGCCTCATTAGTAGGTAGTAAAGTTTGTTCTGTTCGGCGAATTACACAAAGACGATCAGGATCAACTTGCCCAATGAAGAGCGGGGCACGGTGCCTGAAGATGTGGTCATTTTCGGCTCCGCGACGGGTATAAATAAGAAAGAGCCCCCCTCCAATCCTAGTCCAGTGCTGCTGAGTATTGTAACTGCCCAAGGGTTTACCGTCATCGAATGTCCACTCGCGGATCTTTTCGAAAGCCAATCCATCGCGGCTCCGCGTTACGAAGCCACTATGATCTGCCCGCAAGGTGAGATAGAACCATTTGTCGTGTTTTATCAGTGAGGGTTCATAGAGCCCGCGTCCCTGTGGAATATCGAGCTCTGATCCATGCTCCAAGTAGGACAATTTCTCGCCATCGAAACTGCACCGTGCCACGACACTCGTGTAATTAAATTTCTTTGCATTTGCCATGTAGCGGACCGGTAACAAAATTTCACCGTTAGGCATATCAACTCGTTGGGTATTTCCTGCATTTGCTGCCATGATAATGTTTCCACGATGATCCTTTTCAGGCATTTCGAGAAAGCGCAGAGGGCCCCAAGACCCATCTTCAGGATTCATTACTGCGTAAGACACTTTTTCTCTTCGACGGTTCTCTTTGGTTCCTTTCTCGAAATTAAACGTTTTTCCTGTAGTAATTATTTTTTCTGACTTGGCATGGTAAGTGGGCCATAAATCTCCTGCAGAAACTTCGTATCCATCATTTTGTTTGGCCCTCTTCAGGCCCGGAATAATTTTCGGGTCGGTCCAGCTCTTTCCGCCATCCCGGCTCACTGACTGGTAAATATCATGAAAATTGTGCGTCCCTTCTCGCCCCGTTTCCGACATGGTGGTAATCCACATGGGTTTGCTGTTCGTCTTTGCTTTTGATGCCGGGACAAATGCTGTCCGTGCCTGCCACCAGTCCCATTGTTTGTCACGACCTGAAATTGTTGTCAGTGATTCGATTTCAAGTTTGACTATCTTTACCTCCTTGCCTCCAACTGTCCCTGTCCCTGAAAGAGTCAATAGGGTGGCGAGAAAAACAGATATATTTTTCATCGTTAAGGTATATTCAGTTCGATAATTTCTATCAATTACAAAAATGTTTTTCTGCTCTGTTTGTCAGAATTTGTTATCCATCCCCAGTGCACCTTAAACACTGTCCTTGGGATTGATGAAATTCTTAAGTGAGTTAGGATCCTTTTTCAGGTCATAGAATTCTTCAACGGTTCTATGTTGTAGATGTTTAACTTTAGCCCTTATTAAAGGATCTATTTCGGTGCCCTCCCCACTGTTCCGCCCTCCACGAACTTCGCCTTGGTGGAGCTCTTGCGGCGGTCGTTCTTGCCGAGGGCTACGTTGTTGACCCATTGCACGATGCGGCGGACCACCGGGCGGTGGTTCCAGTGAATGTGAGCGACGGAGGGGTCACTCCAAATAAAGCTGCGGTCGGGGTCGGTGCAGATCAATGATACGTCATGCGGCACGCGCAGGCCTCGCTCGGCGAGGAAGTGCAGCGCCGCGTTGTAGAGATGTGGTTCGTCGAGGATTAGAGCGGTCGGGGGCGTGTGGTGGAACATCGCGTTGAGCTGCGCCGTGAAACCCTCACTAGTCGGCTTCCAGTCGGGAAGGTTGAATTTATTGGTCTTGATCCCGGCGGCCTTTAACTCGTCGAGAAGTACTTGTTGGTTTTTTGCTGGCCGCGGCAGCCGCAGCGGTCGGTGACACAAGACCGAGATTCGTCGATGGCCGAGCGCGATCAGCCGGCGGGTGGCCGCGGCATAGGCGGGGACCTTGTCCGGCGCCATGGCTGCTATGGGAAAGTCGGCGTGGCGGCCGAAAAGTGAGAAGATGGGAATTTCTTGTCCCGCGAACCAAGCCAGTATCTCGCGCGAGCCGGCGCCCACCACCCAAGCATCTGCGGGGGTCTGTTTCACCATGCGGACGATTCGTTTCACGTCCATCCGCAAAGCGCTCAGGCATTTGGAGGTAAAAATGGGCGTATGGCCAGCTTCGCTCAGAAGATGATAGAGTTCGCTCACGTAGCCCTCCGACTCTTCTGGAGGATCGTGGAACAAGATCGCCACTCGCAGCGCGGGTGTGGTATGATTCGCCTGGAGCACAATTCGGCGCTTGCAGCCAGGCCCCTGTCCCTTTAGCAATCCTTCCTTTTCGAGCAACTTCAGCGCGGCGTCGATGGTGTTGCGGTTGACGCCCAACTCTCTCTCCAGCAACAGGATTCCCGGCATGGTACCACTCCACTTGTCTTGCAAGATCTCAGAACGCAGATGCCTCGCGAGCTGTTGGGCGTGAGAGAGAAAGTGCAGAGCCATGGTGTTGCCAAACCTTCTTTAGAAAAGGATAGTTGTCTAGGCAAGAAATTCTTGTGAAGGCCTAAGTAATAGCAATAATAGAAGTACAAGCGACCAATTAAGAAGCCGCCTTCCTAATAACTGACAAGGGAGAACCCATTTAGCACCAATTCCGAAAACATGAACAAAGAATCCGAAGAAATAGAAGCCGTAGAGCGACTCGGCGAAGCGAGGGACAAGATCGTAACCGAATTGCGCAAGACGATAGTCGGCATGGAAGACGTCATCGACGAGATGATGATAGCCATCTTTGCCCGCGGTCACTGCCTGTTGGTGGGAGTGCCCGGCTTGGCTAAGACTCTGCTGGTAAGTTCGCTGGCGGAGACGATGTCCTTGGGTTTCAAACGTATCCAGTTCACGCCGGACTTGATGCCGTCCGACATCACCGGGACAGAGCTACTTCAAGAGGATCCGGAGACGCACGAGAGACGATTCAAGTTCCAGAAAGGACCAGTGTTCACTAATTTGCTCCTTGCTGACGAGATCAACCGGACGCCACCAAAGACGCAAGCGGCGTTACTGGAAGCGATGCAGGAGAAGCGCGTCTCTTCAGGAGGTGAAGATTTTAAGCTCGATGAACCGTTCTTTGTTCTCGCTACCCAGAATCCGATCGAGCAGGAAGGCACTTACCCGCTACCCGAAGCGCAACTCGACCGATTTCTCTTTAATATTATGGTGAAGTATCCGAGCCACACGGAAGAACTCGACATCGTACGCAAAGTGACCGGTGACGATGAGCCCGATTTAAAAGAGGTAGTGGACACTGCCTCTATCCTCGAGTTTCAGCACTTGGTCAGACGTATTCCAGTTTCCGATCATGTCAATAACTATGCGGTGACGCTGGTCCGGGCGACCCGTCCGGACGCACCGGACGCGCCGGACTTTGTGAAGAATCTCATGGCTTGGGGTGCGGGCCCGCGAGCCTCGTTGAACCTCGTCCTCGCCGGCAAAGCGCGGGCGGCCCTGCGCGGGCGGTGTCACGTTTCGATTGACGATATCAAGGCTCTCTGCCTGCCGGTGCTCCGTCATCGGATCATTCCCAATTTCGCGGCACGATCGGAGGGGGAGACTTCCGATACACTCATCGCCAAGCTTCTCGATGAGGTTCCATCGGATGAGAAGCTACTTGGGAAAAAAGCCAGTTAGCGGCAACTCATGTCAGAGAATTTGCCCGATACCAACTACCTTGACCCCGAGCTGTTGCAGCGCATGGGTGATCTTGAGCTCATCGCTCGCGAAGTGGTTGAGGGCTTGCGGGTAGGGAGTCACCGCAGTCCACTTCGAGGCTTCAGCACGGAGTTTGCTCATCACCGGCAATACTCGCCGGGCGACGAGATCCGCGACATCGACTGGCGGGTGTATGGACGCACTGACCGTTATTATACTAAGCTTTATGAGGCTGAGACGAACTTCGACTGCACTATCCTGATCGATGCCAGCGCTTCGATGAACTACGGTTCGGGGAAGGTCAACAAGTTGGAGTATGCCAAATTTCTTGCCGCCTCGCTGGCGTATGTCGTGCTCAAGCAGCGGGACTCGGTTGGTCTGTCGGTGTTCGATTCGGAGATGCGTGAGTACTTGCCGCCACGTTCGGCGATGGGAGTGATACTGCAGATTGACCAGCTTTTACGCGATATCAAACCGACCCCGAAGACGAGCATCGCTAAGCAACTGCACGACATTGCATTGATGATGAAGCGCCGCTCGTTCGTGATCCTAATTTCAGATCTGTTTTCGGACGTGGACGACATCCTCGCCGGGCTCGATCACCTCAGGCATGACGGGCACAACGTGGTCGTGTTGCACACGCTCGACCCGTACGAGATCGAGTTCCCGTTCAAGGGCACGTGGCAATTCGAGGGGCTGGAAGGGGAGGAACCGCTGACGACGCAACCCGAACGAATACGCGACGACTACCTAGCCGGATTCGGCGAATACATGGAGGCGCTGAAGGCGGGTTGTGTGGCGAGCCACGTTGACTACACCACGGTCGACACTTCGCAGCCGCTCGACCTGGTCTTGAGCGAATTTTTCAACGAACGCCAATCGACGCTCAGCGGCGGATCCGCTGCCGCCCGCCTATGAGTTTTCTCAATCCACTACTGCTGTTCGCGGCTCTCGGGGTGGCACTGCCGATCCTCGCGCACTTGCTCAACCGGCAGAAGGTCAAGCGCACCGATTGGGCGGCGATGCAGTTCTTGAACCGCAACGTGCGCGTGCGCTCCCGGCAGCTCCGACTGAAGGA
>LWDU01042526.1_pt2 | contig 19695 bp, 18 predicted proteins | sample 727161 | NCBI WGS metagenome assembly LWDU01 (sample SAMN04566230, study PRJNA314399) | hydrothermal vent metagenome | isolation source: deep sea hydrothermal plume seawater | place: Mexico: Gulf of California, Guaymas Basin | collected 2004-07-11
ATTCTGTCCGGAAAGCAGTCGCAGTGAGAGCCAGTGAGAGCCATCGAGTGAGAGCCATCGAGTGAGAGCCATCGAGTGAGAGCCATCGAGTGAGAGCCATCGAGTGAGAGCCATAGCAGGAAGCGAAAGTTGTTGTCAGAAGTATCAAGGGTTACGCAGGAGTCACCCTGAAAATCACAGTTCGAACCCACTGCTTCGAACCCAGTGCAACGATTCGAACTGGGTGTCGCTAATTTCGAGCAGAGTTACATGGGGAAAGAGGAACATCGTTGAAAATTGACCGCCGGTACACCAGCAGTGAAGAAAGTCCATACGCCAGTTTCAAGATCACCAAACGTCAATCCGAGATTCGTAATCCGGATGGCACGGTGGTCTTTCATCAGGACAACATCTCGGTTCCTGAAGACTGGTCACAAGTCGCCACCGATGTCCTCGCACAGAAGTACTTCCGCAAGGCTGGAGTTCCGCAGGTCGATGACCAGGGAAAGCCGATCCTCGATGACCAGGGCAAACCGGTCCTCGGAGGTGAAGTCGACTGCCGACAAACCTTCGGAAGATTAGCCGGGTGCTGGACTCACTGGGGACACGAGAATGGCTACTTCGATTCTTCCGAGGACGCGCGCTCCTTCCATGACGAACTGTGTTACATGCTCGCAGCTCAGATGTGCGCACCCAATTCTCCCCAATGGTTCAACACAGGATTGCACTGGGCCTACGGGATTGATGGACCGGCGCAGGGTCACCAGTATGTCGACCCGAGTAGCGGAGAAGTCACCGCCGCGACCAGCGCCTATCAACGGCCGCAACCTCACGCCTGCTTCATCCAGAGTGTCAAGGACGACCTGGTCGGCGAGGGCGGCATCATGGATCTTTGGACCCGCGAAGCACGCCTCTTCAAGTATGGATCGGGAACCGGTTCCAACTTCTCCTCGCTTCGAGGTGAAGGAGAACCGCTCTCCGGCGGAGGGAAATCCTCGGGATTGATGTCGTTCCTCAAGATCGGTGATGCTGCAGCAGGTGCCATCAAGTCGGGGGGAACCACCCGGCGTGCAGCCAAGATGGTTTGCCTCGACCTCGACCACCCCGATATCGAAGATTTCGTGACCTGGAAGATGCGCGAGGAGCAAAAGGTCGCCGCACTGGTCGCCGGATCACAAATCTGTGCACGCCACCTGCAACAGGTGCTGGCCAGTTGTCATCAGGGAACTGCAGAATCTCGGGTCACCGACACTGACCCCAAAAGCAACGGCCAACTCGCCACTGCGCTTCGCGATGCCAGAAAGCATGCAGTGCCTGAGCCATCGATCCAGCGCATTCTTCAACTGGCAGCGCAGGGAATCGTCGCCATCGAATTCGAAGAGTTCGATACGGGCTGGGAGAGCAAGGCGTACCAGACTGTCAGCGGTCAAAACGCCAACAACAGCGTCCGCGTTCCCAACGCTTTCTTCGAAGCCCTCGAAAAGGATGAAGACTGGAACCTGATCCAGCGCACCGATGGAGAGGTCTTCAAGAGCATCTCTGCCAAGCAATTGTGGGACGACATCACACACGCCGCCTGGTCCTGCGCAGATCCTGGAATCCAGTTCGATACGACCATCAATGAGTGGCACACCTGCCCTCAGGACGGACGAATCAACGCATCCAATCCCTGTTCCGAGTACATGTTCCTCGATGACACTGCCTGCAATCTCGCATCGTTGAATCTGGTGAAATTCCTCGATAAAGATGGCAATGTCGACATCGAGTCCTTCCGCCATGCCACCCGAATCTGGACCATCGTGCTCGAGATCAGCGTGTTGATGGCGTCTTTCCCCAGCGAAGAGATCGCCCGCAGATCCTACGAGTACCGAACTCTGGGTCTGGGATACGCCAACCTCGGCACGGTCCTGATGCGGATGGGAATCGCCTACGACAGCGAGATCGGGCGCAGCATCTGTGGTGCCATCACGGCAATCCTCACCGGTGAGTCCTATGCCACCAGTGCAGAGATGGCCAGGGAACTGGGTCCATTCCCCGCCTTCGACCGCAACCGCGAAGGAATGCTGCGAGTGATGCGCAATCACAGAAACGCCGCATTCAATTCACCCGATACCGACTACGAGGGGCTCTCGGTCTTCCCATTGCCCCTCGATGACAAGATTTGTCCGAGCGAACTGATCGAATCCGCGCGAGAGTGCTGGGACCGAGCCCTCGATTCTGGACAAAAATACGGCTACCGAAATGCCCAATCGACGGTGATCGCCCCGACTGGAACCATCGGCCTGGTGATGGATTGTGACACCACCGGAATCGAACCGGACTTTGCCCTGGTGAAGTTCAAGAAACTCGCTGGTGGCGGCTACTTCAAGATCATCAACCAGAGCCTGCCGCCGGCCCTACAAAATCTGGGGTATTCGAACTCGAAGATCCAGGACATCGTTCACTACGCCGTCGGTCATGGCACCCTGAGAGGCGCTCCCGAGATTGACCATGACGCATTGCGAAAGGTCGGGTTTGACGAGGCTTCCATCGCCAAGATTGAAACTTCCCTCGGCAGTGCTTTCGACCTGCAATATGCCTTCAATGACTACTTGCTCGGTGAAGGATACGCACAGAAAACTCTCGGCCTCAGCGATGAGGAACTGAAGATGTGGGCGGTCAATCCGCTACAGGCGATCGGATTCAGTGTTGCACAGATCCATGCTGCCAACCAGTTCGTCTGTGGCACGATGACCATCGAAGGTGCTCCTCACCTCGAGGAGCAGCACCTTCCCATCTTCGATTGCGCCAACCGTTGCGGTCGCCTCGGCAAGCGCTTCATCCGCTCCGACGCTCACATCCTGATGATGGCTGCAGCTCAGCCTTTCATCTCTGGCGCCATTTCCAAGACCATCAACATGCCGATGGATGCGACCATCGAAGAGGTCAGTAGTGCTTACAATCTCGGCTGGAAGTCGATGTTGAAGGCTGTGGCTCTCTATCGGGATGGAAGCAAATTGTCTCAACCACTCTCCTCCTGGGGCGAAGAGTTGGAGGAGGAAGAGCTCCCCGATGTACCGAGCACCATGCCTGCAGGTGTCGAAAAGGTCATCTACAGATACCTCGCTAAGAGACGGAGACTTCCAGATCGCCGCAGTGGATACACCCAAAAGGCGATCGTCGGGGGGCACAAGGTCTATCTTCGTACCGGTGAGTACGACGACGGTACTCTCGGAGAGATCTTCCTCGACATGCACAAGGAAGGTGCAGCCTTCCGCAGCCTGATGAACAACTTTGCCATCTGCCTCTCTCTCGGGCTCCAACACGGAGTTCCGCTGGAAGAGTTTGTCGAAGCGTTCACCTTCACCCGGTTCGAACCGAACGGGATCGTGTCCGGCAACTGCAAGATCAAGATGTCGACCAGTGTTCTCGATTACATCTTCCGCGAACTGGCCATCAACTACCTGGGTCGAGATGATCTGGCTCAGGTCCAGAAAGATGATCTCCGATTCAGCGCCATCGGTACCTCATCGCCGCCCGAGTTCACCGATGAAGAAGAAGTTACCGTTTCCGGAGATGACTCGGGCTCGTTCCAGGGCTCCAGCCAATCCAGGCTCACCAGCGGACCCAAGAGTACCTCTGGTAAAGTCGAGCAGGGCGCCTCCACGACGGCAACACTGTCCAATCGCGAAGTCTCTCGAGCAAAGGGCTACACCGGAGATCCCTGTGTTGAATGCGGGATACTCACGATGGTGCGAAACGGAACTTGCCTCCGATGCGATTCTTGTGGAGCCACTACCGGCTGCTCTTGAATCGATAAGAGATGGACGAAGAGAGTGCTGGGCCGCTGCTGTCTGACCAGATCAGCATCGGCCCACCGCTCGAACTCGCTTGAAACAGGACGCTCACTATTCCAGATATGAAACCCATCGCTGCAAGATAGTTGGAGGTGCTCGATGTCAGTCAAGTCAGACCGTTGGATTCGAAGGATGGCCGTAGAGCACGGCATGATTGAACCCTTCTCCCCCACCCAGGTGCGTGAGAAAACCAATGAAAACGGACAGGCGGAACGCGTCATCTCCTACGGAATTTCCTCCTACGGATATGACCTGAGAGTCTCCAACGAGTTCAAGGTATTCACCAATGTTCATGGATCGGTGGTCGATCCAAAGAGCTTTGACAGTCGTTCATTCGTCGATTTCACCACCGATTGCTGCATCATTCCGCCCAACTCCTTTGCCCTGGCTCGAAGTGTCGAGTACTTCCGGATCCCCCGAAACGTCATCACGGTGTGCCTCGGTAAATCGACCTATGCCCGCTGCGGAATCATCGTGAATGTCACTCCCTTCGAGCCGGAGTGGGAGGGCCATGTGACCCTCGAGATCTCCAATACCACTCCCCTGCCCGCCCGGGTTTACGCCAATGAGGGCCTCGCGCAGGTTCTCTTCTTCGAGAGCGACGAGGAGTGCGAGACTTCCTACAGCGATCGTGGTGGGAAATACCAGGGCCAGACCGGCATCAATCCGCCGAGGATGTGACCCGAAGTAGCGACCACCAGCAGTGGCATGAACAGTGGCATGAACGATGGTAGGGCCTTACGATGCCAGCCAGCGCCCGCTGCGTCATCACGATCAGGGCCCATGATGAAGGGGATCTCGCTTGAGTCACGATTCAGGTTCAGCAGCCAATCCTGGCCTGGTCGCATCTTGCGACAGCGCCGAGTCCTGCGAAGTCATCCTCTCCGCTGCACTGGCGGGAGAGAGAATTTCATCCGCAGATGCGCTGGCACTGGCTCTCCACGCCGATGAAGACTCGCTATTCAGGACCGCCAACTCGATTCGTGAAAAGTGGCACCCGGACTCGGTGGTCACCTATGTCGTCGACCGAAACATCAACTACAGCAACGTTTGCACCTCGGTGTGCTCCTTCTGTGCCTTCTACCGCAAGCCAGGAGATCCCGAGGGGTACTTGCTGAGCCTCGATGAGATCCATCAAAAGGTCGATGAAACCATCGCGCTCGGAGGCAGCGGAACCCTGATGCAGGGTGGTCTCCATCCCGATCTTCCCTTTTCCTGGTACACCGACATGCTACGGAGCATCAAGGATCGGCATCCCGATTTCTACCTCCATTGCTTCTCCCCCACCGAGATTCACGCCCTCACATCGGTGACCGGTCTCGACTGCGAAACGATTCTCCGTGAATTGAAAGATGCCGGACTCGATTCGATTCCTGGCGGTGGAGGAGAGATTCTCGTCGACGCAATTCGCAAGCGTAGAAGATCTTCCTGTGGCACCGACGACTGGCTCGATGTGAGTGCCACTGCGCATCGACTCGAAATTCCGACCACCGCCACCATGATGATAGGTCTCGGTGAAGATCTCTGGATGCGAGCAGAGCATCTGGAGAGGATTCGACAGCTCCAGGATCAAACCAACGGTTTCATCTCCTTCATCCCGTGGACCTTCCAGCCGGATAACACACCACTGGGACGTAAGATCAGCGAGCGTGTTCCGGCACGGGAATACGCTCGGTGGCTGGCGGTGTCTCGCATCTTCCTCGATAACATTGCGAACCTGCAGGTCTCCTGGCTCACCGTCGGTCTCGAAGAGGGACGCCTGGGTCTGCAAAGAGGAGCCAATGATCTGGGATCGGTGATGATCGAGGAGAATGTCATCTCGGTGGCAGGAGCGAATCACACGGCAACTGAGAAACTATTACGGGACACCATCATCCAGGCCGGATTTCAACCTGGGCTGAGAAATGCCGGCTATCAAAGACTGAAGTCTCGTATCGCTCCGACCGCTTTCTCGGAGAAGAACCGATGAAGCGCCCGGTCACAGACCCGACCCGGGAACGTGAAGAGGTCGCCAAGGCGACCGAGGCGATGGTTTCCAACTGGATCATTCCAGAGGTGATCCCCCAGGGGATCTGTACTGCCATCGTGCCGGGAACCGAGTGCCTCGACGGCGCACGCCTGCTCGCCAGAACACTTCATACTGCTGTACTGCGCTCTCGTCCCAGAACCCTGGTACTGGTCGCCACTGGAACGGCAACGATTCCGAGAATCCGTGCGATGGGGAGCCTGACCACCACCCTCGGTGAATCGCCCATCGATGAACGCCTCGCCGCCAGAATTGCTTCCTTCTGGCCTGGAGATGTCGACATCATTGCCAGCGGAGAAGATGAAAACTCACTTCCGACGCTGCACAGGATCGGGCCGTTACTGGCACAGGTGCTGATTCCCGGCTGCCGCATCATCCCGGTGGAAGTTCCGGCAGAGAAAACGATCGACTTCGATCCCATCGTGGTGGGTAAAGAGCTGGGTCGACAGTTGAAGTTTGAGTACGGCTGCTTCCTCCTTGCCTCTTGTACACTCTTCGCCAGAGAGAATCAGGACTCGCAGCAGCAAGCGCCGATTCAGATCCGCAAAGACGCCCGGGTATTGAAGCATCTACTCGAACCGGAACTGGATAGTCTCTCCGAACAGGTCGTCGAAACCGGCCTCCAGAACTCCACGCCATTGGTACTGGCCACGGCTCACGCCATCGAAAGAGAACGCCAGCGTGGGCATCTGCTGGAGCATGGAGTGGTGGAATCTGACGGAGATCGATTCGGCGCCGCAGCCATCGTTCTTTAGAAGGGGCTCTCGACATGAACTCGATCACGACCGGCGATGGTGACCTGGGAGACACGGGTATCCTCGGATCTGACCGCCTTCAGAAGTGCCATCCCAGAATCGAAGCTTACGGCGCCGTCGATGAACTGAACTCGGATCTCGGTGTGTGTCTTTCAATGCTGGCGGCTTGCAAGGCGTCGATTCCCCCGGCACTGGATCCCCAGTTGCGAGAAATCCAGTCGATGCTCTTTTCGATGGGTGCCGACCTGGCCCAGCAGGACTGCGGGCTGGAGGGCGGGGCCAGTCCCCGGATTGGCCAGCCACATGTCGACCGATTGACCGATTGGATCCATCGATGGGAGGCGGACCTTCCTCCGCTGAAAGAGTTCATTCTCCCCGGTGGGGATCCGATCGGAGCACAACTCCACAGGGCCAGGACCACCTGTCGGCGAGCGGAACGACGAACGGTTGAGTTTTCCGGGTCGACGGGTGAAGGAAAGAGTGCCGTGGTGGCGCTGAACCGGATTTCAGACCTGCTCTTCTTGCAAGCCCGTGGAGCCAATCTCGCTCTCGGTCACCAAGATACACCGTGGAAATCGATCACCGACCTCTGAGCTACTACCTCTGATCTACTACCTCTGAACCACGACCTCTGAACCACATCCTCTGAACCACATCGCAGACCAGAAGAAGCACGGCTCCCCGATCAGTTCCGCAAATTCTCCGCCAGGAACTGAGATTTGGTCTGAGTCTGGGACTGGAGCGTCACCCCCACCTCCATGGCGATCCGATCGAGGAACTCTCTCGCAAGAGACGGTGTATCCCCCTCCGCCTCCACTTCCCAGCGCAGCACTCCACCGGGAAATCTTGTTTCGTCCATCTCGACCTGCAGACCGGAGGCGACTCGATAGCATCGGCGCCGATTCTCTATACGGCCCCATTCCACCAGGTTTTCCAGCGGACTCTCACAGCGGGTTCTCGATTCTTCGACGACTGCCGCATCGATGCGCAAGATCGCCCGTGACTCCGCTTCCAGAGCCAGCGCAAGATCTAGCGCCACCGCTTCCTCGATCTCCTCGCTATCAAACACGCCTTCTCGCCGAGAACTCGCGATCTTGAGCGTGAGCCATGCCGATGGCGGTTCGATCCGCAGTCTCAGCATCATTCTCCGGCCAGCCAGTTGCCGTTGATCGTCAAAATATATGTTTCTTTGGTTCTTCTCTTCCTCGAATCCTGGCAACGCCTCGCACAATCGCTGGTAGTCGAGAGCACTATCGATGGCCAGTTTCAATTCCAGTTCCCGGAAGCTCATTCTTCTTCTCCGGTCACTCCGAACTCCTTGAGCCAGTGGTCGATCTGATTCTTGCTACGAGGAGGGGGAGGTTTATCAGAGGAGTCGTCCATTGCAGACTTACTTCGCCCGGTTCCGAGTCTCATCACGGAGCTTCGAAATTCAGAGCAGGACATCCACTCGATTCCCGCTCCTCCGAGGCGCGCCCCGATATCGGAGTGGTCATCGGTCACCACGATCAGTTTTCCCTGACCACTTTTATTCCTCGCCATGGCGAGGATTCTGTCGTCTGCCGAATTTCCATGCTGTGCGATCGATGTGGATACCCCGCCCCGATTTCGGGTCGAAGTACCGCCATCGTAAACAACATGAAACTGCTCATCTGAAGATCGAAGCCTGCTCAGATCGTGGTCCAGTAATTTCCTGGCGGATTCGAGACCACTCTCCACCATCCTCTGACGAAGACGAGGATCGGCATGAATCAGGTTATTGCCGTCGATGATCCAGATGACCATCTGTGCTCCCCCTAATCAAAGTCGAAGATGGAGGGCGGTTTCTTGTTCGGATCATCATCGGCCTTCTTGAGGCCCTCATCGAACATGTCGTCGAGCCGTTCCTGCTTTCCTTCCTCGGAGGCAAGAACATCCTTGAACTTGTCTGCCGCGCGCTGGGCACCTCCGGTGGCATCTTTGACGGCTTCCTCAAAGGATTTGGTCTCACCGTCTTCGCCCTTGGTCACCGTATGGAAGATCCGCTTGGCTCGAGGATCGATGGTCAAGCGGGTATCGCAGCAGGGGCAATCCACCTCGAACAGTCGGTCGGGACGCCCGGACACTTATTTCACCCTGCCGAAGATGAGACCCAGAATCTCGTTTCTGGTCGCCAGGTTCTCTCGGATCACCCCTCTCATGGCTGAGGTGGTCATCACGCTGCCCGGTTTCCGAACCCCTCGCAAGGTCATGCAAGTGTGGGTCGCCTCGAGGACCACTGCCACTCCCTTGGGCTCAAGGGCCTGAGTGATCAGATCGGCGATTTGAGCGGTCAGTCTCTCCTGGACCTGTGGTCTTCTGGCGAAGTGCTCCACTGCTCGTACCAGTTTGGACAGGCCGACAATCTTGCCGCCGGGCAGGTAGGCGACATGTGCCTTACCGGAAAACGGCATCAGGTGATGTTCGCAAACAGAGAAGAACTCGATATCCTTCAGCAATACGATTTCATCATACTCTTCGTGAAATACCGTATCGAGAAGTGTCGAACTGGACTCTTTCAAACCAGAAAACATCTCGTTGTACATCCGGGCGACCCTGTCCGGGGTGTTGATGAGCCCCTCGCGAGTCGGATCTTCACCGACTCCCTCGAGAATCAGTTTCACACCTTCGCGAATTTTTTCTGAATCAAACTCTGCCATCGAACTCATCCGATCACTCCCAACCCGGTTGCAGGTCTACCCGTCCCGAGATGGAATAAAATGCGATGGGATTATCCCAGACGATTTTTCGGATCACATCCTCTGAGAAACCTTCCCGGCGCATGCGCCAGACGGTTCGAGGAACACTGAGCGGATCTGACGGCCCCCAGTCACAGGAAGAGTTGACCATCATTCGATCAGGCCCGTATTTTTCAAAGATGGCTGCCGCTCGTTCAGGACTCAACTTGGTCACCGGGTAAACGGTATGCCCACACCAGAAGCCATTATCGTGACTGACCTCGATCGTCTCTTCGGTGTTGTGATCCATCAGGATCCGCGAGGGATCCAGATCCATCTCCTGAACCACCTTGATGGTTCTCAGCGTTCCCTCAAGCTTGTTTCGATGGGGAGTGTGGATCATCACCGGAAGTCCTGCGCTGAAGGCCATTTCCAGCTGACGGCGAAGGATCGTCTCTTCATCGTCGGTGATCAGATCGAATCCCAGTTCTCCCACCGCCACCACCGAAGGGCGCTCGAACCACTCCTCGATCCGCGTCAGAACCTCTGTGGCAAGATCGATGTCATTGGCCTCTCGAGGATTCACTCCGATGGTGCAGTAGTGCTTGATTCCATACTCTGCTGCCCTCTGAGCCTCGAAATTGGTGATGTGGTCGAAGTAGTCGTAAAAAGTACCCGCATACTTTCGCGGTTCGCCGAGCCAGAAAGACGGCTCGGTGAGAGCGACGATCCCCGCCACTGCCATCTTCTCGTAGTCGTCGGTGATCCTGGAAATCATGTGACTGTGTGGGTCAAAGATCCTCATCTGGAAACCTTTCTTTCCTATCCGTCACAGCGGTCAAAACTGATCGTGCATGGTACCGGATGAAAACGGTACATGGGAACCGCTCACCCTCCGACCAAGGCCGGAATTCTTGAGAGAGGGGTCACTCCCGACTCAGTTCCCCTGGTGCTCGATCCACCGCTCTGCATCGATGGCAGCCATGCAACCGCTCCCGGCTGCGGTGATCGCCTGTCGGTAGGTGAAATCCTGGACGTCACCACAGGCAAATACACCATCGACACTGGTACGAGAACCATCCGTGCAGCGGATATAGCCATTGTCGTGGAGTTCGACCTTGCCATCGAACAGTTGTGTGTTCGGAGTATGACCGATCGCGACAAATAATCCGGTCAGATCGACACGAACCTTCTCACCAGACTTGAGGTTTTCCACCTCGATCCCGCAGACCTTGGAATCTTGCTCGAAGATCTCGGTCACGGCTGAATCGAGCATGAACTCGATCTTCGGATGATCGATCGCCTTCTGCTGCATGATCTTCGAGGCACGGAGAGCATCGCGACGGTGAATGACGGTCACCTTGTCGGCAAATCGCGTCAGGAAAGTCGCCTCTTCCATGGCAGAGTCGCCGCCACCCACGATGGCAATCTCCTGCCCGCGGAAAAAGAAACCGTCGCAGGTCGCACAGGTACTGACACCGTGTCCCATCAATCGACTTTCTGCCTCGAGACCGAGCAACTTGGCACTGGCCCCGGTGGAGATGATGACGGTCTTGGTCTCGACCTCCTGGGAAGCACTCTTGACCCGGTACGGGTGACTGGAGAAGTCGACCTCTACCACGTCCTCGTACACCACCTCTGCACCAAAGCGTTCCGCCTGGTTCCTGAAATTCTCCATCAGTTCGGGTCCCATGATTCCCTCGGGGAATCCAGGGTAGTTCTCGACATCGGTGGTCAGCATCAACTGCCCTCCACTGAGCGATCCCGCAAATACCAGTGGTGCCAGTTGAGCACGCCCCGTGTAGACCGCCGCAGTGTAGCCTGCCGGTCCCGACCCAATGATCACGACTTCACGAACCATCGATCTTCCTCATTTCAGCATGACAAGTACCAGGTGCTTCTCCGGTGATCTAAACCGGCACCCTACTCCATGGCGGATGCCGATCGATTATCGCCTGGATCCACCTCAATTACTTCGAATCCGGAGACAAAAAAAACCCACAATGCGAATCCAGGGAGGCCTCATCGGGGTTGTCAGAAGGTGCAGGAAGGGCCACGAGCAGCAGTTCTTGACCCTGACGAAGAGGTTCGTAGTATGGCTTCGATCCGCTGGGGCGATGACACGGCCACACTTCACCGGTGGCTGTGGACCGCATGTAAGGAGATGACGATGAATTATATTTCTTCAGCCACCGGGCTGGTCCCGCTGACGCGGCTCACGATACTCCTGGTCACACTGCTGTGGGCGGTGCCGATCAGCGGATTCGTCACTTCTCCCCTGCCACAGGTCGAGGAGCCCGCATCGACACCCGAGGAGTCTACCGATTCGAAGATCGGGCCGGTTCCCAAGATCGACCTGGGAGACGCCGCTCTCAATTCGGACCTCGATCGTTTTCATGAATATCTCGAACAGCGCGAATTCTCTCGCGCTCGATCGATCATCAAACGCCTCAATGGAAAACTACGAAAGGCAGAAGCTCCCATCGCAGCTGTTCTTGAACGATGCACCAAGGAAGCAGGGGCGGGTGTGGTTCTCGAGAAGGCCCAGAAGTACTTCGACAAGGAGAAGTTCAAGTTGGCACTCTCCATCATCACGAAAGAGGATCCCGACGGAACCTCATTTGAAGGCTCCCTCAACGGTGAGGAACTCTCCACCCTTCGCCAACTCGCTTTCGAAGAGGTTTACTTGTTGCTCGAAGACTTCGAGAAGTCCAAGTCAGATGCCAGCGACGAGCCGGAGGAGCAAGAAGATGCGGATCCCCGGGGAAATCGTGGAGGCCCTCAAGCGGCCAAGACCAAGATCGTCGGAGGGACACCTGAGGACGGCGACGTTCGGACCGGCAAGTATGCCATGCACTGGCAGACAGGAACTGAAACCAGTTGGATCAATCTCGGGGATGCCGTTTTCAAGAAGATGATCGACGAAGGCCTGAGCCTGACCGACTATCGATTCCTCAACATCTCAATTCGCTGCGAAGACCCCAAGGCACGACCACAGTTGTTGATCCTGTTCGATGCGAATGGAGGCCAGGTGAGAGCCCCACGCGGAGGCGGACGCAGGGGTGCAGGGCGTGCGTTCCAGAGAGATGGATATAACTCCGCACTGATCCCCAAGGGCCGCTGGCAGGACCTGCGTCTCGACCTGAAGAAGTTCACTCGCAAGGGAGAAGTGCAGTGGGACATGGTCGAGGCGTTACGAGTCATTTTCAGTGGTGGACCCGACAGTCTGATCATGATCGACGATGTTCGCCTGGAGAAGCCATAGAGTTTCCTCTTGTCCAGTAGCAGTAGATCGGGATGATCTCCTCTGGGGGACCCGATCATCTTGAATTCAGCATCCGGACAGTTTGAAGCCAAGCCGATCCAGATCGATTCGACTGCAGCACAGCCCGCAGTGCGTTTGTTCCAGTTGATTCTGCCCCCCTTGCCTTTGCGCTTGCCCTTGCCCTTGCCCTTGCCTTGGCACCATCGATTTTGTGACTCCCAACTCATCGGATGGCTGCTGCTTCTTCTGCTCCTTCCGCAGTGGGCGCTCGGACAGCAAGGAGCAGATCCGTTCGATCCCTTCAGCACCAACCCCTTTGATGAAGCGCAAGAGCCTCAGCAAGAAGACAATTCCGATCTCGGTTTCATCACCATTCAGCATGGCGGCCGCATCTCCATCGTAGGCCCAGGGGATGTTCCCCATCTCGAACTGGTGGGGACCCTTCGCCTCGATTCGACAATCCACTCCGAGCAAGATCCCTCGAGCCTATCCGGCACCAACCTCCGCAGGAGCGACCTTCGTATCGAGGGCAGCGCCCTCGAAAAAAATCACTTTCGATTCCGCCTGAACTTCGAAGATGAGAACTCGGTAGGGGTCTTCTCCGAGTTCTGGATCGATCGTCATATCCGTGGTGGATTGCATCTGACCGGCGGTAGGATCCCCAATTCGATGGGACTCCAGGGCGGGCTCTTCCAGGAGGATCGACTCACCATCTCCCAAGGGCTGATCGATTGGATCTCCGAGGGCTCCAGTTATTCCATCCGAGGAGGGGGACGCTGGCTCGATGATGCCATCATCACTGACCTGCAGGCGAGGTTGGGACGTTCGGTCGATCCTCGTGGGCAGAGATTCGGAGGGCAGGGGATCTCCGGGCGACTCAGCGTTCAGCCCTTCAGTCGCTTGCTGTTCGGTGGCCCCGAGGCCGTGGAAACTCCTGGGAGCCGCTTCTCGATGTTCATCGCGGGTCGCCTCGAGCACCATTGCGAGGGTCGGATCCAGGTTCTGAGCCCGGAAGAGTTGACCCTGATGGAAACCGTTCCGCTCGAGGTGGAAAGCGCGCGCTGGGTTCGAGCCGGCTGGCGCTGGCCGCTACTCGAGTGGCTTCATCTGGAGAACGAATGGATGACTCATGGCCTCCATGGCCTCCATGGAATCGAAACCACTTCCGGACCCACCGATCTTCCGGGAGATCTCACCGGCTGGCAGTTTGGAATCAGGGCGCTGATCTCTCGAAACAACTCCCTGCCCACACGATCCGGACCAGACCTTCCACCCACCACTTTTGATGCTCCTTCCCCCTTCGATGGACCCAACATTGAACTGCTTCTTCGTTACGAGAGGGCACACCTCGCAGAACAACTGGAAGATCTGGGCCTGCTCGATCCTGGCACCGCTGGCGGGACCGTCCAGGTGCTGAGAGCGGGGCTTTCGGCACGGCCAAAACCGTGGCTGAGATGGTTATTCGAGGCGACCTGGACCCAAACCGAGGAGTCGATGTCGACCTTCGATGATGATCGAGGGACCAATTTACGGCTGATGCTCGAATTGGGCGGATAGCCACCGTTCCGGTCATTCCTTCCGGAAACTGCTCCCTTCTCCAGGCCAGATCTCGGCGGTTCCTGCAGGCCGATTTGCACCGTTGGCGATCTCCGTCGTACTCTTCTCGGGACCCGTTATGTCCACATCACCCCCGATGGACCGCGAATGATCCCCCAAAGGAAGAGGTCTCACGATGGAATCGTGTCCCAAATTGAATGCCCAGCAGGATGGATACACCTTGCTGGAAGTGATGATCGCCCTGGCCCTGCTGACCGTTGTCGGAACCGCAGCAGCGATGTTGATGCTGCCGATCCTCGACGAGCAGAACCACTCTCGAGAAGTGACTCGGGCGACAGGACACACCCGAGCAGTCATCGAAGAGTTGAACTCCCGCACTCTGGAAGACCTGACCAACTCCCAGGATGGATACCTGCTCTCGAGCAACTGGCCGAAAAAAGGCCGCCAGGTCTTTGATGAGACTCCGACCCTGCTCGAGATGGCAGATCTGACCATCCCCACCCTCGATGTCTCGGTCACCGACATCGAAGCCGATCCCCTGGAGATCCTCGTAGAGGTCACCTGGGAGGGCCGTGATGAGGGACAAATTCAACACCAGTTCTGGGTCGTACGGACCCGGTAGGAGTAGACCGATGAACCCTACACACCCGAGACAGGAGGAGGGCACGACCCTGCTCGAGATTCTCATCGCCACGACGGTCTTCGTCGTGGTGCTCGGATTGAGCCTGGCTCTCGCCACCTCCTTCTCACGCTTCGGTAGCGACGCAGACGCCGATTCCGCGGCTCAGTTCGACGCCCACCGCAGTTTCATGAGGGTCGAGTCGCTGCTGAGGCAGGGCTGGTCGACACCGGTACTGTCTACTTCGGGGGAGTCGCTGGAGATCGATCTGCTCGGTTACTCCTATAATGCAGTTACCGATCAGTGGGATCGAATCGCCCCTGAAACCTGGCGCAGAGAATATGATCTAGCGCTGGGGCAATACCACTTCGAGGACAGTTCTGGTATTCCATTGTCGGTGGTTCAGTGCTCGATCGAATGGCAACGCCTCTCGAGCGATCCAGCCAGTGATGATTATCACTTCGGAGATGTCATCTGTACGATTTTCGATTCGCTGGGCAATTCATCCAGTTCGACCCTGGCCACTCGCATCGGTACCTATCAGTTGAACGAAGCCGGCACCGAGCGATTGCCCGGACTCTTCTTCGAAATCCAGGGGCTTTCCATCGTCGTCAATTTGAATCTTCAGCGCGAAAGTGACCATGTCCCCTACTCCGTCAGAAGCCGAGTCAAGCGGCGCAATTTCATCGAGGATTCCCAGTGATCTCGAATACAACACCATCGATCTCCCCCACCGGTCCACTGCCCCACACTGGAAGGTCACCCATGGATCCAATCATCCTGGCACCCACATCGAGAACCAAATCGACACCGGACCAGTCCCTTGCCGATTCCCAGCGAGGATCCGCGTTGCTGGTCACCGCATTCATGATCCTGGTGATCGGCCTGATCTCCTCTGCTACCGTCGCCACCACCTTGACCCGGAGCAAGGATTCACGCTTCCAGCTCGACAAGTTGAAGGCCAGAACCCTGGCAGAATCGATCCTCGATGCGGCGCAGAAGGACATCTTGGTCCGAACAGCCAACTTCGATGATCCCTTCGAGTTCTCCACGTTGGCCACCGGAACGGTTCAGATCGGTGGAGTCAGCTACAGCTGGAATGCCACCGATCTCACACCCCAGGTCTACCCGAATGAGATCGAGGATGATGGCTGGAGACCGATCGAGGTGCTCTACGATTCCACCGATACTGGTGGTCCTACACAGACCCTCTACACGCGGGTCGTTCAACTCTACCCCGGAGCAAACTCTACCTCGGGAGTCGAGATGGACTCTGCCATGAGTCATCTTCGCAGAACCATCGAAGTACAAAGGAATCCGCTCTTCGACTTCGCCATCTTCTTCGACGATGACCTGGAATTGCTCCCTGGTCCGAGCATGACCTTTGCCGGTAAAGTCCACGCCAACGGCGACATCTACGTCGGGGTCGGCGGAACCTTGACCATCGATTCCGACTACTTTCGCTGTACTGGTGAAATCTATCGTGAGCGCAAGAACAATGGCAGTACCACCAGTGGAACGGTCAGCATCAAGGACAGCAACGGGGTATTCCAGACCCTTGGCAATGACCAGGACTTCGAAGCGTATTCCGACCCGCAGGAGTGGATCGATTTCGCGGACGAGACCTGGGGTGGCACGGTCCAGACCGGGAGCCATGGTGTCTTGACCCAGAACGCACCCGATATCGGATCGATTGCCAATAACGGTCATTTTCGCACCAGTGCAGACCTGGTGATCCACAACGATCGCGTTTACCACGTCCAGAATGGCGTCGAGGTCGATGTCACCGCGCAGATGGGAGGTGCGGTCACCGAGAGTTCCTCCGACATGTACGATGCCAGGGAAGAGACCTATGTTCCTCTGACCGAACTGGATCTCTCCAACCCGACCTTCCAGAGCTATGTCACCGGTGTCAACTCGGATACAGACCCCGACAATGACATCCATCAGGTGTACGCCTATCGTTCGCCAGACCCGGAACCCGCCAACTGGGATCCAGGGGTTGCCAACAATTGGTTCGAGGGAATCCGTCTCAACAATGGTTCGGAGCTGCCCGCTGATCTGATGTTTGTCAGTGAGGATCCCATCTATGTCCAGGGCGACTTCAACACTGCCCACAGAATCGAAGGGGATCCGCAGATGAGAACGGCTGCTGTGATCAGTGATGCCGTCAACTTGCTCTCCAACAACTGGTCCGATGATCGGGAAGCTGGAGATAGTTACTCTGACATTTCCAGCGCCACGGAAACCACCTACAACATGGCCTTCGTCACCGGCAACGTCAGGACTCCCGACGGTGGTGGAAACTACTCCGGTGGACTGGAAAACTTGCCTCGATTCCATGAGAAATGGTCGAATAAGAAGGCCAACATCAACGGAGCCTTCATCAATCTGTTCCAGAGCCGCGTCGCCACCGAACGTTGGGGCAAATCAGGGGTCTACAGGCCGCCGATTCGAAACTGGCTCTTCGACCCGGGCCTGCTCAATTCCAGCACACTGCGCAACGTGTTCCCCCAAGCGGTCGGGATCGATCGCCTGGTGTGGGACGAGGGCCAACCGCTGATGCCGGGAGTCCAGTAGGAGAGGGTCCCGATCGCAGTTATCCTGTCGGGAGATCGCCGCCTCGGCGGCCTCCCGGAGGAGAGCAGCGCCCAAGATGACCCCACAGCAGCCAGTGCCAAACCGAAAGTCGAAGAGACTCCCGGTCCGACGGACTCGATCGGGTCGCTCTCCGCGCGGACTCGATGAAATTGCCGTCGAGGAACCGCTGGAGATCCGACTGCGCTGGAACCACCAGGGCACCCCGCAAGACCAGTTGGTCTCCACCACGATGCGAACCCCCGGCGATGATTTCGACCTGGCGGTCGGCTTCCTGGTCGCCGAGGGATTGCTCGGATCGACCGAGTCCCCTGCCGGAGTGACCCACTGCACCGATGGCAGCGCCGAGGAACCGCTCAATGTCGTCACGGTGATCCTCAAAGATGGCTCCGATCCCGATCTCGATTCTCTGACTCACACCGGCTTCGGAACCAGTGCCTGCGGCATCTGTGGTCGAACCCGGATCGAGGATGTCATCGCTCGAGTTCCCTCGACCGCCAGTGATCGACACTACGATCCGCAGTGGCTCGCTTCCTTGCCTTCTCGATTACGAGTCGATCAGGGTTTGTTCGAGAGTACCGGTGGCGTTCATGCGGCAGGAGCCTGGGCCCACGGTGAAGACGAAACGATCGCGGTGCGTGAAGATGTTGGTCGGCACAATGCCGTCGACAAACTGGTGGGAGCCCTCAGTACTCGTAACCGACTCCCCGCCTCGGGGATGGTGTGTGCAGTCAGTGGAAGAGCCAGTTTTGAACTGGTTCAAAAAGCGGCGGTCGCCGGATTCGATGCGCTGGTTGCGGTCGGTGCCCCCTCGAGTTTGGCGGTGGAAACCGCTCGCGAAGCGAGCATGATCCTGTGCGGTTTCACCGGCGATTCAGGGCTCAACTGCTACAGCCAGGCGGCACGGCTGGGGCTCTGAACCGATCGAAGGCCTGCTCAGGGTTTCCTGGCGACGATCTTTCCATTGCGCTCTTCCAGCGACGTGACGGCGTGAACTGGATCATGCTCCAGCACCAGTAACGCCTGCTCTTCCAGCGCTGCTTGCAGCATCCTCTGCTTCTCCTCGACTACGGTGATGGCGCAGATGTCATATCCCATCGTCCAGGCAGCCCTCAGGTGATGCCAGGTCGGCGCCAGGTCGGCCAGGTACCGCATCACGCGCCCTCCCCCCTCGATTCGCACCGTCTGCATCCCCACGGTGTGCCCATCGACTCGTTCGACCGAAATTCCGGGGAGGATTTCGCCATTCCCATCGATTTTCTCGAGCGGAGCCGCTGCCAGCGGCTCGATATTCTGGCGCATGTAAGAAGCCCGTTCCCGGGCATTGGGCGACAATCCGGTGTCCCAGTTGGCCTGCTGGACCCAGTGAGTAGCATCGGGGAAGAGCGCAGTAGATTGGCCCTCTCGATCGAGTTCCGTCGCCCCCCCGACATGATCGAAGTGCAGATGGGTGAGGATCAAATCGGTCACCCGTTGCGGATCGACACCGACACTGCGAATCGCACGCCGTAGTGGAGCTTCCCCGGTTCCTTCCGGCAGTTGGATGGCGAACCGATCGCGAAATGCCGGATCCTCCTTGTCTCCGACCCCCGCATCGATGAGCACGACTCGATCTGATCGGGAATCTTCCAGCAGCAACAATCGGGTCTTCATTGGAATTCGATGCTCAGTATCGGGTGCAATACAACGCTCCCACACGACCCTGGGCACCGAGCCGAACATCGCTCCCCCATCGAGAGATAGACTGCCCCCGTCGATGATGGTGGCTTGCCATCTCCCGAGTGTTTCCGACATGTTCATCCGAACTCCCCTCATGCAAGGATATTTTGCACCGAATCTGTGGCATTACCTAGAAGATCACCCCTGCGAAAAGAAGTCTGCAGATTGAAAAGCGCCGAGGACCTGACTACTATGAGTCCAGGAGAAAAGAGTCCGATCGATCTCGACGGTCAGTCCCCGGGGGACTGAATTTGCGAGCCCGCCGCAATCCTTGAGGTGACCGAACTTGACCCGAAGTAGCTTCAGAAATCCAAGAGGTGGCGAGATGCCCGAGACAGTAACCAGCAGCCCTCCGATCATGAAACTGGATGAGGTAAATGCCAGACTGCCTCTTCTGAAGAGGATCGGTGAGGATTTACTGCAGGTGATCGACAAGAAACATCTGCTGATTCAAAAGTCGCATTCGGCTAACGGTAATCCAGACCCCCAAAAGAGTCCGACAAAACTGACCCTCCGAGGTGAGTTTCGTCTGCTCGAAGAGCAGTTGGACCAGTTGATCGCTGAAATCACTGCGCTGGGCGGAACCCTGATCGATCTGCAGACCACCACCCTGGAATTCCTCGGCGAAGTGGACGGAAATCTTGC
>LWDU01036205.1_pt2 | contig 19686 bp, 17 predicted proteins | sample 727161 | NCBI WGS metagenome assembly LWDU01 (sample SAMN04566230, study PRJNA314399) | hydrothermal vent metagenome | isolation source: deep sea hydrothermal plume seawater | place: Mexico: Gulf of California, Guaymas Basin | collected 2004-07-11
TGCTCCCTCAGCCGTTGAATAACGGGTCCCGTCGCACGATGGTAGACCTCGTGCATGAATCGATCAGTCTGCTGCCTGATGATTTTTTTTGCGTGCTGCACCTCAGACACTCGAAGCTGTCGGTTGCGATCGCAGGTCGCTTCCAGCGCATCGATGTCGTACAGAAACACGTTGTCATCAATCTGGCTGATTGTCGAAGCAAAGTCCCGAGGCGCGCCGAGATCCAGGATAAACACGGGTTTTCGGTCGGATGCCTGACGTACTTTCGCAAATCGATCATGGTCAATCAGCGTCTCCGTGGCGCCCGTTGTGCTGACGACGACGTCCGCCTCGCCCAGCAGCTTCTCCAGATTCTCAAAGTCGTCGGTGACTCCGCCAAACTGCGCCGCCAAAGTATCCGCGCGGTGGCGATTGCGATTCACGACATTAATGCGTTTGACGCCTTCGTCCTTAAGATATCGCAGCGTTTCCTCGGCCATCTCGCCAGCACCGATGACCAGCACGACTTTGTTGTCGAAACGATTGAAAATGCTGCGGCCGAAATCACCGACCGCCACGCTGGCAATCGAAACTCGGCCTTCTGACAGTTTCGTGTTTGTGCGCACCTTGGCCGAGACCGAGAGTGCCTGCTGAAACAAAGTGTTTGTCAGCAGACCGCACGAACTGTTTTCCTGAGCAATCCGATAGGCTTCCTTGACCTGCTGTACGATCTGAGGTTCCCCCAACACCATGCTGTCAAGGCTGCAGACGACTTCAAACAGATGTTCGACGGCCGCCTCACCGTGTGGAACAATGACACGAAATCGGTGATCTGCTGACTCGATAGTTCGACGGAGTCTTCGTCCGACGCCGCGTAGATTTCAACACGGTTGCAGGTCGAAAGTACGACAAGTTCAGATTTCGGATGCTGTTGTTGCCACTGCGCGTACGCCCGCATCAACTGTTCTTCTGAAGCAAAAGCCAGCTTCTCGCGGACTTCAAGTCCGGCGTGATGATGATTACAGCTTAAGACAACAACGTTCATCGTGATTGAACCAGACTGCTCTCTGGCGGTGAAACAATCATCTCTCCAACGTTGCCAGGCGAACTTCCGTGTATACCTCCCGACAACAAAGTGAGTCCTAATACCGTCACCAACAGAAATCCTCCGGCCATCAACGTCAGCCTCGCGACCTGACGTCCGGTCTGCTCCTTCCGGGCGAGAATCCGGCACAACGCCGAGACCATCGTCAGCCAGACAATGGACGTGCCGGCCACCAATGGGTCCTTCCAGCTGAAGCTACCATCAGGGGGCTGCTGCCCGACCATGACCAGAATGAAACCGGTTGCCAGCCCGACCGTCAGCATGATGACTGTGCTGACCACCAGCCATCGAATAAAACTATTCAATCGTTCAAGGCTGGGCAGCTGCAGTCGATGCAGCCACGAACTTTGACCTCGCAGCTTTTGATATTGCAGCAGGTACATCACAGCGCACATGGTCGATGCGGCGACTGTTCCCAGTCCGATCACCAATGTGGACGCGTGCAGCATCCCCCAGCGATGGACTGCATTTTTTTCTCGTACGGAATCGGCCAGGACATCGTCAACGAACAATGCCATGATGATCAGGCTCAAAATCGAGGGCAAAAGAAACAGCCCGAGTGCCAGACGCCGGTGCGTGGCCACAAGAATCAGATAGAAAAATGCGCCCAGCCAGGCCAGTACCAGAAACCAGTCGTGGCTGCTGCCGATAAGCGGTGGGAGTCCGGAGTCCGAACTGCGTGTCACCAGATAGGCGGTGTGAGCCAGCAGCCCGGCCGCAGCCGCCAGAATGGTGATGCCCCGAGCCATCCCCGACCGGTGGCGCAGCAGCTGAAACAACTCGCCACCGAAGGCGACAAGGTAGCTCAACAGAAAACACGACAGTTGAACCTTGGACAGAAACGCCAAAGCTGACACTCCGGTTGAGGTGTGGATCGTTACGGCATACGTAGCATCAATTCTAGCCGACCTTGGACGACGGACAACGTCCGGACCGCCGGTTCATGCCATGATTGAGACTCTTCCAGCGGTTGTAGGGGCTCTGTGACCCGAATGATCAATTCTGATACCCGGCCTGGCCAGTTTAGAGAGCGACCATATGAAGGCCGCGGACTGGCGCCGTGTATTCGGAACGTGGAAAACACGGGGTTTCCCAACACTCGGGTGCCCGCAACGCCTGACGCACCCAATGGCGGTGAAGGAGTTACGTTGGCCAGGACCCGTCCGGACGCCGAAAGACGCGCCAGGACATGCCCTGGCCTGGTTAGCTGAATCAACGTGGCAAATACCGTGTCGACGGTATTGGGCCTGACCTCTTTCCTTCACACCCTCTGCGGCAGCAATCCGAGGAGGAGAAGACGAGTACGAGACACGAAGACGACAATCCTGTTCTTTCTTTCGTCCTCGTACTTCCTGCTCGTCTTCTCGTTCTCGATTTTTGCTTATCACCTTCTGCGCCCGTATGCAGGAGGTTCCGCAGAGTCACATGACAAGCACAGAACTTTGGGATACGCTGTCCGACAGTCGAATGATCGTGTGCGGGGGCGGCCCCGGCGCCTTGCCCCTGTGATTCGTCGCTGGCCAGAACTTCGTCATATCCTTGCAACGCCGTCGCCCACCGCTCAAGAGAGTCATATTCCCTCGCAGAATCGGCATCGACACCACGACAGGAACGGCGGCCGCTGCTGATCGCCTGTTGCTCACCTTCCGCACTCGTTTCCCCAACGATTCCACTCCTGAAAGAGCTTCTGATGTCACGAAAACTTCTGTTCCTGATGTTGTCTGTGGCGTTTGCCCCCCAAATCACAACTGCTGCAGACTGGACCGAATTTCGCGGCCCCACGGGACAGGGGCATTCTGATGCGGTCGACCTGCCCACAACCTGGAGCGAAGATCAGAACATTGCGTGGAAGGTTGACGTGCCGGGGAATGGCTGGTCTTCGCCCGTGGTTTCGGGCGGACGAATTTATGTAACGACGGCAATTCCTGTTGGCGATGCCAGCCCGCCGCTGCATTCGTTGCGGGTTCTGTGTCTGTCAGCAACCAACGGCGAGACAATTTGGAACGCGGAAGTATTTCGACATTCAGCCGATGAGCAGGTCGAAAGTCATAACAAGAACAGCCACGCCAGCCCGACGCCCATTCTTCAGGATGACCGATTGTACGTACACTTCGGTCCACACGGCACGGCATGCCTGAAGACTGACGGCTCAGTGATCTGGAAAAACTCGGAGCTGGTCTATGCTCCGCAACACGGCAACGGAGGATCACCTGCCATTGCTGGCGACGTGTTAATCATCTGCTGCGATGGCAAGGATTATCGCTTCGTCGTCGGCCTCGACAAGAACTCCGGAGACCAGGTCTGGAAGACAGATCGACCGCTGAATCCGTCTCGCGGCTTCAGTTTCTCCACACCAACAGTTCTCAGCGCGGGCGGACAAACACAGGCGATCTGTCCGGGAAGCGGCGGAGTCTGGTCTTACGACACGAAAACAGGACAGCAGCTGTGGCAGGTCGAATACGGCGAAGGATATTCGGTCGTGCCTCGGCCCGTCGTGGGGCACGGTCTGGTATACGTCTCCAGCGGTTTCGGTGATCAGCAACTCTTCGCTATTGATCCCACCGGGAGAGGCGACATCACAGATTCGCATGTACGGTGGAAAATCAAGAAGGCCGTTCCAAAGTCACCATCCGTATTACTGGTTGGCGACGAACTGTACATGGTGGATGACGGAGGCATCGCCAGTTGCCGCGATGCTGTGTCCGGTGATCTGCACTGGCAGGAACGCCTTGGCGGCAAGTTCTCGGCATCACCGTCGCTGGCGGACGGAGTCATTTACTTTCAGGATGAGACCGGTACGACGACTGTGGTGCAACCGGGTACGGAATATCTCGAAATTGCAAAGAACCAGCTGGGTGATGGCGAAACTCGCACGTTCGCTTCATTTGCTTTCGTCGACAACGCCATCCTGTTGCGCAGCGAAACCAGCCTGTATCGCATTGAAAAGCGTTAGGCTGCATTTTGCACGCCGTAGGCCGGACCGAGGCCGACGCCAATGCCGGAGCAGCGCAAACCGAATTTCATCGTGCTACAGTCTGTTCGATCCGACATTCGAAAGAATCGGCCGATGTTCCAACAGACACACGGTTTGCTCGATCCGTCTACAAATCCGTGCGCAATTGAGGCTAGAGCTACCCGATGCGATAGGTTTCGGCGCTTCAGGAAAGTCTGCAACATCGCTCAAGACGCATATAAGAACGACTGCTTTACCGAATCGTGCCCATCCGTCGAAATGATGGCCTATTTGACGGCCAGCACAGACGCGAAATTAAAGCACTGAAACCACGGACAGATGGTGCTGAAGCCGGCTCTGCGAAGTCGCTCAATATGCGTTTCCAGAGTCTCCGGCACCAGGCGATTTTCAATGGCCGTTCGTTTTTGAGCGATCTCAAGATGGCTGTATCCATGAGCCCGCTTGAAGTCGTGGTGGAGCCTTGTCATCAAACGATTCTCAGCGGCATCGGCAAAGCTGATCTTTTCCGACAGCAACATCGCCCCGCCTGGCAAAATGCCGGCCGCGACACCGTGGACAAAGGAATCACGTTCTTCCGGCGGCAGAAACTGAAGCGTCAGGTTGAGGACGACGAGCGACGCGTTACGAACGGCGATCTCGCGAATGTCTGTTTTGTGAACTTCAACCGCAGCACCTTCACTCGATTGCTCGCTGACGATTCTGCGAAGACGAGTCACCATGGCTGCGGAACTGTCCACAGCGTGGATACGACAATCGGACGGAGCATTTTGCTGCACCGCAAACGTCGCGGCGCCCAGTGAGCAGCCAAGGTCGTAAACGTTTGTGTCCGGTAGAACATACGTCTCCGCACACTGGCCGATCATGGACAGCATGGAGGCATATCCAGGTACAGAACGACGAATCATGTCCGGAAATACGTCCGCGACTTCGTCATCGAACTCGAAGTCACCAACGCGGTTCAGTGGAAGAGAATAGATGCGATCTGCAGACACTGGACAACTGACGGCAAACTAAGGGGGCGGAAATGTTCGTAACGACCGGAACGCAGCTGTCCCACAGAATAGCGTCCAAGGGAGTCGGTCACGGCTCGTTTTCGCCCACGGACTTCGAATATTTGAAATATTCGCACGACGGAAACTTCGGTCAAGGAGTTCTGATCGTCAGTATCGATTGACTCCCGCGTTCAACAGTGCGCAGAACTGTGCCAGTTCGTGGTCACGTCTAAGAACCGGGATTGCTCCGTAGCCGAACTCGCCAGAGTTTGGAGGTTTTTCTCTATGTCGTCCAAAGTCTGGCGACTTCGGCTACCCCCCCCAAAACAAGACTTGAAAACGTCCTAATTGGTAGACACGTCAAACGCGTGAGCAGCGGACTCTCCCGTCATGCTGAAGTGACGACGGTAGATCTCCTGATTCGCACTCTTCAGCACCATGCTGTAACGACCTGCCACAAGTTTGTTGCCAATCGTATAGAAGAAATTTGCGCGGAGGCTCTCGCGAGGCACAAACTGACCGAACTGTTCGATGGTTCGTTCCTCTTCATCCTGCACCAGGCACTCCACCCACATGTCTTCGTGTGGCGGGTTCAGATTGCATTGAGCAATCATGACATCGCCAATCGAATACTCCGTCCGCCGATTAGACAGTTGGTAACCAACTGTTGTAGTACCGATTTCAAAATTAAAAAACTTATCGTGTTCACGGATCGGAGTCTTGTCACGGATCATCGTCACAGCAACATCCCTGTCCATCGGCTGAAGACTCAGCAGGCCGGATGGGCTGCGGGTGTGATAGACATCCATCTGCAATTCGGCTTCGGTCGCTCCAATAGCTGCCACTGAAATCAGACATGTCCAGGTCACCGCCGCTGGCACGGTCTGCGGAAAGGCGTTCAAGACTCGCGATGTCAATTGACCCGGCAGGTGAAACACGGGCGAAACCCATCGAAACATCGAAAAACGTCGCAACCGTACGAAGTCTTCTTCCGTCATGAATGCGAAATAACCGCTCAGACAGATCGCGGGGAAAACGTAGAGTCCCAGCGTCAGCCACGTCATGAAGTGAAAAAAGACACCAGCCGCCAGCATGACGATGCGTGCACGCGGCTGCCAGACAAGGAAGGCGAACAAGACCTCCCAGACGACTGCGACATAAGCACCAATCAGCAGCAATGGCGGCCACATGGCCATCGCTTCACCGACAGGATTTTCGTAATTCCAGTTGCTCAGCATCCAGTACCGCATCTGGTCACCACTGAAGAACTCGGCCGTCTGAATCTTCGTAATCGACGCACCGAAATACAGGGCCGCAAACAACAACTGTACCAGTCTTGCTGGCCACACCGGGAACCGAGCTGGCATGACACTGACGGATCCTGCACGTTTCCTGAGAAAAGCATCGACGGACCAGACGGCTCCGGCATGTGAAACAGCCAGCAACAGCAGCAAATGAGAAGCAATGACGGAGTATTTGGTCATCGTCCCGACGCCGTCCAGCAGGTTGAAATACGGATACAAAACCGCCACGACACACAACGAAGTACGCGTACGGAACCCCAAAATCGCAGTCAGCATGCACAGCAACATGGCGCCATACAGCGGTACGGCAATGGCCGGTGAAAGCACCGGCAGCACCGCACCCTGCCCATACATTTCAAACAGCTGAATGGGGGCCCCATCGGTGGTGTACAGCTCACGCACATGAGGAAACCGCAGCACCAATGGTATTCCCGCCATCAACGGCAGGACCATCCGAACGAGGGCCATTCCAAACGGCGTTTCCTGTTCGAAAAAGAACCGCCCCAGCGCTGTGCGTGGTTGGTTCTCAGCAAGTGATGGATTCATCCGTGAGTCTCTCAGTTTGTGAACGGTAAGAAATCCATCCCGCTCGGAGTCATTGTACTCGGGCCTCGCCCACCGCCTCTGAGTCGGTGACAAATTCCTCACACGCTACTGCTGTTTGTTCTGGTTGTGTCCGACTGGTTCCGCCGTGGTTTTTGCTGACCGACATGGCCCTGGCAGAGTCAGCGGCAAACATTATTGAAATTCTGACTTGGTATCGCATCAGAAGCCGTACTTTCATCACCACAGATTCGGTGATGCGAAATATTCAGTTTGTCGACAGACCGGAGCCGTTGGACGTGTTCAGAGTGCTGCCGGCCCGGGCCGCGTTGGGATTGTAGAGAGTGCTGAACAGGCTGGTGGCGTTGGCAGACTGTCGACGCAGGCGAGGATTGTCGTACACGGCTTTCAGCTTTTGCGAAGCGTGCCAATCCGGATAGATCTGCATGGGAGTTCCGTCATTGCGACAGACAACCCGCAGGTGGTAGTACGACATCTTGTCGTTGACACGTCCAAAATGCTGGTCGTACAGAGCTGGTGGCAGGTTGTACTGCTTGGGCCAGACTTCTTCGATAGCGAAGATGCGATCAATGGGTTCGTGAGCAGTGTGCCGCAGCACGTTCCTGATGTGCCGAGGCAGCAAGTGATTGGTGTGGTCGTAGTGAATCCGAGCCACGTGACCAAATGGGTGGAACTCACCCCATGGCGCGCGGACATCGTAAAACTGTCCACTGACACCTTCCGCGATCAGGTGCGTTCGAGCGTCCCACGCAGTCCAGCCGCAAAACATGTCCCAGACGACAAAGTAGCTCAGCGTGTTTCCGCAAAGCCCAACTTTCAGTGCGTGTGCTACGGCACCGAACGATAATGCGCCCAGATAGGCTGCGATGAACCCAATGGCAAGGCAAGATTTCACACGTGTCATCGCCGACCTTCCATGGTTGCGATCAGTCGCCGCTTCAGTCAGGCTGACAGAAACGGTTCGTTGGCAGAACATTTAACGGCAGAATTTGCCTCATTGGCTGAAATTAGTCAACACCGGTTCGAAAATGTTCTATTTACCGAGAGTCCGCCAGACCCGTACGTCACCGCGCACACCTGCGGACGCGACGGTTCTGCCGTCAGGTGACACCGCGATGCTGAAATAGCGGCTCGCCTGCGGGGCGATAGACAGAACAGTCACGAGCTCCCGAGTTGCAACGTCCCAGAGGCAGATTTCGCCATCCTGGCCGCCAGAGGCCATCAGCCGACCATCAGGAAAGACGGCCACGGAACTGATCAGACCGGAGTGGGCCTTCAGGTCGGTAACTCTATCCATTGTCTCCATCGAATAGAAATGCAGGTAGCCGCCCTGAGTGCCGACCACCAGACAGTCGCCATCAGGACAAAAGGCAAGCGATAGAGGTTTGTCTTCGGTCGGCGGAAGTTCGCCGGTGACATCGCCGTTTTCCACAGAAAGCAGCTGAATCGTCTTATCATCCCACGCGACGATCACGAAAGTCGAATCCACTGAGAAGCAAACATCTGTTACTGCTGCACCCTGACGCGAATACTCAAAACGAGGCGTGGAAAGGTCATCGGCCGCGAACAGCAGCACGTTTCCTGACCGGCCACCAACCACGATCAGTTTTCCTTCGTCGGAGTAGACCACCGAAGAATAACCCCCGAATGGCAGTCGCGTTTCGGCTGTGACAGTGGACGATCCGGGATCGGCCACCTGAAGCTCTCGCATCATGCCGCAAACCACGACGGAACCGGTTACTGAATCGACGGCAAGTGATGTTGCCGGCTTGTCCGCGCCAGGAACGACCTCTGTCGCCGTCCCGTCACTGAGATTCCATGATTGCACGCTGCCGTCCTCGCACGCCATCATCAATGATTGACTGTCGCGAGTGAACGCAACATCCCGAACGATCCCTCCGCCCCAGTAGATGTCCCGACGAAGTGTTGCGTCCGTGGAAAGCACTTTTGCCGTTCCGTCACCGCCCCCGACCACACAGAAGGAACCGTCAGTGGCGCAGGCGATGTGCCCAAAGGAATTCGCATGCGTCCACATCAACCGCCGCTCCCTGTCCTCAGGTGACATGATAAGCATCTGGCCGCCGAGGGCTGTCGCGTACCAGGCTCCCGTACCTGGGAGCCTGGCAATTTCTCCATATGCCCTTTGCGACGTTTTCTGTTGGCTCATAAGCGCCCCGTCACTCGTCGAAAACTGCAGAAAACTACCGGTCTGCCCGACCGCGCAAATGGATTGCCCGGACTCATCAAAGCTAATGGAAACAATCACTGGCGAATCCGCTGTTTCCGTCACCAATTCCTGCGAGTTAACATCCCGGATTTGAATACGTCGTTGGTTGTACTTTCCGCCTTTCGCCGCTCGTGCTCTTAATACCGCCAGCAACCGGCTGTCATCGGAAAACTGAAGATCAAAGACCGGCTGTCCTGTGACCGAAAACGAATCCGTGACTAACTCTGCCTCCTTGACCGTCCAGAGTTTGACAACTCCGTCAGCGCTGGCGGAAGCGATATATTTTCGATTCGGTGAGAACCGGGCCGACTGCACGGCGGCCGCATGATCCAGTTGGAAGACAACTCTGCCGTGCTGCAGTGGATTCCAGATTCTCAGAAGCCCATCGTTACATCCCAATAGCAGGCGATCATCTGCCGGCGAAAAATCAATGCAGTTAAATCGGTAACCAGCACTTTGAAGTTCACGCAATAGCTCGCCGGTCTTCGGATTCCAACAACGAATATGCTGATCGCCAGCAGTTGCAAAGGCATGTCCACTATAAGAAACCGCCACATCGTCCACGCAAACGCCGTGATTCACGACCTGAGAGAACGGGCTGACGGCGTCGTTGTAATGGTACCATGCAAAATTCCTCAAATCACGATCACCGTTTGCCACCTGGTATTCTTTGAGAACCTGCCGCAGCCCAACAACGTCCGAGTAAAGAAGGCGGGATACGGCAACGGTCATTCTGGCGCGATAGAGAGTCGCTCGCGTTTTTTTCCCACTGTCAACCGCCTGCTGCCAGAATTGTGACACCACCAACAATGCGATCGCGAGCGTAAAAAACGCAAAAGTGACTGCCCCGGCAACGCCAGGGTTGCGTCGACACGAACGCCACGCCTTTTCAACGGACGATACCGGGCGGGCCAGAATCGGGATATTCTTCTGAAATCGTTGCAGCTCATCTGCCAGCTGTAACGCGGTCTGATAGCGCTTGTCAGGGTCGCGTTCCAGACACTTCAAACAAATCGTTTCCAGATCCTTGTCCAGCGTCGGGACAAGCGTTCGCGGCGACGGCGCATCCTCGTAGCCCTTCTGATACAGAATTCCCTGGGGACTGCCGCGGAATGGACGAGACTCCGTCAACAGTTCGAACAGCATGACACCCATCGCGTAGATGTCGGCTCGACGATCCGTTTGCTGATTCTTGCCGCTGGCCTGTTCCGGAGCCATGTAGGCAATCGTGCCCACAATTTCACCATCAAGTGAAATCGTGGCCTCGTCGGAGACAGATTTTGCGATCCCGAAATCCGTGATGTACGGCTTGCCTTCCAGATCGATCATCACGTTGGCAGGCTTCATGTCACGGTGAACAACTTTGTTCTCATGAGCATAGTGCGCGGCACCGCTGACGATGGCCATGACCTCAACGGCGCGTTCCACCTTTGGTCGCGCCTCCAAAAGTTCGTCCCGCAGAGTGCGGCCATCAATAAACTCGCTGGCAATAAAAACCTGGTCATTGGTCTCCTCTTCACCGACGTCGAACACAGACACAATATTCGGGTGAGCCATGGCCTGCATCAACCGTGCACTGCAGGATGAAGCCGCCCGACGAGCCAGAGTCGTGGAAGCTCGACAGATCACAGAACAGTCGCACCTTTACCAGAACCGCGCCCAAACAGTGATTGATACCGTTCGAGAGGCGGAACACGATCGGGACATTGCCGCCACGGCGGAAGATAGGATCGCGTGGATTATCGGCTGTGGACGAACAGGGTCCACGTGGCTGGCAGAGATGCTGGCCGACGTGCCTGGCATTCGTCGTTGGCATGAACCCTACTTTGGGCGATTTTTTAAGCATCTTCAGGATCGGCCGGAAGACCTGGATCGGTCTTCGTCGTTCTTCGCAAAGCGTCACCAGAAGGTGTGGCTGGACGGTCTGCGGCAGATGTTCTTCCGCATGGTCCACGACCGCTATCCGCAATTCGGACGTCATGCCCTTGTCGTGAAGGAAGTCAACACGCCGGAAATCTATCCATGGGTTTCCACTCTGTTTCCCGCCGGTAGATTAATTCATCTGGTGCGTGATCCTTTCGACACGCTGGATTCCTACCTGTCGTTACAGAAATCGGGCAGCTGGAACGATCAGTTTGGCGACAAAGACGATCCATTGTCTGAAGACAACGTGCGACGGACGGAAAAACACATTCACTCGACGATGCTCCAGGCGTTGGAAGCGTACGAGCAATTCCCCGCGGACAGACGCCTGCAGGTGTCTTACGAAGACCTGCTGGTCGATGCACGCCTGCAGGTTCAGCTCTGCGGAAAACTGGTGTCCATCAAAGTCTCAGACGATGATGCGCGGGCCACGGCGGAAAAACACGACTTCAACAATTACAAAGACACCGGCGACCTGAAGTTTCGCCGCAAGGGCAAGGCAGGTGTCTGGAAAACGTCAGAAAACTTCACTCCCCAGGTGCGACAGATCGCAACACAAATCCTGGGACAGCTGCGTGCCCGACTGGGCTACCGCGACGAGCCGACTTCGTCGGATGATGCCAGCTGCCGCTCGGAATCGGAGTCTAACGTCTGACAGGCGATTCGCCGTTGCGGATCAAGGTGCAGTTTCGTCTGTGTACTCTGGTCCTGGTGTTCGGAGAATCCAAACTCAATATGGCAGTACTGCTGAGGTCTTCGCGACGTCAGTCAGACATACAGTCCATGCTGGTCGATAAATGCTTCGACTGCACGTGGCACCAGAAACCGCAGCCCCATTCTGTCCCGGACACGTTGGCGAAGATCGGAAGCCGAAATGTCAGTCCCCGGCATCGTCACGATCTTCACTCCTTTCGCCAGGTCTTCTCCAATCCACTCGACAACCTGTGAATGCATGAGCTCAGGAAGTCCCGGACGGTTTACGGCAACGACCGTCGCCAGTTCAAAAATCCGGTCCGGTTCCCTCCAGGTTGGAATGTCACGCAGCGAATCGGCGCCCAACAGGAAGAACAGTTCCGCGTCGACGAAATCGGTTCTGAAGTCCGCCAAAGTCGTGACGGTGAACGACTTCCCCTCGCGTCTTAATTCGCGACGATCCACAGCGAATTCCGGATACCCCGAGACGGCCAGTTGCAGCATATCCGCACGGGCATGCCCGTCCGTTATGTTCATGCCTGTTTTGTGCGGCGGACTTCCCGCTGGAACCAGACGCACCTGATCCAGTGACAGCTGCAAGCGGCACGTTTCGGCCAGAAGCAAATGTCCATAGTGAACAGGATCGAACGTGCCGCCCAGGATCCCCAGTTTCATGAATATTTCTTAGTCAATATAGTCGAGCAATCAAGAACGCCCGTCACCTGCGTCCGGTGCGACGGAATAACAACGATCATACAGTGGCCAGCCAGGATGGCGGCTTCACGGAGAGGGTCGGGAGTTTCATTCGGCCAAATACGACACTCCATCAGAGGCTGATTTTCCGAAAAAGGCTCCCGACCCTTTGCCCTCACCGAGTCGGTATCATAGCATCAGTGCCCGCAGGACATCGTACCGGAACGCCTGAATCCCGCAACAGAGGGCGACGTTTGGTCAATGACTGAGCCACAGCCCCTGCAACACAAATCGTCTTGTGACTGCCAGTCGTTCCATGCGGCTCCAATCGAAAACTTACAATCATCCCCGATGACAGACCCGTCTGATTCCAATCCCGCACGTTCGGATGGCGACAATACGCTTCGCGGACCGGGGAACTGGTTCTCCCTGACGTGTCCTGCGGAATTGGAGGTCCGGCAGACAGAATCGTTTCTTGAATTTCGGGCACTCGCCGAAGATGGAGCCGGCACTGATCCCAGCAGCCCCGCAACTCCCCCAGAATGGACGATGACGTTATACGCTGCGTGGGTTGATGAATCAGACCCCGTAACCGACGCCGCCTCCTTTCAAGCTGAGACACTCTTTCCGACAGTGATTCGAAGTTCGGCAACGACTCCACTGCATCCTGAGAGTGCCGACAGGGCATGGGCAGGAATCTCCCGGCAACGACACAACGGTCCATGGTGGCGACGTGTGTTTCGGAAGGCCGTCACCTACGAGTGGCGACTCTGGATCTTCGAACACGAACAGATCATGCTGGTCGCGAGTCTGCAGTCACGCGGTGGTTTCACGCTTGGGCCCAAATCTGTTGCAGCCTGCGAACGGTCACTCAGGTCCGTTGAATTCGCCAAAACGCTGGCGAAACCACCTGAGATTTTCCGTACTGAAGTTGTGCAGCTTGGTCGCAAATATTTCCCACTACTGTCCATCAAGCCTGCAGGAAGTTTCGGGCTGCAGATTGAGGATTCGGAAATCAACCTCGCCAATTTCTACCGGTCCTATCTGCAGCAGCCGGACAACTTCAAACAGATCGTGCTGCCAGGTCTGACGACAGTCGTTCGGCTTCAGGAATGGGGCCCCGACCAACTCATGCCTCCGCTGGATGAAATCTCCGATCGTGTGATGCCGATGCTGTACCCGGAAACCGAGGCAGACACGACGCTGAAGGACTTCGTGAAAATGCCGTGGGTATGTGGGCTGGCGGTAATGTTTGTTCTGGACGAAGATGACACCTACCGGTTCGTACACTGCAAGATGCTGCAGTCGTGGCAGATTTCGGAAGTCGAACTGCAGGAACTCGCCATGAACAATCTCAACACCTTTGCCCGCGACAATCCATTGGAAGTGACGGTAATCGGTGAGGACGACGACGCACGGATGCTGGTGCCTGTGAGTCCCAACGCCTACAACAGCGTTCGACTGCTGGGTCCGGAACTTCACGGGCGACTGCGAAAGCTTCTGGGTGCCGAATTGGTCGTCGGTGTGCCCAACCGCGACTTTTTTGTGGCCGTGTCACTCAATCATCCGAACCTGGTATCTGACGTCCAGCAACGCGTAATCCAGGACTATCAATCCATGCACCATCCGCTGACCAGTCGCCTGCTTGTCATTTCAGCAGACGGCGTCAGCGAGTATTGCGACGTGTAGACTGGCAGCGACATGAGCCAGTTGCAACATATCGCTTTCTGCGGCGGCGGCTCCGGCGGCCATCTGATTCCTGCCATCGCAGTGGCAGAGGAGTTACTGGCTGTAGATTCTGACACGCGTCTGTTGTTCATGACGAGTGACCGGCCAATCGATCGTCACATTCTCGAGACATCCGGGCTGCCCGCCCAATCGTTCGACCACGTCCCGCTACCGCTGCGGACTTCCACGGGCCGTATGTTGTTCGCCTGGCGGTGCATTCGTTCGGTACTGCAGTGCCGACGACACTTTCAGCGTCGCCGACCGGACATCGTGATCGGGCTCGGTGGCTTTGCGTCCATTGCGGGAGTCACGGCAGCCTGGCTGAGCGGTATTCCCGTGGTGCTACTCGAACAGAACACCGTCCCCGGTCGTGCTAATCGGTGGTTGCGTCGATTGGCCGCAACAACTTTCACTGGCTGGCCGCTGGACGCAACGTGGCGACGCAAATGGCGAACTCCCGTTGTTGACGTGGGCGTACCACTGCGTCGTGTGTTTTCGGACGACCGAATCACCAGCGTTCCCTCTGCGGCAACGATGTCGACCGCGATCGGTCTCCTGGTGCTGGGCGGCAGCCAGGGTGCAAGCCGTGTGAATTCCATCGTTGTGGACGCGTTAAGCAGACACAATCCTGGCGATTGGAATCTGCAGATCGTTCATCAGACCGGAATCGACGACGTCGACAGCGTGCGGAACGCGTACGATCAGGCCGGAATCACTGCTGATGTTCAAACATTCATCGATGACGTGCCGCAGCAGCTTACGGCATCAACGCTGGTCATCAGTCGTTCCGGTGCCGTCACCCTTGCGGAGATCGCTGCCGCCGGTCGCGCATCCGTGCTGTTACCTTTATCGACGTCGGCCGATGACCACCAGCTTCACAACGCCAGATACCTTGAAGCGTGTGGCGCAGCCGCTGTCGTCTGCGAAAATGATCACGACGCACCGTTGCGACTGGCTGAACACCTTCGTCGCCTGCTCGCAACCGGCAGGCAACCGACGTCGCGTCAGGAAGACTTCGACACTCCAACAGCGCGCGGTGACTGCGAACGAATTGCCGGGGCGCCTAACGCCTCACGAGCAGCAATGGAATCTGCTGCCCGCAGCATGGCACCTGACAATGCAGCTGCACTAATTGTGAAATCGTTGCTGCAGTTGACGGATCGGATTGCGCATTCGTCGGAATGATGCCAGAGATGCACGAACCTGACACACCGCGGCGTGTCTTACGAACACGCGAGGCATTCAGCATCGCAGGCACAAGGCGTCACGATGATGACTCCCGATTCCTCAGTGGTGGCGGAAATTTCCAGGAACTTTCCAACTGAAAAAACGGACACATTATTGTCGCGTCTTACACTGGTACGGCGAGCGGCGACGACTGGTCGACTACGGTTCGTCCGTACATCTTCTTCAGGGTGGCATCTTTATTGTGCAGTCTGTAGTGTAATGGTCCTGCACGTCGGCTTGTGGAGCCGGAAGTGGGGGTTCAATTCCCCTCAGACTGCCTTTGTCAGACACATCGTCTGAACCGGCACTGTGGTTTTCGTGAGGTAACTTCTTCTTGTTACCGGCCGACGGACCGAAACAGGAAGGCATTGATCAGTGGTTACTTCAGTTCTTCAAAGACCAACCCTTGTTCTGAATCGCAACTGGCAGCCAGTGGGAGTGGCGACGGTATCGCGGTCTCTGGTCAAGGTCTGGAACAAATCGGCCCGCATCGTCGACCCTGCCGACTTTCAACAGTACGACTGGGAAGACTGGTCCCTGATGGAACCGTCTGAGGGCGAAGACTGCATCCAGACACAATGGCTGCGTCTGAGAGTTCCGGAGGTGGTCACCTTGACGAAGTACGATCGTTTGCCAACGAACGTCGTTGCTTTCAGCCGCCGGAATGTCTTCAAACGCGACAACTTCACTTGCCAATACTGCGGCTGCCGACCTGGCAGTGAGGAACTCACGATCGACCACGTTTTGCCAAGGTCGCAGAAAGGTACGTCCTGCTGGAAAAACTGCGTTCTGGCCTGCGTGGACTGCAACCATCGCAAAGCGAACCGGACGCCGGAGCGAGCGGCGATGCCACTGGCACGTCGGCCTGTGCGTCCCTTATGGAATCCGTCCTATGCACGTCACGGTGTGCGGCTGGAAAGCTGGTCGAAGTTCGTGAGCGACGCATATTGGAACGTCGAACTTGAAGACTAATCACTGAGCCGACAGCGTTGCTGTCGGCTCTTTTTTTAACAGAACACAAACAATGTCGATTTGTCGTCTTCCCATAACGATCGCTGTCACGTCACTGTTGTTGACATCGATGTTCGCACCTGCCACCGCGGCCCGGACCAAGACGGACAAAACATCTGTCGCGAAAAATGCCCAGCAGACAGGAAATAAAAAATTCGCTCCGTTTCAGTGGGTGAATCCGTTGAAACAGGACCTGCCCGGCGTCAGTCATGCGACATTTCGAAGTCCCAGTATGAAGGTTGATGTCGGATACTGCATTTACCTGCCGTCCGAGTACTCGAAACCAGCAGCCGCGAACAAGCGATTTCCGGTCGTCTACTATCTTCACGGAGGCCGCCCCGGAAGCGAAACCAAAAGTGTCAAACTTGCGGCCCACATTCACGGACTCATCGAAGACAGCAATGTTCCGGCGATGATTTACGTGTTCGTCAATGGCGGACCCGTCAGCCACTACAACATGTCGAAACGAACCAACGCGATGGGCGAGGATGTTTTTGTCAGGGAACTGATTCCTCACATTGACAGCACCTACCGCACCATTGATCGGCGTGAAGGACGCGGCATCGAAGGATTTTCGCAGGGTGGCCGCGGCACAACCCGAATCATGTTCCGGTACCCGGAGCTGTTCGGCAGCGCGGCCCCCGGTGGAGCAGGTCACGCCACGGAAAAACGAATATCAGAGCAAGCTGGTCGGGAGAACGACACGCTGGTCTTTGCACCAGGCCACAACACCTACGATCGCGCCAGGCTGTATGCGAAGAAACTGTCACCTCCGCTGCCGATCCTCATTCATGTCGGCACCAAGGGCTTCAACTATCAAAACAACCTGGCCTACATGGAATTCCTCGACACGCTCAGGATCCCCTACCAGCGACTCATCGTAGAAGACGCCCCTCACAGCGCCATTAGAATCTACGAGAAACGGGGGCTGGAAATCATAAAGTTCCACGCCACGAACTTTGGATTGACGAAGTAGATCCCCAACGTGATTCCGTTTCCTGCAGTAATCGAAGTCCTGCTGAGGCCGCATCCGGACATCGCTCAGGAACGCCACTTCCGTCGAATCTGCTTTCAGAACTGCCGCTGTGTCGGACTGACTTGAAACCAGGCCCCAACATCTACTCGGCGTCATTCGCCTCGCTGGTTGCGTCCTCTTCGTTGTCACTCTCGTCCGGATCATCGTCATCGTGTTCGCCATGCGCGTGGGCATGCTCACCCTCGGACGAGTTGGCGTTAGCAGCGGCCTGATCCAGTTTCTCAGTTCGCTCTGCGTCTGCCATGTCCTTCCAGTCATCAATGCACGGCGGACAACAGAAGCCGACTTTATTGCCATTCCATTCCACAAACGTCTCGCCGTCAATCTCACCGCCCATGACAGGGCAATGCGTGTTAATAATTTCGCTGGCTGCTGCCGGCGTTCCCGGGCCGACTTCTGAGCAGCCGGCCACACAAAGCAAAAGAACACAGACCAGGGCAGCGTGTTGAGGTTTCATATCCGTTGTTTCCTGTTTGAGTCATTGTCGCCGCGAAGTCCAGAGCCCCCGGGAAACAAATATCTGAGTAGTGAGCATCTTGTGACGCGGGCGGCGAAAACGCGCCGAGAATTCCCGAACGCTGGCTGGAAGACACGTCCAGGACAGCTCAGAGATGGGCGCGGCGGTGCCTCAGTCGGCATCAGCCACCGGTAGTTTACGCCCGCAGTCGAAGACGGACAGCTCATTCACACTCAGATTGGCGAACAATACCGATTTCAGGACGTCGTCAGTTATCCATGAAACTCACTCTGCAACATCTTCCTGACGTGCTAAAACTCTCGCCATGGACGCACGAGATCTACGCGAGAGAACGGTATGAATCTGTCTGCAGGGATTGCATTGCTGCTGTTCGCGTGCATCGGAAATGCCGCGTGGTGGGCAATCGTCGTCAACCGTACACATTCGTTTCAACTTCATGCCAGTTGCCTGAAGTTCGTCCGCAAGCTCCACGACGCCGGAATTATTCTGTTTCCTCCATTTGCCTTCTGGTTCATGGGCTGTGGTCAGCCGGGACTGCTGCACGGTGGGTTCGTTACAGACCTTTCCTGGGGACTTCAATACACTTTGTTCGTTGCCTTGTGCGGCCTGGTGCCATTTGCCTGGTCCGTCGCACGATGGCAGACTCGCCGGCCCCCGAAGGAGCTGCTGGAGGTCACCTCGCAACACTTTGACGTTCTGAACCAACACCAGACGGACTCAGAGAAACATTTAGTTTGCGGGGATCGAGTGCCATTTCTGGCGCGATTTCCGTTGAACGAGATTTACCGTCTGGAAGTAACGCGAAAGCGTCTGCGTCTGGCAGGACGCCAATCTCCAGAGGGGGAAAGCCATCGAACGATCAAAGTGGCACACTTCTCTGACACTCATTTCCTCGGCTGTCCGGGGCAACGTTTTTTCGAATTTGCGACCGATCGACTCTGCGAACTGCAGCCCGATCTATTTGTATTCACCGGTGACCTGATGGACGACGAAGCCTTGTTTCCATGGGCATCGGAAATGTTCTCAAGGCTTGCGGACGTGGCGCCCGGCTATTCAATCCTGGGAAATCACGATTGGCGTCTGGATCATTCAGGCATTCGACAGGGAATGATCGATGCCGGCTGGATCGACATCGGTGAGCAGCAAATGACCGCTCGTGTCGGTGACGTGACGATGCTGATTGCCGGAACCGAAACACCATGGATTGGTAACAATCCGATAGTCCCGTCTCCGAAAAGAGAAGACCTTCGGATTCTGCTGAGCCATTCTCCTGATCAACGCAACTTTGCCGTTGAACAACAGTTTGATCTGATGCTGTGCGGTCACAACCACCCCAGTAGGTACGGAGTCAAATATGCGGGCGGCACCTACCGTCACGGGCAGATGTTGATCCACGTGTCTCGCGGCCTTGGCGCGAAGGAGCCCTTGCGGTGGAACGCCTGCCCGGAAATCACGCTGCTGGAAATTGACATTTCCTAGCGCAGTTTACTTTTTGTCCTAGCGGAAGCCGCCAGGGCTTTCGACCTGTCACTGCCGAAATTTCTGGCGAATTCCGCTACAGAACGACCGCGTGATTTTGAAAACTGCTGTAGTGCGTGGTCAAGTCTGAGAACTGGGGTTGTTCCGTAGCCGAACTCGCCAGAGTTTGGAGGTTCGTCTTTATGTCGTCCAAAGTCCGACGACTTCGGCTACCCAAAAATCAAGACCTGACGAAACACCACGGCATATTCCGGCGATCGGTGCTGGACTGTC
>LWDU01042198.1_pt1 | contig 19675 bp, 24 predicted proteins | sample 727161 | NCBI WGS metagenome assembly LWDU01 (sample SAMN04566230, study PRJNA314399) | hydrothermal vent metagenome | isolation source: deep sea hydrothermal plume seawater | place: Mexico: Gulf of California, Guaymas Basin | collected 2004-07-11
GATTGATTTCTCTTTCATCGGTCGTCATCTTCTGATCCTCCGTGTGAGTTAAAATACACGAAGTGTCCAAAAGGTTCCTACATTCCTACACCCAGGGAAAGGGATATAAGCCAAGCAAGGAGCAGTTGAATGAGATCGCTGATCTTTGAAGGGGAAATCTGGAGCGTTTACAAGAGTCTTAGAAACAAAGATAAAAAGTTACATAAAGCTCTTTGTAAATTATTAAAGGAAATGCTCCGAGCTGATAACCCAGCAACAGGAACTGGAAAACCGGAAGCGCTTAAACATAACTTATCAGGGCTGTGGTCAAAGCGAATTTCTCAAAAAGATAGACTCATTTATAAAATCGACGACGAATATATTTATATCCTTGCTATCGGAGGTCATTACGATCAGTAATTAAGTGGCTTCTTATATTTTTTTAACAAATTCAGACTTTAATTTCATCGCACCAATACCATCGATCTTGCAATCAATATCATGATCACCTTCAACAAGACGAATGTTTTTTACTTTGGTGCCGACTTTAACGACAGAAGAAGAACCTTTTACTTTTAAATCTTTAATGACAGAAATGGAGTCTCCATCTTGTAACAAGTTGCCATTTGAATCTTTAACGACGAGAGCATCTTCACTTGTTTCATCAGTGCTATCTTTGGACCATTCATAAGCGCATTCAGGACAAACATACATATCACGATCTTCATAGGTGTACTCGGAACTGCATTTACTACAATTTGGAAATTCACTCATAATAATTAGATTCTAATTAATCCCCAGATTCAAAGATGTATTTACTGATTAATTCTTCCAGATTGATCGAAGGTTCTGTTTCAATAATTTCCATACCGGCTTCGACATAAGTATCACTACCGCCAGCGGATATTTTCATGAATTTATCACCGATAATGCCTGCCGTTCTAATCGATGCGATGGAATCATCGGGTACGATGATCGACTTTGGTAAACTAATATCAACGATGGCGAGAAAACTGTCGGGATCAAATTCTATCTTTTTGACTTTGCCGACGGTAACGCCTGCTATTTCAACATAAGCGCCTTCTCTTAGGCCTGATGCCGAAGTGAATTTAGCTTGAATAACATAATTATCGCTATCAAATAATGCGACATCGCCCATGCGTAATGCCAAAAAGCTGATGGCTATAATGCCGACTAGCATAAAGATGCCGACAAGTAATTCTGTATGTTGTTTTTCGTTCGTATCAAAGCACTGAGTAAATAATCACTAAAAAGAATGGCCATTGAAGAAATGACAACGGCCTCCGTTGTTATGCGGCTAACGCCTTCTGAACCGTAAGCGCCGCGTTTATCTAAATGTAAATTAAAACCCTTATCGCATGCGACCCATACTATCAATAGGCCAAACACGATTGATTTCAAAAAACCCATTAAGGTATCTCGGTTGAGTATGGTATCGGACATACCTTGAAAATAAGAACCGGGGCTAACACCGAACAAAATAACACCGACGAAATAAATATGGCAGTTAATATGGGAACGCAAATGACACCGGCAAGAATTCTTGGGGCAAATAAATAACGGTAAGGATCAATGGCCATGCATTCCAAGGCATCGATCTGGTTATCTACCCGCATAATACCTATTTCAGCGCACATGGCGGAACCAGCACGTCCTATGACCATGAGTGCGGTTATTACTGGGCCAAGTTCGCGTATTAAACTTAAGCCTACAGCAGACCCCAGTAAGCTGACTGAGCCAAAACGAAGTAGGGTGTCATAAAATTGTAAAGCAATGACCATTCCTACGAATAAGCCAGCAACAATAATCACTGACATCGAACGAGCGCCGATGAATGCAATTTGTTTTATTAACGGTCTTAAAGAATAAGGCGGGGAGACTATTGTTTTAATTGTTTCGAGCAGAAATAAACCGGCAGTACCGAATCGAATTAATCTATCTTCTATCGCGGTTAAAGGATGCCTTTTTTGGGTTTCTATCATGATTAATTGCGTGTTAGCTTATTTAAATAATCATCTGCATCGAGTGTATTGTGCATTGCTTTTCGTTCAAGCATATTAACAATTCGTGGGTCGAGAGAATTACGAATCGTTTCTTTATAGCCAGTTATGATTTGCTGTCCATCACCAAGCACCGTAATTCTATCGGCAATTTTAAATGCACTATCGAGATCATGTGTAACGACCACTATGGTCATATTCAATGCATCGCGTAATTGTAGGATTAAATCATCCAGGTCGGCAGAGGTTACCGGATCAAGTCCTGCCGATGGTTCATCAAAAAATAGAACTTTAGGATCCATAATTACAGCTCTTGCCAAACCTGCGCGTTTTAACATGCCGCCAGAAAGTTCAGCAGGCATTAAAGATTCACTTTCACTCAAATTCATCAATTCAAGCTTCAACCGAGACATGATGCGAATTGTATTTTTATCGAGTTTTGTATGTTCGCGTAAAGGTAGCTCTACATTTTCTTGAAGTGACATGGAACTAAATAACGCGCCATTTTGAAAAGCGACACCAATATGTTTTCGTAAGTTATGGAGCTCTTTACGGCTTATATTGGTGATTTCTTTATCCAATAACTTAATAGAACCTGATCTGGCTTTATCCAAACCAATCATATGTCTTAATAGCGTGCTCTTGCCTGAACCACTATGTCCCATAATGACCATAATTTCATTTTGGGCAACGTGTAATGAAACATCCGACAATATTTGTCTATCACCGTACCAGGTATTCAAACCCTCAATTTCAATTACGTTGTTTATATCCGGAGCATTCATTTAAGGAGTCTCTGATTGAGTCTGGGGCGTACAGGTTGCTGGTTAGAGTTATCCGGTTCAAGGCGTGAAACGCGCGTAATAGCATGGCTATTGCGAAATTTTACAACGCAGAAACAGGCTATTTTAATCGCAAGATGTCGATTCATGACTTAATTAGAGGCTCCTTGACTAATGATGCCAGAAAATAAGTAAGCTAGCACGAGGTAGTAGATATTTCGAAGTAGTTTATAAAGAAGGGTTTGCTAAACGGTTTGATATTTGCTTTGTCAGTTCTTGAGACTCTAATATTTCTACATTGCTTAATTGGCTTTTAAGCATATCTCGACGGCGTAAGTCCATTGCATTACCGGCTTTAGCTACAACTTGATACCAAGCCAGAGCTTGTACTTTATTTTTTTCGACGCCTTTACCATCAAGATACATAGTCGCCAGATTTCTTTGTGCAATGGTATAACCTTGTTCTGCCGATTTACGATACCATTCAGCTGCTTTTTTCTGATCTTGTCGTACACCTTCGCCATAGGAAAAAGCGACACCAAGTTTGTATTGTGCAAGAACATAGCCTTTTTCAGCAGATTCATAAAATAGATTAAATGCCGTGCGATCATTTTGCGCGACACCATCACCAAAGGCATAGGTTAGCCCTTGTTCATATTCTAGTTTTCCACTTTCTTTTGAGGCTGCAGTAGATTCAATCGTATTATCAAGACTTATTAATTTGTCAGTATTATTTGTTGTATCAGTTTGCGAATTACTTGTTTGAGTTTTTTGAAGGTTTTCAAGATTATGTTTTGCTGAATCATGTCCTTGTTCAGCTGCCAGAGTATACCAACGCACGGCCTCACTATTGTTTTGTGTGATACCTTCGCCCATTAATGACATATTTCCTAAACTATATTGAGCATCAACATTGCCTTGTTGTGCTGCTCGTCTATACCAGAGTGCGGCTTGGGAATAGTCTTGTTTTACACTATTGCCGGAATAATAAAGTGAGCCAAGTTTATATTGAGCCTCTGGATCGCCTTGGATAGCTAATGGCCGTAATGTTTTTATTTCACTAACTGTGCGTGTTTCTACAATAATTTCATCAACATTAACTGGTGTTTGTTCTGTTTCTATTGCTAATTCTGTTTCGAGCATAGCAATCTTTTCTTTTTCAGCTAAGTCGACATCATTGCTTTTTGTTTCTTTTAGCGTTTCTGGTTTGGCAGTATTTGTCTCATTAGTTGTTACGACATCATTACTTCCAAATAAACTATTAAAAAAGCTAGGTGTTTTTTCTGTTGCTTGAGTTTCATCAATAGAAGCTACATTGTCTGTGACTCCTGTTTCTTCATTAAGCGAATTTGTTTCAGGAGCTTCATTGCTTGATGATCCTATTGAAACAGTCTTTTTGACAGTTTCGGTGTCAGTCTTTATTTCTGGAACTTCAAGTTCTACTACTTCAGGTAGTGATGTTTCTTGTATCGAGTCGTTTTTTGTCGAATCATTTTCAATTAATTCAGAAGATAAACCCAATAACTCAGGATTCTTTTCTTCGTTATTAACAATTTCTGATTCTTGTACCGGCATAGAGTCGAGTTCTTCTTGCCCTTTTTGCTCAGCTGCTAATGCATCTAGTTTTAATTGATTCTCGCGGTTTAATGATTCAAGTTTTTTTAAACTTACAAGATTATTCTTGGCGGCAATATGACCCTGTTCGCTAGCCATGGTGTACCACTTTGTAGCACTAGTGTTATTTTGTTCTACGCCTTCACCTAATAAATACATGTTGCCAATACTGTATTGAGCATCTTCATTACCTTGATCAGCTGATTTTTTATACCAATTGTAAGCTTCAGTTAAATTTTTAGTTACTCCTTTGCCAACATAATATAGCGAGCCTAAATAAGATTGAGCTTCACTGTTTCCGGCATTTGCTAAAGGGTCAAACTGTTTTAAAGCTTCATCATAGTCATTGTTAGTTAACGCACGTCGACCTGCTTCAATACTGTACTGGCTTAAATCAATTTCAGTTTCTTGAGTAAGCTCGTTTACTTCTATAACCGAAACAGGTTCTTCCACTTTTGCAATTATCACTTCTTCTGCATTGTTTTCTACAGCAGTTTCTTCGCTTAGTGTATTTTCAGTTTCATCTTTGCCAGAAAAGAAATCCCCAATACTGGAAAAGAAGCCTTTAGTAGGCTTTGTTTCTGGCTCTGCTTCTTCAACTGTTTTTGCTGTACTGGAGGTCCAATTATTATCTGCCACTACAGGTTCTTCAGTCATTATTTCTTCAGTTTCGGTGACATCGGTTACCACTTCTTCAGATTCTGCCGCAGGTTCGTCTACCTCTGTTGTTTCAACAGGATCTTCTTTTTCAGTAAGAGCAGTATTTGTCTCGTTCTCTTCTTCACTGGCAATAAGACTATCGAAAAGATTAGTGGAAGATACCGGTTTATTATTTGGTGTAGGTAAACCTAATGCACGGTGGATAGCTGAAGGTTCTGTTTTTGTAGAACTAACGGCAGTATTATTTTCTTCTTCGACAGCTTCAATGGGACTGCTTTCTTCTTTAAGCTCAGCAATATTAGTTGTTTCTTCTATAGGCTCAATAACTTGTTCGCTTGCTGTGGATTCTACTATCGTTTGCTGTTTCTCACGCTCTAGTGTGGAAGCGGTGTTATCGATATAGACAGTCTCTATTTCAGGTTCGTCACTATCGCCAGTTGAAAATACGCGGCCTATTGCTTCGAAGAAACCTTCGGTTGGCGCATTAGCATTATATTCACACTGTGTTTACCTGAGGTTCCGAATGTAGTTTTAATTTCAGCTTCTTCAATTGCAATTTTTGCATCAGCTTCAGCTTGTTCTTTTGCCAAAGCTTCTTCTTCAAGTTTGGCTTTAGCTTCCGCTTGTTCTTTTACCAAGGTTTTTTCAGCCGCAATTTTAGCATCAGTTTCAGCTTGTTCTTTCGCCAAGGCTTCTTCTGCCGCAATTTTAGCATCAGTTTCAGCTTGTTCTTTCGCCAAGGCTTCTTCTGCTTCAAGTTTGGCTTCAGCGATTGCTAGTTGTTCATTATGTTCCGTGGTCGATACGGTATTGTCGAGATATGCCGTTTCTATTTCAGGTTCGTCACTATCGCCAGTTGAAAATACGCGGCCTATTGCTTCGAAGAAACCTTCGGTTGGCGCATTAGCATTATATTCACTGGCTTCAGCGACTGCTCGTTGTTCATTATGTTCCGTGGTCGATACGGTATTGTCGAGATATGCCGTTTCTATTTCAGGTTCGTCATCGTTATTATCACCGCCGGAGAAAGCTCGACCTATTGCCGAAAAGAAACCACCGAATGCTTCACTGTTATCATATTCACTTGACGCTTTTTTATCGCCTACATCCCAAGTTGATTTTCCTGCGGAGCCTGTTGTGGTCTCGACTTCTTCTACAGTGTCAGCAACTTCAGTAGTTACTTTATTTTCTGGAACTGTTTCAGCAACAGCTTCTTCAAATTGAGGGGAAGGCTCTTTTTCAGGTTCTGATACTTTAGTTTCTGGCTTAGTTGCAGGTTTGCTTTCAGCAATATCCAACTCAGATTGATCTAGTGACAACAATCCTTCTTTATCAACACTAAACAAAGCTTTCTTTTTTTGATTGTCAGTATTCTGCGTTGTTGATTGCGTTGTTTCTTTAGGCTGATTATTTTGAACGGCTGCTTTTTCTTCGACAGGATTCGGTGTGGTTGTCGCTTTCTTGCTTTGAGTCACTTCTGGTTCAGGTGTTTGTTCTTTGACGGCTTGTAATTTCGGTTTTGCTTGAATAGTGCGTGTTGCTACGTTGGCTGCGGCTGAACGTTCCAGACTAACTAGTTCATTTTGTGCAGCTGCATAACCCTGATCAGCAGATTGTCTAAACCAACGTTTTGCCTGAGCATAGTTTTGTTCAAGGCCTTTACCTGAACGATACATGGTACCGAGGTTATATTGTGCGGTGGCATCACCGCGATCTGCAGCCAAACGATACCAACGAGCGGCTTCTGAGTAATCTTGTTCAAGACCTTCACCGGTGTGATACATGCTGCCCAAATTTACCTGCGCACGGGCATAACCTAGTTCAGCTGCTTTTTTAAACCAACGCGCTGCTTCGGTTTGATCTTGTGGAACGCCTTCACCATAAGCATAAGAAATAGCCAAACTGTATTGGGAAACGACATGGCCTTGTTCGCCTGCACGGCGATACCAGATAGCGGCCTCGGTTAAATCTTGTTTTATGCCTTCGCCAAATGCATAGGAAACAGCAAGATTATATTGCGCATCTTTATTTCCCTGAGTTGCCGCTTTGCGATACCATAAAACGGCATTTTCAAAACTTTGTGGAACGCCTTCACCGGCATAATACATATAACCGAGATTTGCCTGAGCGTTAGCATCGCCTTTTTCTGCAAGTCGAGTAAATTCTTTGACTGCGGTTTCATAATCGCCACGTGAAAGTGCATTACTTGCACTGAAAATATCAGCCTGAGCGGTAAGGATGTAGCAAAATGAAAGTAGGGCGATTGACAGAAAACGAGCCATTTATCAGTCCTAATAATCCGAGAGAGTAATTGTAACAATTTGTTGCAATGATGTTTTTACGGAAACCCGCTTATATCTGCAAAATTTTACAAATTGTAGTGTAAAAATAGCTTAAAAACACTATATATTGTGGGTTTAGATAAAAAAAAGCGCTTTCTTGACGATTTTTCAGCCTAGTAGCGAAATATATGAAAAAATTCCGAATTTATCTAGGTAAAACAACGCTATCAGGCAAGTAATCCGCCGATAAGTGCGCCGATTAGAAGAGGCGGAATATAGAGGACATAGAGCAATAATCCACCGCCAGCGAGTACCGCGCCGATGACTGGCAATGTGGTCAAGATCGTTCCCGCAAAGAATAAACCGAGTGCGACAACTATGCCGGGTAGTAGCGCTGCTAATATACCCGCAATTACACCACCAGCTTGTTTACCGCCAACAACACCTGCTATTAATGATCCAATTCCAGGCAACCAGAATAACAGAAGGGAAATGACGAACATCCAGAACATACCCAATACGATACTGCCATTATTTTCTTCTGCCATTATATTCTCCAGTTTTTATTTTTAGTTGTTGGTCTAACTCGTTTACCGCTGTAGTACAATTTAAACCTTAACTATCAATCTATTCAACTCAATTTTAAAAAAAGCTAATGTCTGACAAGAAAAAATCAGGTTCAAAAAATTATGCTTGGATATTTTTTGTTTATTTAATATTTCTGATTGCAGCAATTCCTTGGTATTGGTCTAAAGATAATAGCCTGATCATTTTGGGACTACCTGCATGGGTGTTTGTCGCCATTCTGGTTTCTATATGTACTTCAATTTTTACTGCGTTTCTATTATTGCGTTATCCGTGGAAGATGGAAGTAGATGCTGATGAATAGTTTTCAATCATTTGGTCTTGATGCCTGGATTTTTATTAGTCTTTATCTTGGCTCACTCATTCTGGTTGGCTTTGTTGGTTACAAAGCGCGAAAAGAAAATACGTTGAAAGATTTTTATCTCGCCGGCAATGGTTTTGGTCTGGTTGTTATTTTTCTTACCTTATATGCCACTCAATATAGTGGTAATACCTTGTTGGGTTATTCCGGAAAAACTTATCGTGTTGGTTATGCCTGGATCATGTCGGTTCATTTCATGACCGCTATTGTTGCCTGTTTTATGATTTATGCACCTCGTTTATATGCGCGTGCAAAAAAATATAATTACATAACGCCCACTGATTATTTACAACATCGATTTAATTCAAACTGGCTAAATATTATTGCGACGATAATTATGATCGTAGTTTTAAGTAATTATTTGTTAGCACAACTAATGGCAATGGGACGTGCAATGCAGGGCTTATCATCGGTTGAACCAGCTGTAGCATATCAACAAGGCGTCGTATTATTGACCTTAATTATGTTGATCTATGGCACACTCGGTGGTATTCGTGCCGTTGCCTGGACTGATGTTATTCAGGGGTTGGTGTTAATGACCGGCTTTATGATTTTATTGTTTATGCTGTTCAAACAATTTGGCCCTATCTCATTAGCAACCGAAGCTATCTTAAAAATGCCCGAGTCAACAAAGGCCTCAATACCTGATGCAAACCATTTACGTGAATGGTTGAGCTACATCGTTATTGTGGGATTAGGTTCGGCATTGTATCCACAAGCGATACAACGCATCTATGCAGCTCGTACTGAAAAAGTGTTAAGGCAAGGTTTAGCCTTTATGGCTTTCGCACCTTTGTTTACGGTTTTGATTGCTGTTGTTACTGGAATCTATGCCATAGCATATATGCCAGGTTTAGAAGGAGTTCAATCCGATCAAGTGTTGACTCGAATGTTGGCGCTTGTGCAAGGAAATTCGATTTTTGGTTATTGGTTAGTCGTTATTTTATTTGCAGCGATTTTAGCAGCAATGATGTCAACAGCAGACTCGGCTTTACTTTCTATTTCTTCCATGTTGAGTAAAGATATTTATGGACGTTTCTTTGCTCCAGATGCATCCGAAGCCAGTTTAACTTTGTTGGGAAAATTGTTTTCCTGGTGTTTGATTATTTTTCTTGTATGGCTAGCAATTTATTTAAGTGATAAATCATCGTTATTAAAATTACTCGATCGAAAATTCGATTTGCTGATCCAATTAGTCCCTGCGTTTATGTTGAGCATACATTGGAAGGGAATGCGTGCGACGCCAACGGTTATAGGCTTAACAGCAGGCGTGTTGTTATCGCTTTGGCTAGCTTATGGAGGTTTTAATTTTGTGCAAAATGGAAAGGTATCTGGTTTTCATCCGGGTTTATTCGGGTTAGTGTTCAATTTTTTGATAGCTGTTATTGGTTCTCTGTATTTAAATAAAAGAAAATAGTATTAGCAGTTTAAGTATTTTCAATCCATTTGCGATTCATTTCATAATATGTAAACGATGCTGTCCATGCAATTAAAACTAATCCCATCAACGATTCAACAACGGATAAAACGCGACCATTGCCAATAAGTACGATATCACCATAGCCGACAGTGGTATAAGTTGTGCCGGAAAAATAAAAAATATCAAAAAAGTTTGGAGTGGCTGTTGAAAACATTATCATTTCATGTGAAAGCATGAACCGTAGTGCATACGCGAAAATCAATATTTCTAACAGATGTGCAACAACAGCAAGTAATAGTGAAAAGACAATAGTGCCTGGATGTGTGCCGTGAAAGTGCGCAAGAATTTTTGTTGTTAATAACAGGGCAGTAAAATGCAGCCCTATAGATAAGATAGAGGCCATTGCAGTAATTTAGGCATATATTCAATATATTGTTTGTTTAACTATCTTGGACGGCATATTTCTCCAGCACTTCAAGCGGTATATGTTCCAGTACTGATTCATGTGTTGAACGTGGTAAAATTCTAGGAGCAACACCGGCTTCTAATGCTTCTATCCAGCGAGGTAAACAAATACACCAACGATCTTTTGGTTTAAGTCCGGGGAAACCAAATTCTTCCATCGGGGTAGAAAGATCATTGCCACTCTTTTTTGAAAAGGCTAAAAAGTCCTTTGTCATTTCTGCACAAACAGTATGTATACCTAAATCTTCTTCACAGGTATTACAACTGCCATCACGAAAATAGCCGGTGGATAGTTCTAGGCAACAATCTTCGAGTTTTGTACCTAAAATATTTTTGACCATCGTGATATGAAATATTTATTTGAACTAATAAATTAAATGTGAAGAATATTTTAGTGATTTGACGAGCTTCGGTGTCTCATTGGCAACTGATGAATACTCAGGCAATTACCCTGGTAATTAAAACTAGGCAACTACCCAAGAATAGGGTAGTTGCCGAGAGTTAATATCTAAGCTTTCGCTTTTTTGCGTCTTCTGGTTTTCTTCTTTGGTTTATTCAAGACTTTGTCTGCAGCAGAGAGTGCTTTGTTATAAGCAACTAGTCGGCGACAACTAATACGTAAGCCAGATAATTCGTCAAAGTTAGCAGCTTTAACTTTTTTGTTTTTAGCCGCTTCTTTTCTAACTGCAGCTAATTCTTTAGCGATAGCTTTAACCGCATTATTATTTGCAGCGCTAGGATCTTTCTTAGCTTTTGCACCAGCTGTTTTGCCACGCTTAATTAAAGCAATACGCTTTTTACTAAGACGTTTTCCTTCAGCAGATGATTTTTTACTACTCTTTGCCGCAGTCGCCAATGCATTAGCTCCATTTGCATTTGCAGCCTCCAAATTAGCCAGTGACGTATCAACTACTTTAGATAAAGCAGCATTTTTAACAATTTTTACAGCCATAATATATCCTCCTGTTTACATTACTTAAAATAATAATCTAGTTAATAATATAGATTAAGATGAAATACAATCAAATTAAAATTAATACTATTTCCATGACTCCTTTATAAAAGCGAATTTCTTAATATAAAACAATTAAACTTTTCTCTTTGTTTAGTGAGAGAAGTATAGACTAATTACCTTTGGCTTAACTTTAAATCCAGGATATCGTTGTTATTAAGCTATTGGGAATCTTATCTTTTATTTTTTCGTGTAATGCTGGTAATTTTGACCAATGAACACCTTGCTTATAATGGTGCGCAGTGTGATACCCCAGATTTCCGGTAATTAAATTGAAAAAAGGATGTAAATTATTTCTTGAAGCTTCAAATTCGTTGTCAGTGTCCAATCCGGCATGATGGTCATAAGTCGCCCATGACGTCAGTAGCAAACCAATGATCATTGGTAATACAAATAAAAATAATCCCGCAATTGGATTATATGCAACAAGCGCTGCGACAATTAAAAAGGTTAATGCAGAAAAAGTTAAAAACTCTTTTTGTATTCTTGGATGGGCTTTTCCTGCTTGATAACCACGATAGTAGGCAGTTCCGGCAACATTGAAGGTGTATTCCAATTCCCCCATGTTTTCGCCACTATTTCTTTTCCAACGGCTTTCATCCGTTGTTTGATCTAGATAATTAAGATGGTGACCCAGAACATGATGTAAAAGCCAAAGATTAGTTGTTACTCCAGTATGCAGAGCATAAAAGGATTCAAGGAGCCGGTTCATGGGCTTGCTTTTGAAAGTAGGTGTGTGCTGGTGATGATGATTCCATGCACAGATTTTTCCTTTTGGGATGATCAGAACGAACCAATAAGTAGCTAAAACCCAAATGCTCTCACTGAGAAAATAGAGACAAAAATCGACACAGGTAAATACAAGAATTATAGAGACAGGGAATCGATCTTCGGGGAATTTAAACATTAATAATTCTTACTTTGTTGCCATAGTGAATAACTAAAAAAGCATTTTTCATATTTAAGCGTGCTAATTTTTTGAGTTTTTGTTCACACAATTATTGTTCAAACAGGATCTAAAGAGTGATCAGAAAGACGCAACCTTACTGAATAAATGCGATAGTCTCAAGTTTCATGCAAAAAATAATTATTTGAAACTAAAAAATGACTTTTAATAGACATGAAAAAACGATTAGTTTCAGCCTTTTCAGCTATTTCTATATTGTTAATGTAGTATATAAGTTATGTACGGTCGATTTTATCTTAAAAATGACAAAGCAAACATTGCCAAGCAATTTTCTGTGGGAAATCCACTTAATAGCAAAACCAGCTATAATATAACACCATCGCAAAACTGCACAGTTGTTAGGTTAAAAAAAAATGAGAGCGAACTGGCTAATCTTAGTTGGGGGTTGGTGCCGTCATGGGCAAAATCCGATGTTAAAATTAAGCCAATCAATGCCAAAGCCGAAACAATAAAAGAAAAACCTTATTTCCGCAGCGCCTACAAAAAACAACGCTGCATCATTCCTGCTTCTGGTTTTTACGAATGGAAGGGAAGTAAAGGTAATAAGCAACCCTATTGTATCTATCCGTTAAATGATCCCTGTTTCGGTTTCGCCGGCTTGTGGGAAAAGCGTAATGAACTAGAAACATTCACTATAATCACCACAGCAGCAAATGAATTAATGAGTGAAGTGCATCATCGTATGCCAGTTATATTGGATTCAAAGGATTACGATACTTGGTTAAAAGATGGTGATTATAAATCATTAAAACCTTGCGCTAGTGAAGAAATGGGTATGCACATGGTCTCGTCAGCAGTGAATAAGCCAAGTAATAATGGTGCTGAATTAATTACGCCAGTAGGATTATAATTATGATTGCTACCGATCTAAAGCAGACATTAATTATTTTCTATAATAATTCTAGAATTACGAAAATAATAAAAGTATTTAAGTGCTGCCTCAATAACTGATCGAAAAAGAGTGTGGAAGCAGTCTTTATATGATGTCGTCAATTTAACTATGCCAGATAATATTCGACAACAACGTTTGCAAGAGAACGTTAAGAAAATTCAGAAATCATTTACTGTATTCGACTAGAAATCTTGTGAAAAAAATGTTTTGTATCTTTATTATAGCAATACTATTCCCAATGAGCGGGCGAATTGAAACACAAAGATAATTATAAAACTAATACCAGAAGCATATAACGCCCGTAAAAATCGAATTCGTTTAATTTCACGCAAGGCAGAAATTTTTAATAACTCATAACTTATTTCTGCCTTGATATCACACTGCTCAATATCAGATAAATAGCTATCGACGTTTTTAATGTATTCATTTGATACATGAAACAAACGTTTTACGTGACTTGAATTTTCACCCAGTTTTGGTGCCATTTTTCGTGATGGATGTAAGACTGTCCCAAATAAAATGATAGGCACCATGACTAATCCCCAAGATAATATTACTGTGTTTGATGAGAATGATGCTTCATTCGGATTCATTGCGCCAATCGTTGTGATGATACCGATAGCAAATATATAACCAATCCCGACGATTTGAGCCTTGGTATCAAAAGCTCGTATGCTGGATTGTGCTTCATCTAATGCACTCATAAGAAATGAAATTTGTTCTGACTAATATTATTGTTTTCTTGCATTGCGACTCTATCTCCAAATTATGAAGTGATCTATTTTGAAAATATTATGTGAGAAACTTATGCTGTAGGAAAATTATATCGTTGTAATCTATTTTAGAATGTTATCGAAAATAATTTGAATACGATTGGCAAATTAATTATTTAGCAAAATCAAGAATTTTTCGCTAGATTAGCATCTTGTATTGTTTGTCGATGTCCATACGGTTTCCATGCTGGTGCTATTACATTTGGCATCTCTGATCGGTTTAAAATACTGGCAGGTGATACGGTGAACTCTCCGTAACGCTCATTTATTTTATCGATCACTTTGTTTACTAAAAATGTTTTGTTGTTTTCCTCTGTAAACATATCCAGTTGCCCTTTTACAGGGTGCGGATCTTGAGCGGTAAGTTGAACCTGAAATACGCCTTCGCCATGCCAGTAACTATTCAGCATATATTTACAAATTAGAATGATAGACTGACTATCATTCGTTGGTATTTCTGTTTTAAATCGATTACCTAGCCATCCTTCCTTGGCTCTTAAGCCTATAGAAAATTGTTGCGCACGTAACGAGTGTTGTCTTAAACGTTGACCGACTTTTTCTGCCATGTGTACCAGGTACATGTAAATAACATCTTTGTTTTTTGTATTCGGCGGCATAACTTTCCCATGGCCAATCGATTTCGGTGCCTGAATATTATTTTCTACTTTATCCGGATCTTTTCCCTGACACATATACCAGATGCGTTTACCGGGATTACCAAAGCGTTGACCGAGTACACTAATTGGAAGTTTGGCAACATCACCGCAGGTGTATGCGCCGCGTTTTGCAAGAAAAGAACCGATACCTTTGTTGACGCCGCACAACTCTGTGACAGGAACACCTCTTAATTTTTGTTGTGCTTCCCAAGGGGGGATAATCGTTAAGCCATCCGGCTTCATTAATTTTGCCGCCCACTTAGCGGTTGATTTATCACCACTAATTCCGACGGAACATTTTATGCCGGAGACACTATAGACTTTGCGTTTGATCATCATGCCTATGACTTCGGGTGTGGTGTCCCATACTTTTTTACAACGAGTGAGATCGAGAAAAGCTTCATCAACAGAAAATATTTCGATATCCGGTGATATGTCTTGTAGTGATTCCATAATTTGGGTTGAAACGCGAGCATAAAGAACGGGGTTTGCTGGTATTTGAATAAAGCCTGGGCACAGTCGTTTTGCTTCTTTTACGCGCATGCCGGTACGAACACCAAATGCACGTGCTTCATAAGATGAGGTGATGATACAAGTACCCGTCAATCCATTGGTGATACCTACAGGCTTACCTGCAAGATCGGGATTGTGCACTTGTTCTATGGATGCAAAGAAAGCATTCATATCAGTTAGCGCAATAACACGGGGCCAGTCTTTTATTGTCATTTTTGTTCTCTAATAAAGGCTCTACTAAGAATTGCAAAGTATAAGAGAACATTAGGAGAACTTTCAACCAGAAGAGTAATTAGCTGCTTGCTTTGAAAGCTATATGTGTACTAGGTAACTAATTGATAATGCTAGAAATTATAACTTAGAAATAATTCGATATAATCGTCTTTCGTGAAGGCAAATGCGGGGTCACTGGGTTTTTGGTTGATGAAAAATCGTCCCTGTGCTTCTAGTAGGAAGCTATCTCCTATGCGTCGGCTGGCTTCTATATTGATGAATTTACCGCCGCTACTGCGATCCCAAACTATCCCGAATAAAGCTTCCGTCGATTGGACATCGTTAAAAGCGAAGCGGGCACCGAGGGCGATATCGTCTTCAAAAGTAGAACTGGCTGATTCACCGCGATCGTCATAGTGATATTCACTTAATAAACCTAAATCAATTGGGCTATCCATGATGCCAATGAAGGTATATTCAAAAAGCGAATTCCATTTTTGTAATCCTGATAAGCACTAAAGCCCATGTAATAGATTGCTGGAGCAAATACAGTGCTCATAAAACTGGCAATTTGGGTTCTTTCTCCATAGCCTGCATTATTATAGGATTGCTTTTCTAGAATTGAGGCTTGCATGTATAGGTCATTACAGCTTCTACTATCGTAAAGGCTTTCTTCACCAGTTTGGTTTATTTCTGTCAGGTTTATTGCTGAGCTTTGTGCGCTGAAGAGCGCTAAAGGTATTAATGTAATGTATTTTAATAATTTCATAGTCAGTATTCCTAAAATGAAGCTTATATGAACACTATCGGCGGAATACGGGAAAGTTATTAATTATTCTTTCTTATATTCTTTAATATATTCACTGCTTAACAAGTCAGCGTGAAGTCGTTCATCAACATTCATTTGTTTTTTAAGGTTTTCACTGACGTTTTTTGCAAGAAATATTCCATTCTCTGCGGCAACGCGATACCAGGCATAAGCTTCAACTAGGCTGGCATCGAGTGCACGGCCGTTTAAGTGCATATAAGCCAATGTATCCTGTGCCCCTGCATGAGCTAATTTTGCCGCCTTTTCAAACCAGAATGCGGCTTTTACATCATCTTGAGGAATGCCATCACCGCCAAAATACATGAATGCCAGATTATATTGTGCTTCAGCATTATCTTGCTGTGCCAGTTGACTGAATTGTTCATATGCTTGTTGATAGTTGCCTTGTTCGTAGGCTGTCATGGCCATTGTTAGCCTATTATCGGCAAAAGCGGCAAAGCAGAATGCCATACAGGCAATAAAAACAAGTTTGCGGAAATTCAAAATAATCTCATATCTTATTTAATGGATTTAATGGTGGCTTGATTTCTCATTACTAGTCCTAATATAGTAATACTATAAAGAACAAGGAACCGTATGAATATTCTAGAAGAAAATAAAACTCTCGCCAAATCAGCAGCAGCGGCTGTTTTGTTTATTATTATTACTATGTTGATTCTGATGTTTTATTGGGATAGCGAGCCGGAAATTTTTGATGTTCAAAAGCTAAGTCAATATCGTAACCAAGGAAGTGCTGAGTTTGTTACCGGCTATGTCACTACGGCAACAATGATTGAAGTGACAGAAACATTATTGAATAAACGCGGTGGTTATCTTAGTAATGACGTCATGCCTCCGAGTATTTTTATGGATAATATTCCTTCGTGGGAATTCGGTGTGTTAACGCAAGTTCGAGATTTAGCCCGCGCGATGCGTAATGACTTTAGTCGCTCGCAAACGCAATCGATTGAAGACAAAGATTTAATGACGGCAGATCCGCAATTTCACTTTGATTCGGCATCATGGATGTTCCCGGCAACAGAACGAGAGTATCAAAAAGGGATTGATGCGCTTAATAAATACCTTAGTCGCTTATCAGACCCCAACGAGCAGGATGCACAATTTTTTGCGCGCGCGGATAATTTGCGAGATTGGTTAGCGATAGTTGAAAAACGCTTAGGTAGTTTGTCGCAACGTTTAAGTGCTAGCGTTGGTCAAGCAAGAGTAAATACAGATTTGGAAGGCGATGCTGAAGCAACGCAATCAACTAGTAATGCCGATCTGGTGGAAGTAAAAACACCGTGGTTAGAAATTGATGATAATTTTTATGAAGCGCGTGGTGCTTGCTGGGCGTTGATACATTTTATGCACGCAATTGAGCTTGATCTGCATGATGTATTAAAAAAGAAAAATGCTTTAGTAAGTTTACGGCAAATAAGACGAGAACTTGAAGCAACGCAGGAGTCGGTTTTGAGCCCGATGATTTTAAATGGAACAGGTTTTGGTTTTCTTGCTAACCATTCACTGGTAATGGCTTCTTATATTTCTCGTGCAAATGCAGCAGTGATTGATCTTCGATATTTGTTGGAGCAGGGGTGATTTTTTAACGCCACAATAAGCCGTGCTTGGCAGGCATCAGTTTGACTGAATTGTTTTTAGTAGATTTTTCTCCACCTCTTAAAAGCTCTAACATCTGATTTAGACAAATTAAACCATTCTCCATTTTTTCTTTTATCAGAAAACCGTTTGTGCCAATAAGCTTCAATATCTGATAGATAATCGGTTCATCATTTATTTCCACGTTTCTTCTAGGTACAGTCGAAGTCAGTAAGGTCTATGCCAGAAGGTCTATGTCAGAGAAATTTAAGTAGGAAGAGAATAAATAACTAACGCTCTATAATAAACTGTCCATAGGCTCTCGAACCCTCACCCGTTTCAATGGTATCAGTAACTTCTAGGGTATTTGTATCAATTACTGATACGGTGCCATCAAACCAGTTGGCGACATAGATACTTTGGCCATCCGGGTGGATATTTATTCCTTCAGGAAACTCTCCAACTTCGATTTTTTTAATTTCTTTGAAAGTTGTTCTATCAACAACTGAAACTGAATTATCTCTTTTATTCGTTACGAATAGTTGATTATGGGCTTCATCAATTGAAACTATGTAAGGGAAAGTATCAACTGGAAAAGAGTTAATAACTTTTGCATTCTTGATATCAATTACTGTGACATCTTCTGATTGTACATTTACGGTATAAAGAAGCTGTTTAGAATAATCAACGGTAATTCCAAATGGAGCGGTGCCTACTTGAATTTCAGATTGAATTTTTCCTGAATCAATATCAATAAACATCACAGAATTGTTGTTTTTATTTGCGACAAATAAGAGTTTATCATCACTTGATATAGCGAGGCCGGATGGTGATTTGCCTACTTCATATTGATTTTCTATTTCTAAACTTTGAGTGTTAATAGAAAAAACACGATTCATATACCAATCTGCAACGAACAGTGTCTGGTTATCATGACTAAGGGTCATAGCAAGAGGCGCTTGACCAAGTTTTATGGTTTTGACAACTTCAAGAGAATCAGTATCGATAACATTGATCTCTTGATTTCCAGGGTTCGATATATAGACATGCTTATTATCAAAGCTGGCTATAACCCCGGCTGGTTTATCTCCAACCTCAATTGTCTTTATGACTGATTTACTGGTGGTATCGATAACCGATACTGTGTTTTCGAGTTGGTTGGTGATAAATGCCAAATTTTGGGCCCAGGCAATATTTGCCAAGGCCCAGAAAGTTAAAATAAAACCAATTTTTTTAAATTTAACTTTCATTGTTTATCGTTTACTTGGCATCAAAATATGTTTTCATGCCCTCTAAAGTTTTTGTATGAAACGCTTCAACGGCGGCTTTACATACGGAGTCAGTTTGATCAGGTGGTGGTGATTTTCCTACAAATGCGCTGTATGCCGTACCGCGAATTCTAACCTTCGAACCAGAGCCATTTTCACTGACAGAGATAAAAGAACCCATAGACTTGATTGGCATGCCTTTTATCACTCTACCTTCCTCGACTCTTAACGTGGTGAGCATCTTTTTTCGATCATCTTGAAGTTTAGTGACTTCTTCTTTTATGACCTCGCCATTGTCTAAGTTGAGTTCTTTAAAAGCGCCTAAACCTTCGCCGGTAGCTGAACATTCTGTAACGGATTTATTCCATTCTTTGATTGAACAAGGTTGTTTTATCATTGCCCAAACTTCGTCTGGACTGGCATTGACTTCAACTTCTATATCGAATTTTAGAGGGGTTGGGCCATGGGCGAATACCAATGACGGTATAAGTAATATGCTTAATAGGCATAGCTTAAGGTAATTCATTATGATTAATCTCCGTTGCACTGTTTACGAATGAGTTATTATTTTTGTCTTGTTGTTATCACATAGACGACTCCACCAAGGTGAAGTTCAAGGTCGCATAGTCTAATGGCTACGCCTGAATATGGCTATGATATGGCTGAAATTCAGTAAAATTGCCGAATTTATGCAAGCCATTACTCTAAGTCATAGAAATTATTGTCTATTTTAGTATTGATATGTCCTCGAAATATAAAGATATCATGCTGAATTCAAATATGATTTTATGTTTATTGTCATAAGTAA